>Ga0256830_1002584_pt1 | contig 11807 bp, 10 predicted proteins | sample 128326metaG_FD_190537 | JGI IMG/M metagenome (GOLD analysis project Ga0256830, IMG submission 190537) | Hydrothermal vent microbial communities from Lau Basin, Pacific Ocean - 128-326 | ecosystem: Environmental > Aquatic > Marine > Hydrothermal vents | place: Pacific Ocean: Lau Basin | collected...
CAGCGGGTGGGTCTGGCCGCCGCTCGTCACCTGCCGCTCCTGCATGGCCTCGAGCAGCGCCGCCTGGGTCTTCGGCGGCGTGCGGTTGATCTCGTCGGCGAGGAGCACGTTGGTGAAGATGGGCCCTCGCGAGAAGCGGAAGGTCCGCTCGCCGGTCCGTGGGTCCACGTGGAGCACCTCGGACCCGGTGATGTCGCTCGGCATCAGGTCCGGGGTGAACTGGATGCGGCGGAAGCCGAGGCGCAGCGAGCGCGCGAAGGTGGAGACCAGCAGGGTCTTGGCCAAGCCGGGGACGCCGACCAGCACGGCGTGGCCGCGGGCGGCGATGGCGATGGCGAGCTCCTCGACCACGTGCTCCTGGCCGACGATGACCCGGCCGACCTGGTCACGGAGTCGTCGGAAGGCCTGGGCGAAGCGGTCCGCGGCGGCGACGTCGGGTGGGGTGTCGGGTGCGTTCATGGGTCTTCCTCGGGCATACGGTCGAGCAGCCCGTGTGCTTCCAGGAGTTTTTCCCGGGCCCAGGGGTCGCTCTCGAACCAGATGAGCTGCTGGTTGGCGTCGCGGGCGCGCGCCTCGGCCCTCGCGGCGGCGGCCGCGGTCTGCTCCTCGAGGTCGCGGGCACGCACCAGCTCCACCGCGGCCGGGAGCAGGACCAGGATGCCGGCGGCGGCCGCCGCCACCCACGCCAGGGCCTCCCAGAGGCGTTGCGCGGGGGTGGGGCGGCGCGGCATCGGGGGGTCAGTTCGGCAGCGCGGTGCCGTAGCGGGCGGTCTCGCCGAGCCACTCCTCGATGCGGAGCAGCTGGTTGTACTTGGCGACCCGCTCCGAGCGCGCCGGCGCCCCGGTCTTGATCTGGCCGGCGCCCACCGCCACGGCGAGGTCGGCGATGGTGGTGTCGCAGGTCTCGCCCGAGCGGTGGCTGATGATGGTCGCGTACCCGGCCTCGCGGGCGATGTCGATGGTCTGGAGCGTCTCGGTCAGGGTGCCGATCTGGTTGGGCTTGATCAGGATGGCGTTGGCCTGACCGCCGTCGATGCCCTTCATCAACCGCTTCGGGTTGGTGCAGAACAGGTCGTCGCCGACCAGCTGGACCTGGTCGCCGAGGGCGTCGGTCAGCGCCTTCCAGCCCTTCCAGTCGTCTTCACCGAGGCCGTCCTCGATGCTGACGATGGGGTAGTGCTCGACCCACTCGGCGTAGAGCTCGATCATCTCCTCGGCGGTCCTGGCCTCGCCGTCCACGCGATAGCGGCGGCCCTCGCCGAGCAGCTCGGTCGCGGCGACGTCGAGGGCGATGGCCATGCCGTCCTCCGCGGCCTCGAGGCCGGCGCGCTCGATGGCCTCCAGCAGGAGCTCGACCGCCTCTTCGTTGGAGCGCAGGTCCGGCGCGAAACCGCCCTCGTCGCCCACCGCCGTGGCCAGGCCGCGCTCGCGCAGCAGGCCCTTCAGGGCGTGATAGGTCTCGGCGCACCAGCGCAGGCCCTCGCCGAAGTCGGGCGCGCCCCAGGGCTGGATCATGAACTCCTGGAAGTCCACGTTGTTGTCGGCGTGGGCGCCGCCGTTCAGGACGTTCATCATCGGCGCCGGCAGCCGGTTGGCGCCGCAGCCGCCGAGGTAGCGGAACAGCGGCAGCCCGGCGTCGTCGGCAGCGGCGTGGGCGACCGCGAGCGACACTCCGAGGATGGCGTTGGCGCCGAGCGCCGACTTGTCCTCCGAGCCGTCGAGCTCGATCATCGCCCGGTCCACCTCCTCCTGCTCGTCGGCGTCCATGCCCTGCAGCGGGTCGGCGAGGACCTCGTTGACGTTGATGACGGCCTGGCCGACGCCCTTGCCGCCGTAGCGCTCGACGTCCTCGTCGCGCAGCTCCACCGCCTCGTGCTTGCCGGTGGAGGCGCCCGAGGGCACCGCGGCCCGGCCGCTGGCGCCGGTGGCCAGTTCCACCTCGACTTCCAGGGTCGGATTCCCACGGGAGTCCAGGATCTCGCGTCCTACGACTTGGATGATCTCGCTCATCGGTTCCTCGTCGGTCGTCGGCGTCGGACGGGCCGTCCCCCCGGAAACGGTCGGACGGTCGCGCCCCGACGCGGGCGGCCCGACGGAATCTTAGCCGCGCGGCGCGCGCGACGGGAGAATGCGCCCCCGTCTCGGCGCCGCGCCCCCGCGGTCCGCCCGTTTCGCCGCCGTCACCTTCCGCCATGCTGACCATCGAGGACCTGGACTACCGCCACGGTTCGCAGATCCTGTTCCAGGGCGCGAGCCTGCGGATCGAGACCGGATGGAAGGTCGGGCTGATCGGGCCCAACGGCAGCGGCAAGTCCACCCTGTTCCGTTTGATCACCGGCGAGGAGCGCCCCGAGTTCGGGACCATCACCCTGCCCGGGGGCACCCGGGTGGGCTACTTCGACCAGCGGGTCGGCGAGATGGAGGGGCGCGATGCGGTGCAGCAGGCCGTGCTCTACGCCGGCCGCGTCGCCGAGGTCGCGGAGCGGCTCGGTGAGCTGGAGCGGCGCCTGGCCGAGGACCACGACGGCGACCCCGACGCCCTGGAGGCGCTGATGAACCGCTACGCCTCGCTCCAGGCCGAGTTCCAGACCCTCGGCGGCTACGAGGTCGAGGCCCGCGCCCGCGAGGTCCTCGGCGGGCTCGGTTTCGACGACGAGCGGATGGCCCAGGACGTGGCCCTGCTCTCCGGCGGGTGGAAGGCGCGGGTCGCCCTGGCCGGCATCCTGGTGCAGCAGCCGGACCTGCTCCTGCTCGACGAGCCCACCAACCACCTCGACCTGGAGTCCATCGTCTGGCTGGAGGAATTCGTGCGCGGCTACCGCGGCACCGTGATCATGACCTGTCACGACCACGAGTTCCTCAACCGGGTCGTCGACCGCATCGTCGAGATCGACCTCGGCAAGTTGCGCCTGTTCCCTGGCGACTACGACCTCTACCTGGCGCAGCGCGAGATGGAGGACCGTCAGCGGATGGCTGCCTACGAGAAGCAGCAGCAGCGCATCAAGCGCGAGAAGCAGTTCATCGAGAGCTTCCGGGCCAAGGCGCGGCAGGCTTCGCGGGTGCAGAGTCGCGTCAAGCGGCTGGAGAAGATGGACCGCCTGGAGCCGCCGCGTTCACGGCGCCAGCGCCTGAAGTTCCGCATCCCGCCGCCGCCGCGGTCGGGCAACGACGTCTTCGTCGCGGAAGGGATGGCCAAGGCCTACGGTGAGCGCATCCTCTACCTGGACCTGGACTGGCACGTGCGGCGCGGCGAGCGATGGGCGGTCCTCGGGGTCAACGGGGCCGGCAAGTCCACCCTGTTGCGCATCGTTCTCGGCGAGGTCGAGCCCGACGCCGGTTCGTGCCGTCGCGGCACCGGGCTCCACGTGGGGTACTTCGCCCAGCACACCACCGAACTCCTGCGTCCCGAGCAGACCACCCTGGAGGCCATGGTCGAGGCGCACCCGACCGCGCCGGAGGGATCGCTGCGCAAGTGCCTGGCCTGCTTCGGCGTCTACGAGGAGGACCTCGACAAGCCGACCGCGGTGCTGTCGGGCGGCGAGAAGGCCCGGCTGGTGCTGGCGCGGATGCTCTACGACCCGCCGAACCTCCTGGTCCTCGACGAGCCCACCAACCACCTCGACCTGGAGTCGCGTCAGGCGTTGATGGATGCGCTCGCCACCTACGAGGGCACGCTGCTCTTCGTCAGCCACGACCGTCACTTCCTCGAGGGCCTCGCCGAGAAGGTCCTGGAGCTGGAGGACGGCGAGGCCCGCGTCTGGCACGGGGGCTACCGCAACTACGTCGAACTCACCGGCCGCCCGGCGCCGGGGGTGCCGGCGAGGGCTTCGTAGGCGCCGTGGTCGGGGTCGCCTCGCCCTTGCCCCAGTCGAACCAGGCGGCGCGCCGCTCGCCGCCGTGTTCCCAGACCACCCGCTTGCGGTCGCCGTCGGCGCGCAGCGCACGCACCAGCTCGCCCACGCTGCTCACGCTCCGACCGTCCACCTCGACGATGCGGTCGCCGGGGACGATGCCGGCCGCCTCGGCGAGGCCGCCCCGGACCACCTCGTCCACCCGCAGACCGTCGCCCAGGTGGACCCCGAGTCGGCGTCGCGGCGGCCGCTCGCCGCGCACGCCCATGTCCTCGCGCGGCACCCGCGGCCCGGCGTTGGCGAAGCGCCATGCCGCCGAGGCCACCACCCGCGAGGTGTAGCGTTCGTATTCGGGCACCACCTGGTCCAGGAGGTCGTGCTGGGTGTGGTGGATGTAGCCGTAGGAGGCGTCGCCGCGTTGCTTCCAGAAGAAACCGGGCACGCCGACGGCGAGGTAGGAGTCGTGGTCGCTGCCGACGCCGAAGGGCAGCTGGTCCACCGGTACGATCCGGAAGCGCAGGTCCTCGTCCTCGAGGTCGGCGGTGCGGGCGACGATGGGGGCGAAGACCTCCTCGAACAGGGGCAGCATCATCGGAGTGGCGGTGATGCCGGAGCATGCGTTGGTGCCGCCGTCGTGGACCAGCACCAGGTTCACGCGGTCGTTCTCCTCGGGATGGGCCTCGATGTAGGCGCGCGAGCCGAGCAGCCCCTGCTCCTCGCCGCTCCAGAGCATGAAGCGGATGGTGCGGCGCGGGCGCAGTCCGGTCTCGGCCATGGCCGCGGCGAGGAGGCGGGCCGCCTCCATCGTGGTGGCGGTGCCGGTCCCGTTGTCCTGGGCGCCGCGGGCGCCGTCCCACGAGTCGAGGTGGCCGCCGACGATCACGATCTCGTCGGCCAGGTCGGTCCCGGGGATCTCGGCGATCACGTCGTGGAGCGCGATGGGGCCGGGCCGGAACTCCTGGCGGACGTCGAACTCGAGCTCCACCTCCTGTCCGTCGCGCACCCGCTGCAGCACGTCGCTGAACTGGTCGCGACGCAACACGATGCGCACGCGATGGGGGAGGTCGTCGGGGTCGATGCGGTACGAACCGCCGGTGTGGACGAGTTCCTCGTTGCGACTGGGGCGGAGGGTGCCGGCGATGCCGGCCTCGTCCAGGGCGCGCCCGAGGCGGGAGGAGAAGTCGTCGCCGTCGGAGTCGAACCGCGGACGCTTGCCGGGGACGAGCACCCAGGCGCCGGGCAGCAGGCTGTGCACCGCCGCGAGCTCCTCGTCGTTCGCCGGCAGGACCACGGCACGGCCGCGGACCGGGCCGTCGGTGCCCGGCGTCCACGCCGGGGTGGTGAAGTCGAGCTCGACCTTGCGCGGCGCCACCATGCGGCCGCGCTTCCACGTCCGGTCGAAGCCGACGGGAAAGGTGCCCCACTCGACCAGGCGGGCGTCCAGCCCCCAGTCGCGGAAGCGCTGCAGCGCCCACTGCTCGGCCTCCTCCAGGTTGGACGACGACGTCAGCCGCGGGCCGATGCCGTCCACCAGCTCCTCGAGGTGGTCCATCACCCGGACCTCCTCGTCGGGCAGCGACCAGACCCAGGCGGTCACCGGGTCCTCGGCGGGCAGGCCCGAGACCGGAAGGCCCTCGGGGGCGGCCCGCTGCGCCGCCGGCGCGGTCGGCGCCAGGGCGGCGAGGGCGAGCAGCGGGAGGAGGGTGAGGAGGCGGGGCGGGCGGAGGTGCATGGCGGGCGCGGGGAGGCGGCGGAGCGGGGTCGGCGTCGGGGCCAGGGTAGAATCCTGCGAATGAACCGGGAAGCGCGGAAGCGGCTGGTCCTGGCTCCCCAGAACCTGGTCACCCTGGCCAACCTGGCGAGCGGGGTCGGAGCGTTGCTCCTGACCACCCACGCCCTGCTGCTGGACGACCCCCGGCGGCTCTACTACGCCGGTTGGTGGCTGGTGCTGGCTGCTTTCCTGGACGCGGTGGACGGCAAGGTGGCCCGCCTCACCGGGACCGCCAGCCCGATCGGGGCCCAACTCGACTCGCTGGCCGACGCCGTCGCCTTCGGGGTGGCCCCCGCGGTGGTCGCCGTCACCCTGGTCCAGCAGCTCGGTCCCGAGTACGACGTCCACATGCACCCGCGGCTCCTGGTGGTCGCACCCATCGTCTACGCCTGCTGCGCGGTGCTGCGGCTGGCCCGCTTCAACCTGGAACACGAGGGCGACGATCCGAATCGTCCCCATGCCGCCTTCGTCGGTCTGCCGACCCCCGGCGCCGCCGGCGTACCGGTCGCGTTGGTGCTGCTCTGGTTCGGATTGGAGGACACCTACCTCTTCCACCTCGCTCCGGAGTCGCTGCACCTCGTCCGCGAGTCCGTCCTCGTGGCCATCCCCTTCGTCCTGCTCGGGCTGGCCCTGCTCATGGTGTCGCGGGTGCCCTATCCGCACCTGGTCACCACGATGATGCGCTCGCGCGCCCCCATCGGCACCCTCGCCAAGGTGGTGCTGTTCCTGGGTCTGTTCGCGTTGGAGCCCGAGCTGGCCCTCGCCCTGATGAGCCTCGCCTATGCTGTGGTGCCGTTGCTCGAGAACCTGCCGCTGGCGTGGCGCGAGTTGCGGCACGGCTGACCTCCCGCGCCCTCGGGGGCGGCGGTCGGGGCACGGAAGCACCCGAATCGGACCTCGCACCACCATGGCGGACGTCTTCCTCGGACTCGGCGCCAACCTCGGCGACCGTGGCGCGACGCTGCGCCGCGCCCTGGAGGTGCTCGCCGCCCATCCGCGTCTGCGGTTGCGGGCGCGGAGCCGGCTGCGCCGCACCGCGCCGGTCGGCGGGCCGTCCCAGCCCGACTACGCCAACGCCGTGGCGCGGCTCGAGACCTCGCTGTCGCCGTGGGAGCTGCTGCGTTGGTGCCAGTGCGTCGAGCGGCGCTTCCACCGTCGGCGCACCGGGCGCGACCACCCGCGCACCCTCGACCTGGACCTCCTGCTCTACGGCGACTGGTCCTGCAGCGAGCCCGAACTCACGGTGCCGCACCCCCGGATGTTCGAGCGTCCCTTCGTGACCGTTCCGCTCGCCGAGATCGTCCCCCGCCTCGTCCGCTCGTGACCTCCGCCTCGCCCCGTCCGTCGCGCTCTGCGGCAGCCTTCGGAGGCGCTGCGCCCGTCGTCGTCGCCGACGCTGCGGAGCTGCGCGCCTGGCGCGACGCCCTGCCGCCGGAGGAGCGGCTCGGGCTGGTGCCGACGATGGGCGCCCTCCACGCCGGCCACGCCGCCTTGATCGAGCGCGCCCGCGCCGAGTGCGATCGGGTCGCGGTCAGCATCTTCGTCAACCCGGCGCAGTTCGACGAGGCCGACGACCTCGCCGCCTATCCGCGGCCGCTGGCCGCCGACCTCGAGCGCTGCGCCGCGCTCGGTGTGGACCTGGTCCACGTGCCCGATGCCGCCGACGTCTATCCCGCCGGCTTCGGAACCTGGGTGGTTCCCGATGCAGTCGGCGACGTCCTCGAGGGGGCGTGCCGACCCGGCCACTTCCGCGGCGTGCTCACGGTCGTCCTCAAGCTCTTGCAGCGCTTCCGGCCGCATCGCGCCTACTTCGGAGAGAAGGACGCACAGCAGGCGTTCCTGGTGCGACGCATGGTGCGCGACCTCGAGCTCGCCGTCGAGGTGGTGGAGGTGCCGACTCTTCGCGAGGACGACGGACTCGCGTTGTCGTCCCGCAACGTGCGCCTCGCGCCCGAGGACCGCGTCGAGGCCCTCCGTCTGTCCCGCGCCCTCGCCGCCGCGGCGGCCGCTTTCGCTGCCGGGGAGCGCGATCCCGAAGCCCTGCGTGCGGCGATGCGAGCCGTCTTCGCCGAGCCCGGCGCCCGGGCGCGGTTGGAGTACGCCGAGGTGGTCGGGGTGGCCGACTTCCTCCCCGCCTCCGCGTCCACGCCGCTGCCCTGGCGCGCCCTGGTCGCGGCGCGGGTCGGCGCGGTGCGTCTCATCGACAACCAGGCGCTCACCGAGCCGTCGTGAGCCCCTCGCCCTACGCCCGCGGCGCGCGGGTCTCGCCGCCCGCCAAGCTGAACTGGGACCTGCGGGTGCTGGGGCGACGCGGCGACGGCTACCACGAGCTGCGCTCGTGGTTCTGTGCGGTGGGTTGGCGCGACGAGCTCGAGGCGCGGCCGCTCGCGGCGGGCGCCGTCTCGCGCCTGGAGGTGTGCGGGCCCGAGGCTGCGGGGGCGCCGGCCGACGCGGCCAACCTGGTGCTGCGGGCGGAGGCTGCCTGGCGCGCCGCCGGGGGCGAGGCCCCGCCCGTCGCCTGGCGGCTCGAGAAGCACCTGCCGAGCGGCGCCGGACTCGGCGGGGGGTCGGCCGACGCGGCCGGCGCCCTGGCGTTGCTGGATGCAATGGCCCCGAGCGGAGCGACTCGGCCGCCGTTGCGCCCGCTGGCCGAGGAGCTCGGCGCCGACGTCGCCTTCCTGCTGGACGCCGGCGGCGCCGCGAGTCTGCGCGGCGGCCGCGGTGAGCGCGAGGTCGCGGCGGCGCCGCGCCCGCCCGCGCCGTGGGTGGTGCTGGCCGTGCCCGATCTCGCCGCCGACACGCCGGCGGTCTACGCTGCGCTCGGCGCCGATGCCTTCTCCGGCGGCCCCGCCGAGTCCAGCTCGGGAGACGGGCCGGCGGACGGACCGGTGGAGGAGGGAGCGGGCAACGCACTGGAGGCCGCCGCCTTCCGCGCCGCGCCCGGGCTCGAGGAGTTCGCGGCCCGTTTGCGTGCGCGCCATGCGCCCTTCCGCATGACCGGCAGCGGTGCGGCCTTCTTCGCGCCGTGCCCGCACGCCGAAGCCGCCCGAGCGCTGCGCGACCGGGTCGCCGATTGCTGTAGGCTGGTCGTGGCGGCGCCGCTCCTGCGGCCCCCCTTCCTGCGTCTTCGCCCCCTTCCCAGCCCGCCATGACCCGCACCCTCGTCGTCGGCCCCGGCCGTGTCGGCCGCTCCCTCGCCCTCGCGCATCACCGCAACGGAGACGAGGTCCGCCTCGTCGGGCGTTCGGCCGGCGAGTGGCAGGACTGGGCGCGCGCCGAGGGCATCGGCGAGACGCTGTCCCTGGAGGCCTGCCGCGACTTCCGTCCGGAACTGGTGGTGCTCGCCGTCCCCGACCAGGACGTGGAGCAGGCGGCTGCGGCCTGCGCCGAGCACCTCGATTGCGACGGCGTTGTGTTCGTCCACGTGAGCGGCATCCACGACCTGGACGTGCTCAAGGCGGCCACGCTGGAAGGCGGCTTCCCCGCGGCGATGCACCCGGTCTTGCAGTTCGTCGAGCCCGAGCGCGACCTGAAGGCCTTGCGCCACGCGGTGGTCGTGGTCACTGCGGCGCCGAACGCGCGCGAGGAGACGTTGCGCATCGCCCAGGTGTGGGGGGCGCAGCCGGTGCGGCTCAAACCGGGGGTGGACCGGCGTCGCTACCACCTCGGCCTGGCGCTGGCCTCCAACCACCTCACTGCGCTCCTGGCCTGGGCGGCCGAGCTCCTGGAGCCTGCCTTCGGCGAGGAGTCCTGGGACGTCGTCGCGCTCCTGGCGCGGCAGGCCATGGTCGAGGCCCGCAACCGCGGTCCCTTCGCCGCTCTGACGGGGCCGGTGGCGCGGGGCGACGTCGAGACCGTGCGCGAGCACCTGGAAGGGCTCGACGAGGACGAACGCCGGCGTTATGCGGCGCTGCTCGACGTGGTGGTGGACCTCGCCGAGCGCAGTCGGCGTCTCGACGCCGATCGCGCCCGCGAGCTCCGCGCCCTGGCCGGTCGCTTCGCCTGACCCGGCGTGCTCGCCGTCTCGCTCCGCGCCGACGACCCGGACCTGTTGCGGGGCCGGCTCGGCTTGGTGCGCGGGCGGGTGTCGTGGGTGGAGCTGCGCCTGGACCGGGCTCCGGACTCCCTCGACCTCGCGGCGTTGGTCGCGGACTTCCCCGATCTCCGTTTCCTGGCGACCTGGATCGGCGAGGAGGACGGCGGTTTCGGCGTCGGTGGGGCGGCGGTGCGGCGCGGCTGGCTGGAGCGCGCCGCCGCCGCCGGGGTGGACGCCGTGGACCTGCCGCTCGGGGCGGAGGACGACCTGCCGCCGGGGCCGCGGCGGGTGCGCTCCTTCCACCAGGCGCCGGGCGGGCCGCCGCCCGACTGGGAGGCGACGTTCGAGCGCGGTCGGAAGGAACTGCGCCGTTTCGGTGCGCCGGACGGCGACGTCCTCAAGCTGGTGGGCCGCGCCGAACACGCCGAGGAGGCGGCGCCGCTGCTCGACCTGTTGCGCCGGGCTCCGGCGGGGTCGCTGGTCGCTTTCGCGATGGGTCCGGGCGGGGTGGCGAGTCGGTTGCTCGCGCCGTTGCTCGGCGCACCCTGGAGCTACGCCTCGTGGTTCGGCGAGGCGACCGCGCCGGGGCAACTGGACTTTCGTACCCAACTCGCCCTGCTGGCTCCGGCGGCGCCTGGCGCGCCGCTGCTCGGCGTCGCCGGCGACCCCGTGCTCCATTCGGCGAGCCCGCCGTTGTGGACCGCGGCGATGCGGGCGGCGTCCCGGGCCGGTCTGTACGCCTGGTTCCCGACGCGCGACCTCGAGGGCCTGCTGGCCGGCCACCAAGGTCTCGGGGCCCCGCTGCGTGCGCTGTCGGTGACGGCGCCGCTGAAGGGGCAGGCCCACGAACTGGCGGTGGAGCTCGACCCGTTGGCGGCGGCTCTCGGTGCGGTCAACTTCCTGGTGCGTGACGACGACGGGCCCTGGCGAGGCCGCAACACCGATGGAGCCGGCGCCCTCGACGCCCTGGAGGCCGCCGGTCTGCCCGGCGGGGCCTCCGTCCTGGTGGTCGGTGCCGGTGGCGCTGCCCGCGCTGCGGCTGCCGAGGCGCTCCGGCGGGGACATCCGGTGACCGTCGCGGCGCGTCGCCCCGAAGCCGCGGCCGAGGCCGTGTCGCGGATCGCCGCCGCCTTCGAGATCGATGTGAGTCCCGTTGCGATCACCGCCGCCGACCTCGCATCGGTCGTGCCGGGCGACTTCGACGCCGTGGTCCAGGCGACCCCCGTCGGTTCGCACGCGGTTCCGGGCGACCCGCTGGCCGGCGCGGCCCTCCGCCCCGGCGCCTTCGTCCTGGACATGGTCTACGCTCCCAGCGAGACCCCGTTGCTGCGGCGGGCCGCTGCGGCGGGCCTGCGCGTCGTCGGCGGCGCCGAGATGCTGTGGCGTCAGTTGGTCGTCCCGTTCCGTGAGGTCTTCGGCGTGGCCCCCGACACGGCCGTGCTGCGCACGGAACTGGAGGCGGTCCTGCACGAGCGTTCGGTCGGAGACGCGGCCGCCCTGGCGCTCGTCGGGCCGCGCGCCGCGGGCAAGACCACGCTGGGCCGCGCCGCGGCGGCGGCGCTCGACCTCGACTTCGTGGACGCCGACACCGAACTCGAGCGTCGCCACGGCCGCCGCATCGCCGAGTGGCTGCCGGCCGACCCCGCCGGTTTCCGTCACGCCGAATCGGCGCTGCTGCGGGATCTCCTGCGTCGCCGCGCCGCCGTAGTGGCCCTTGGCGGAGGAGTGGTGGAGGCTCCGGTGAACCGCCGCCTCCTCGCCGCCCATCCCCGGGTGGTGTGGCTGGATGCCTCTCCGGCCGACCAACTCACCCGCCGTAGCTCTGGCGATCGTCGTCCTCTTCTCCATGAGGGAGGGGTCGCCGCGGAGGTCGAGATGCTGGATCGGAGACGGCGGCCGTTCTATGCGGAGGTGGCGCGGGAGAGGGTGGATGTGGGAGGGTGCGAGGGGGTGGCGTTGGAGCGGTTGCTCCGCCTCGCACGGAAACTGGCCACGAAGAGTGTTCCATTTTCCACGACCCACCTGTGACCTTCGCGCACCGAGTGCGTCGTCCTGGGTACCGAGACCCAGGAGACCGCCACGATGCGCTTCGAACCACCCTTCTGCCCGAACCCCACCTGCGCCAGCCGAGCCCGGAAGGGCTCCTTCC
>Ga0256830_1002585_pt1 | contig 11805 bp, 7 predicted proteins | sample 128326metaG_FD_190537 | JGI IMG/M metagenome (GOLD analysis project Ga0256830, IMG submission 190537) | Hydrothermal vent microbial communities from Lau Basin, Pacific Ocean - 128-326 | ecosystem: Environmental > Aquatic > Marine > Hydrothermal vents | place: Pacific Ocean: Lau Basin | collected...
CACCCCAACCGGCGGCAGCGGGCAGATCGCTTTTGCCTCCGACCGTTCCGGCCTGCCCCAAATCTGGGTGATGAATGTGGATGGCAGCGGTCTTAGACAGGTAACTGAGATGAGTAAGGGCGCGTGCCAGCCCGATTGGTCGCCGGACGGCACCAAAATCGTGTTCATCTCTCCCTGCGTTGGCGAAAAAGAGGAATATCCCGGCGCAAGCATGTACATCATCAACCTGGATGGCACCGGCCTGACCGCTCTGCCCACCACCCCCGGCGGCGATTACGACCCGGCCTGGTCCCCCGACGGCAAATTCATTGCCTTTAGCTCCCTGCGCAACGGGCGCACACAGGTTTTTGCCCTCAATCTGGACACCATGATCGTGCAACTGCTGGCAGGAGATGGCTTCAAAAACATGCAGCCGGAATACTATCGGGGAGGCGAGAAAATCATCTTCGTCACTGCCCGCCGCGGCCCCTTTCAAATTTGGTGGATGAACCCAGATGGCACCCAGCAAGAACTCTTCTCTCGTAGTGGTGAACTCAAAGACACCCTCCCGGCCTCGACCCCGGATGGTGAACTGATCGTCTTCACACAGCGGGAATTTCCGGTTGGGATTCCCAACCTGGTGGCTGCGCCTGTCGCAGAGGCGGGGTTCACCGAATATTTTTTGATCGACGACCTGACCCCCCGACGTTCGCCTCACATCTCCCCGGATGGCGTTTGGGTGGTCTACGAAAGCTGGCCGAACGGAGTCAACCACGACATCTATCTGATGACGTTGGATGGGGAATACGTTACCCAACTAACCACCGACCCGGCTTACGAATTCGATCCGGTATGGCGACCTGTGCCCTAAAAAAAAAAAACACCCCAGGCAAAGCCTGGGGTGTTTTCGTTCATTGCTGTTCTGTCCGAAACCGCAACATCCGCAGCCCGTTCAGGGAAACCAAAACTGTGCTCCCTTCGTGGCCGACCACACTGAGCGGCAGAGCTAACTGAAACCCTAACACAGAGACGATCAACACCACAATCACGCCCATCGCAAAAGCAAGATTTTGAACCAACCGCTTGCGTGTCTGGCGGCTGAGCGCGATGGTGTAAGCGATCTTGGTCAGATCGTCCCCCATGAGCACAATATCCGCGGTCTCCAGCGCCACGTCCGTGCCGGCCGCGCCCATGGCGATCCCCAACGAGGCCGTAGCCAGCGCGGGCGCGTCGTTCACCCCGTCACCTACCATGGCAACCGGCCCGTATTTCCGCTCGATCTGCTGAATGATGCGCAGTTTGTCCTCCGGCAGCAAACCGGCATAGAATTCATCCACCGCGGCCTGGGCCGCGATGTTCTCGGCCACGCGCTGATTGTCGCCGGTGAGCATAATTACACGCTCTATGCCCTGTTTTTTTAGCTCCCGGATGATGTGCGCCACGTTCTCCCGCAACACGTCCGCGATGGCGATCAGACCTAACACCTCGCCGCGCCCCCCATCATCTCTGGCAACCAGCACGCAGGTTTTGCCGCGGGTCTCGAAGTCTATCACCCGCGCTGCGAACTCTCCCAGTGGAATGTGGGGGTATTGCTCGAAGTAGCGCAGATTGCCGATGTGGATTTGCTGCCCCTCCACGTTGGCGCGCACCCCTTTCCCGGTCGTGGACTGAAACCCGCTGGCCTCCGCCACGGCCAGGCCGCGCGTTCGCGCCGCGTTGACGATGGCTTGCGCCAGAGGATGTTCGGATTTGGCCTCTACCGCCGCAGCCAGGGCCAACACCTGGTTCGCGCTTGCGCCCCGGGCCGGCAGGATGTCCGTCACCTGTGGTTTCCCCTCGGTCAGGGTGCCGGTTTTGTCGAAGGCGATTACCTTGATGCTGGCGGCGCGCTCCAGATGCACCCCGCCTTTGAACAGCACCCCCTGCCGGGCGCCGTTGGCAATGGCCGAGAGCACCGTGGCGGGCGTGCTGATCACCAACGCGCAGGGCGAAGCAGCCACGATCAACGACATCGCCCGGTAAAATGCCGGGGCAAACGCCTCGCCCAACCACAGCATGGCAACCGGAATGGACAGGCTGGCAAAAACGATCACCCCCAGCGCGTAGTATTGTTCGGCTTTATCGATGAAGCGCTGGGTGCGGGCTTTCTGGCTTTGGGCTTCTTCCACCAGTTTGATCAGCCGGGCGATGGTGGAGTCCTTCGCCAGCTTGCTCACCCGAATCTCCAGCCCGCCGAGCTGGTTGATTGTGCCGGCCAACACCTGATCGCCTACCTGTTTGCTCACCGGGATGGATTCGCCGGTGATGGAAGATTGATCCACCGCGCTTTCCCCTTCCACGACAATGCCGTCTAAGGGAATACGTTCGCCGGGGCGTACAATGATGCGGTCCCCGATCACGATCTGCTCGATGGGCAGCCTGACGATGCGCCCTCCGCGCCGGGTCAGGGCTTCAGCGGGGCGCAGTTCCATCAAGGCGCGGATGGCGTTGCGCGTTCGGTCGAGGGCGTAGGATTGCAGCACGTTCGACAACGAAAACAGGAACAACAGCACCGCGCCCTCGAAAGGCGCGCCCACCACGGCGGCGCCCAACGCAGCGATGATCATCAGCAAATCGATGTCGATTGTCCATTGGCGCAGCGATTCCAGCCCGGCTTTCAGCCCATACGCGCCGCCCGTTATGTAGGCCAGCGCGTAGAAAACGTTTGCCAGCAGATGGAGCGTGGTGAGTTTCTCGAACCCCAGCCCCGTCAGCATGAAAACGAACGTCCAGACCATAAACCACATCTCGACGCGGCCCTTTTGTAGCCACTGGCTGAGCGCTGAGGCGGGCTTGGCACGGCGCGGCTGTCCGGGTTTGGCCGCCAACTGCTCTTCAACCGGTACCACCGCCGCGCCCATCTGCATGACGTGCGTGATGATCTGTTCCCGTGTGGTAACCTGGCTATCGTAGGTCACCGACAACACGCCGCTGATGTAACTGGCACTGGCTTTGCGCACCCCGGGCAGCTTGCGGACTTTGTTTTCCAGATTGAGCGCGCAGGTCTCGCAGGCGCGCCCTCCGCGTCGCTCCAACAGCATGGTGCAGGTTTCCAACGGCTCCTCCACCCCCTTTTTGGCGTTTGCCTCATGATCCAGTCTGAAATTCAATACCTTGTCCATGTAAATCCTTTTCTTTTCGATAAAGCAGAGAGGGGCGGGCAGGTAGACAAATTAGACAAATTAGACAAATTAGACAAATTAGACAAATTAGACAAACTAGACAAATTAGACAGGTAAACAACACCTACCCACCTGCCTGCTCGCGGCATTCCTCGCACAGACCATAGTAAATCACGCTTGCGCCCGTGATCTGGTAGCCGGAATTGCTCTTGACGTCCGCTTCCAGCGAGCGTACATGCGGGCTGTCGAAGTCGATGATTTTATGGCAAGAGACACAAACCAGGTTGACGTGTGGCGAGGTGTCTGCGTCATAACGCGCGGCTCCCTCCATGTCATTTCCTAGATAGTTGATCACACCCAGGCTGACCAGCGTTTCCAACGTGTTGTACACCGTGGTGAGACTCAAGGATGGGTAGTCTGGCCGCAATTTCTCGAAAATGCTCTGTGCCGAAGGGTGGGTTGTGTTCTCCGCGAGCGCGCGGCAAATTGCCAGTCGCTGCGGCGTGAGGCGCAGCCCGGCCTCTCGAAGGCTTTGGATGAGTAAAGTTTGTGATTCCACTTTTTGTTTGTGTTTGTTTCAAATTTGTATTGATTATAATTTATGGGGGAGAGGTTGTCAAGCGAATTGGAGACCGGGCGGGCAGCCTGCGCGGCGTGCAATGGACAGAACGTCTCACACCGCACCCAAGAATAGCTGCCTCTATTGTAATTTTTTGCACTTTCGGTGATAATGAAAATTGCAACTTGCCTCGACATAGGAGAAACCCCGTTTATGAAAAAAGCCAAGCTAAAAAAACCTAAGAAACCGCATCTTCAATCCGAATCTTCTTCGTCATCGAAATTTTTATGGATTGGCGTTGTGACGCTGGTGTTTATCATCGTTGCAGCAATCGTGTGGCGCAGAACGGCCTCCCCGTTCGAGTTTGTGGGGGGGGACGAGAGCGTGATCGTGTTGCTACGGAATGACTACGCCGGCAATTACCAGGTACGGTACATTGGCGACGAACCTACCACTCTCAATCGGGTTGTACCCATCATTGAATCCCCGCAGCGCGTCTTGTACGTCAGCATTCAAGATGTTTTTGTTGTCTTGAGTGGAAAAGAAATCCGGCTCGAAACCGGTGGATATGTGCCCGAAGGGCAAACCATCACCCTGCAACCGGGAGAGACTTTTACAATCAAGGTGGTCTATTATGGGGAAGAGATCGGCGGGCACTACGTATATGGCTTCCGCCTGGGGTATGGGCCGGGCAACGAGATTCAATTGATCATCAGAGACAGAGAGTTTACCGTTTTCGTGGAGTAATACAATGACAAATCCCACTTTCCGAAAAATCGACGGCAAGGCCATTGCCGCTGAGATTCGCGCCGAAATCGCGCAAAAGGTGGCCGCCCGTTTGGAGAAGGGACTCTCCCGTCCCGGGCTGGCGACCGTTTTGGTGGGAGAGAATCCCGCCTCTGAGGTGTACGTGCGCATGAAGCGTAAAGCCTGCGCGGAGGTGGGTATCGAATCGTTCGGACACCACCTTCCAGAAGACGCCTCCCAAAACCAGGTCGAATCCCTGGTCGCCGAGTTGAACGCCGATCCGCGCGTCAACGGCATTTTGGTTCAGTTGCCCCTGCCCGGGCACCTGGACGAGGAAAAAGTGCTGCAAACCATCTCCATCGAGAAAGACGTGGACGGTTTTCACCCGATCAACATCGGGCGGCTGGCGCAGAAGGGCCGCGAACCGCTGTTCGTGCCCTGCACGCCGTATGGCTGTATGGTTTTGCTCGAACGCGCCGGCGCGCAGATCGAGGGCGCCAACGCGGTGGTGCTGGGGCGCTCCAACATTGTGGGGATGCCGGCCGCGCTGTTGCTGATCGAGCGCAACGCCACCGTGACCGTGTGCCACTCGCGCACCCGCAACCTGCCGGAGGTCGTCCGCCGCGCCGACATCCTGATCGCCGCGGTGGGCCGGCCCGAGATGGTGCGCGGGGACTGGGTCAAGCCCGGCGCGTACGTGATCGACGTGGGCATCAACCGGGTGGAGGACCCCACCCGAAAACGCGGCTACCGCCTGGTCGGCGACGTGGCCTACGAGGAGGTCAAAGAAGTGGCCCGCGCGGCCACCCCGGTCCCCGGCGGCGTCGGCCCGATGACTATCGCCATGCTGCTGCAAAACACCCTGCGCGCGGCTGAAATCGCGGATGCAAACGAAAATCTCTGATAAGACTTACGCACTTGAAAGTCGCACCCAGACCTCACAGGTCTCAAAGCGCATGGAGATGTCCGGATGCAATCTGTTTTGGGTAAAATCTTCCTGCATCGTGTGGTAGTAGACCTGTGAGGTCCCAACTGCGTAAGTACTATCTTTGAGAGGTAACCACAGCCGGACGGGCGGCTGAACGCCGGGACGCCCTGATCCACGAAAAGCCGTGCCTTGCAAAGGGTATGCGAAGGCACTGCCTTCACCTACCCTGAGTTGCAATACCCAATTACCAATACCCAATATCCTATCCCCACTCCCTATCCCTATCCCTATCCCTATCCCCATCCCCATCCCCATCCCTATCCCCAACTCCCCCATGCCCACCCTGCTTGTCAAAAACGCCGCGTTGCTGGCAACCTTCGACCACAACCGCCGTGAAATCCGCGGCGGTGGCCTGTTTATCCGTGACGGCTTTATCGAACAGGTCGGGCCGACCACAGAGCTGCCCGCCGAAGCTGACGAAGTGCTCGACCTCTCCGGCCACGTCTTGCTCCCCGGCCTGATCAACACCCACCACCACTTTTACCAGACCCTGACGCGCGCGGTGCCCGCCGCGCAGGATGCCAACCTGTTCAATTGGCTGAAAACCCTGTACCCGATCTGGGCGCGGCTCACCCCCGAAGACATCTACACCTCCACCCAGACCGCGCTGGCCGAGCTGGCCCTCTCCGGCTGCACCACGGCCTCCGATCACCTGTACCTGTTCCCCAACGGCGCGCGGCTGGACGACGAGATCCACGCGGCGCGCGAGATCGGCCTGCGCCTGCACGCCTCGCGCGGCGCCATGAGCCTGGGCGAATCCCAGGGCGGCCTGCCCCCCGACTCGGTCGTCGAACACGAAGACGCCATCCTGCGCGACTCCCAACGCCTGATCGAGCAGTACCATGACCCGGACCCCGGCGCGTTCACCCGCATCGTGCTGGCTCCTTGCTCGCCCTTCAGCGTCACCCCGGACTTGATGAAGCAAAGCGCGGCCCTGGCGCGGGCATACGGCCTGCACCTGCACACCCACCTGGCCGAAACCGCGGACGAAGAAGCCTTCTGCCTGGAGATGTTCGGCAAACGCCCGGTCGCGCTGATGGAGGCACTCGACTGGGTGGGAGAGGACGTGTGGTTCGCGCACTCGGTACATGTGAACGAGGCGGAGATCGCGCGGTACGCCCGCACGGGCTGCGGCGTGGCGCACTGCCCCTCCTCCAACATGCGGCTGGCCTCCGGCATCGCGCCGGTGCTGGCCATGCGCGCCGCGGGCGTGAACGTCGGCCTGGGCGTGGACGGCTCGGCCAGCAACGACAGCTCGCACATGCTGGCCGAAGCGCGGCAGGCCATGCTGCTCTCCCGGCTGGATGCGGGGTTGCGCGGGGCCTCGCTCTCCGCGGAAGACGCGCCGCCGCTGATGACCGCGCGGCAGGCGCTGGAACTGGCAACCCGCGGCGGCGCGGCGGTGCTCGGACGGGAGGACATCGGCTCGCTGGCGCCCGGCAAGTGCGCCGACTTCTTCGCGGTGGACCTCAACCGCCTCGACTACGCCGGCGCGTTGCACGATCCCCTGGCCGCGCTGGTGTTCTGCAACCCGGCCCGGGTCGATTACACCGTGGTTGGCGGGCGGTTTGTGGTCCGGGAGGGGCAGCTGCTCAGCGTCGATTTGCCCTCCCTGATCGAAAAACACAACCGGGCTGCCAGACGTTTGCTCGATGGCTGATCCTACCTCCACACAATACCGCGCCACTTTCATCCCCATCGACCGCCGCTTTGCGCTGGCGGCCAACCAGCCTTTGCCGGACCGCGTCCAGGGCGCCGCTCTGTTTGCCGACGTTTCCGGCTTCACCCCCCTGACCGAGGCCTTTGTGCGCGCCCTGGGCCCCAAACGCGGGACCGAAGAGTTTCTGGTCATCCTCAACCAGGTGTACGAAGTGCTCATCGGCCAGGTGCATCGCTACCGCGGCAGTGTGATCAGCTTTAGCGGCGATGCCATCTCCTGTTGGTTCGATGCCGACGATGGCCGCCGCGCGCTGAGCGCCGCGCTGGCAATGCAGCGGGGGATGTCTCGCTTTGCTCGTGTGCCCATCCCGGATGGCCGCGCCATCACCCTGGCGGTCAAAATCGGGGTCAGCGTTGGCCCGGCGCGGCGTTTTGTGGTGGGGGACCCGCGACACAAGCGCATAGACGTGCTTGCGGGCCGCGCTGTCGATCAGGTCGCGCTGGCGGAACAACAGGCGCGCAAAGGCGAGGTTGTGGCCCCGGAAGCGGTGCTCCACGGCTGCGCGGGGGAGGTGGAGGCGGGCGAGTGGCGGGTACACCAGAGCAGTGGAGCGCGTTTCGCGGTGGTGAAGTCGCTTGCGAACCTGGCCGCGCCCCAGCCCTGGCCCCCCGAACCTTTGTTGCCGGAGCACGTGGTGGATGAATGGCAGGTGGAGGCGGTGCGCCAACGGCTGCACAAGGGGCGGGCGTTGTTCCTGGCTGAGCTGCGCCCGGCAGTCGCTTTGTTTTTGAAGTTTGGCGGCCTGGATTACGATCAGGATGACCAGGCCGGAAGTAAGCTGGACGCCTACATTCGCTGGGTGCAGGGTGTGCTGGCGCGCTATGAGGGGATTTTGCTGCAAATTTCGATGGGGGACAAAGGCAGTTATTTGTATGCCGTGTTTGGCGCACCCGTGGCGCACGATGATGAAGTGTTGCGCGCCATCTCGGCCGCGGTGGCGCTCAAAGACCTGCCCGGCAAACTGCAATATATCCGCAATGTGCAGATCGGAATCACGCAGGGGCAGATGCGCACGGGCGAATCAGGCGCCTCGACCCGTCAAACGTACGCAGTGCTGGGCGACAAGGCCAACCTGGCCGCCCGCTTGATGTTGCTGCCCCGGCCAGGGGAGATTTACTGTGATCGAGCGGTGTACCAGGCCGCGCGACATCGCTGGCAGTTCGAGGCGTTGCCGGCCGCGCGTGTCAAAGGGAAAGCCAGCCTGATCCGGCCATATCGGCTTATGGGGCCAGTCGGCTCTACCGGCCAGCTAACCGTTTCCCCGCAGGAAATGGTTGGCCGGCAGGCGGAACGGGCGTACCTGGAAAAAAGCCTGCGGGCTGTCAAGCAGGGGGAACAGCGTTTTATGATGATCGAGGGTGAGGCCGGGATCGGAAAATCGCGGCTGGTCGGTGCTCTGGGGGGGCTGCTCCGCCAGCACGAACTGGTTGGTTTGCTGGGGTATGGCCAGAGCATCGAACGGCAAACGCCTTACCGTGCCTGGCGGGATATTCTGTTGACCTACTTTGGTGTCGAAAAGCTCAAAGACCCTCGCCAACGTCGTTTGCAGATTCGCGAATTCGTGGCCGAAACCGTACCCGATCAACTGCCTCGTCTGCCCGTTTTGGAAGACATCTTGCACCTCGGCTTCGAGGAAAACGAGCTGACGCGCAACCTCCCCACAGACCTGCGCCGGCAGAACGTTTTCTCGCTTGTGCTGGCCTTGATGCGCGCCTGGGCCAGAGAGCAACCGCTGATATTGGTGCTGGAGGACGCGCACTGGCTGGATAGTTTGTCGTGGGAGTTGTCTCTCCAGATCGCACGTGGTTTACAAGCTTCCGGGGAGCCGCTCTTGTTCGTGTGGGTGAATCGTCCCATCGAGCCGCTCAGCGCGCTGGTGCAATACCAACGCGCGCTCCAAAAGCTGCCCTCCTGGAAGACGCTCACCCTCGAGGCATTGCCGCACAATGAAATGGTGGCGCTGATCGGCCAGGAACTGCGCATTTCGCCGGACGACCTGCCCCCCGATCTGGTGACGTTCGTGGCCTCCCGCGCCGAGGGCAACCCGTTTTTTGCCCAGGAACTGCTGTTCGCCTTGCGGGAGCAAAATCTGCTTCGTATTGAGGAGCACGACTCAGGCGCGCGGCGGGTGGCCGCATTTCGTCTGGGGGAGGCTTCTCGCGTGTTGCCTGACACGCTGCAAGGCCTGATCCTGACCCGTATCGATGGCCTCTCCCCGCGCCAGAAGTTCGTCCTCAAAGTGGCCGCGGTGGTGGGGCGCACCTTTTCGATCAACCCTTTACATTACGTGATGAACGTTCACGTGAATTTGCAGCGCGCCAGGCTGGTGCAGCACCTCGATCATTTTGTGCAACTCGACCTGGTGCAACTGGAGAGTCAGGAGCCAGAACTCACCTACCTGTTCAAACACATCATCACCCAGGAAGTGGCTTACCAGACGCTGCTATACGCGCAGCGCCGCCAACTGCACCGCGCGGTGGCTGAGTGGTACGAACTCACCTATGGGGAACTGGAGACGCTGGGGCGAGGTAGTCCCCAGGTGCGCCGCGTGGATGATTACGCGGTTGGAACGCCGCCCTCGCTGGCGCCTTTTCTCCCGCTGTTGGTGCATCACTATCATCATGCCGAAGTTTTCGATAAAGAGTTGCTCTTTGCACGTCTGGCCGCGGACCAGGCGCGCACCCAATATGCAAACGAGGAGGCGCTGGCCTATTTGAGCCGCGCAATCGAGCTGGAGCAGGATGAAACCAGACGCTATCACCTCCACCTGGCCCGCGAAGAGATTTACGGGCTGCTGGGCAGGCGGGAGGACCAGCGCCGCGAATTGGAAACCCTGGCGGGATTCTCCTCGGTTCGAGAACATGCGCCTCGAAGGGCGTCCGTCCTTCTCCGCCGCGCGGCTTTTGCCAAATTGACCGGCGCGTATTCCGAGGCCCTGGAAAGCGCGCGGGCCGTCATAGCTATCGGGCGGGAAGAGAACGACCCCATGCTGGCGGCCCGGGGCGAGTGGGTGCAGGGACAGATTTTGGTGCAGATGGGCGACTATGCTCATGCTGTCGAACATTTCGAACGGGTATTGCCACCCTTTCGAGAAGCCGGTACGCGGGAAGATGTGGCCGCCATTTTGGGGGATTTCGGACTGGCCTTTTTTTATCAAGGCGATTATGTTCAGTCGATCCATTATTTCGAGCGGGCGCTGGCAATCGCCCATGAAATCGGCCTGCGCCGCGCGGAGATTCAATTTTTGGGAAATCTGGCGGGCGCTTCCTGGGCTTTGGGCGCCATGGAAGAGTCTATCAACCATTACCGGCAGGTGTTGGCGATCAGCCGCGAGATCGGCGACCGCCGCGCGGAGGGTATCACACTCGGCAACCTCGGTATTGCGTATCGCTTTTCGAGAGATCTCAATCGGGCGATTGAATATCTGGAGCAGGCTTTGCAGATCAGTCGCGAAATCGGCGACCGGCGCAAAGAAGCCACCTGGCTGGGCAATCTGGGCGGGGTTTTTCTGTTCGCCGGTCAGCCCGAAAAATCCATCCGGTATTTCGAGCGGGCGTTGGACATCTGCCGCGAGATCGGCAACCGCAACGGAGAAGCGAGCTGGCTCGAGGAATTGTCGATGTCTTACCGTCTCAATGGTAGCCTGGAGAGAGCGGTGGCGCTCTCGGAAGAGTCGCTGGCCCTCCGTCGCCAGATCGGCAATCGACATGGCGAGGCCAATTGTTTGGAGAACCTGGGTTTGATTTATGCGGATATGCGGCGTTGGGATCAGGCCTATGCCTTCTTCCAGCAGGCGTTGTCACTGCGCCGTGAGCTGAACCAACCCCATCTGGCTATCGACGCGTTAGCAGGCCTGGCTGGTGTGGCCTGGCAGGAAAAACGTTTGCAACAGGCCGGACGTTATGTGGATGAGATTTGGGAATACTGGCGCCGGCATCCCACCCTGGAGGGAACGGTTTATCCTTTGCGCGCCTTGTGGATTGCCTACCAGGTCTTCCAGGAACTGGATCAGCCGCGTGCCGCGCAGCTCATCCAGTGTGCGCAGACCATGTTATCGGAACAGGCTGGCAAAATCTCCGAACCCTCGATGCGAGAATCTTTTCTCAACAACATTCCAGAACACAAAGCCATCGCCGGCGTTGGAATGGCGAAGGAAATGCGTTGAGCAGGCGGGCTAATAGGTTGTCATCTGTCCGCCGGTGATCAGGGAAGCGCCGCAGTTCGGACAGGTTTCCGAATCGGCGGGAATTTTGGTGTTGCAGTTCGAGCATCTCACCTTCAGGTTGCGTAGTTGCACAAAGGAGACTGTCACATCGACATTGCCCAATTTGAGCACGTCACCGCTTTTGAGCGTTGCGGATTTGCCGGGCGCAAGATTTACCCTCCCGCTGATGAGAATGTTACTTGTGCTGAGGTTTGTTACCGAGAGATTGTCCCCTGTCTGCGTCATCCTGGCGTGTTGCCCGGCCACGCTGGGGTCCGTAATGACCACATCACTCCCGGCCCGCCGACCGATCACAATCTGGTTTTCCAACCGTACAATTTTGGTTCGTGTTTTTCCCGCAATCTTCCATTGGAAAGAAAGGGTATACATGGAGAACTCCTTCGAAAGTTGTGCTTTTCAAGCTACTGCCCGAATCGCTCCTGTTTT
>Ga0256830_1002586_pt1 | contig 11804 bp, 7 predicted proteins | sample 128326metaG_FD_190537 | JGI IMG/M metagenome (GOLD analysis project Ga0256830, IMG submission 190537) | Hydrothermal vent microbial communities from Lau Basin, Pacific Ocean - 128-326 | ecosystem: Environmental > Aquatic > Marine > Hydrothermal vents | place: Pacific Ocean: Lau Basin | collected...
CCACAGCGGTCTGATCGCCACCAACGCCCGCGAGCTCGAGCAGCTCCGCAAGTTGGGCGAGCGCGACTACTACGAGTTCGAGATCCCCCGCACCGGCCGCTTCTACCGCGTCGGCGACGTCGCCGTGGCCCTGAAGAAAGCCAAGCCGAAGCGGAACAAGTTCTCCATCGAGCTGCTCATCGACGACAAGAAGGTCGAGAAGAAAGACCGCACCATCAACGAGCCGGTCCAGTTCTATGTGAGCGGCGGCCGGCAGCCCTACGAACTGGTGGTCAACGAAGTCTCCAAGAACCGCATCCGGGGCTACCTGGCCGTGCCGCGGATCTTGCGAGCGTCGCGCTGATCCCGACTCACCCCCGACACCGCCAGCCGCGACGGCCCGCCCTGCGCTCGCTTGCCTCCTGCGCAGGGCGGGTTTTTCGCGCGCCGGCCGTGCGCGCCCCCGATTCCGGGACAGAGGCCGCCGCTCGGTAAAGTCCGGCCATGATACAGCTGACCGGGCCGGACCCGGATGTTCGCCGACTCACTCGACGGCGATTGTTGGCAAAGGGAACTGACTTTGTGCGAAGTGCGGCTGTGTCCTGATCAATACGGTGGCGTTCGGGCTGGCAGACGTATCCAGCGGAACGCGGAGGTTTATCTGCACCACTCCCGCAATCGAGCCTGGAGCCCCGCCCGCGTACAGGATCTCTGCCGACCTACCATAGATGCGCACCGACGGGAGATACTGGAGTTCGGGCAGCGGCTCGCCGTGGGTGATGCTGCCGTCCGTACTCGGCGGTTCGGTGGGACCCAAACCCGTAGCGTAGATGGTAATCACAGAACCTCTCTTCGCAGGGTTGGACGGAGAGTTCAGTGTCCCGTCCTCATTCAGTGCCGCTACGCGGTTGGTCCCGCTGAGGGTGAAGACACCCGGCGCGAAGGGAACCACGAGCACGGGGTGCCGGGCCTCCACGCGTCCGTGCCGTTCCAACTGCAGTTCGATCACCTTTCCAGGCGTCAGCCCGAATGGCGCCACGGTGTTCACTTGGCGGTCGCTTACGTACAACAGCGGCGCCGCCACACCGTCGAACAGGATCCGGGTGCCACCCCGCTCGGTGCTCACCCGGCCGGTCTCATCCAGTTCAAGCCCCAGCGGTTCCCGTGGGCCGAGTCCCCACCCTGTAAGGCTCAACACTTCGCCCGGTGAGATGGCTGCCGCCTGCCAGCTCGCCGCGTTCGCCGCGCACTGGATCCCTGCGCGCCTTCGGACGTCGAAATCAAGCTTCGCCACGGCGATGCCGTGCCGTCCTTCTTCGTCGTCTCCCGTCGGGGGGAAATCCAGCGAGTCAGTCACCATCGCCACGTAGAGATCATTGGTCGGGCTGGCGGCGACCACCGAGGACTCTTCGATTCCGGAACCTCCGAGAAAACTGCCGAAATCGATTTCCCCGTCTTCGTCAAGCCGCACCACGGCAGCGTCACGATCGCCGTTCACGCATGACCGCACCGCATCCGGTGTCAGCGGCACACCGAATTCTTTCCAGGCCACCGCTGCCACCACCGCTCGGCCGCGGCGGTCCACGGCGAGATCTGTCGCCACGAAATCGAGGCAACGCAGATACTCTCGCCCCTGCCCCCGCAAAGGCTTTTTCCAGACGTAACGCCCGAAGCCCAGGCCGCACGTCCGGTCGGCGGCCTCCCCGAGCACGTAAGCCGAACCATCGGCGCCCAACGCAAACCCTCTCGAAAGACTCCGGGGCTCGGTCTCCGCCTCAAGCTGCGCGACTACCGAAGCAAACTCGCCCAGACCCCCGACCTGGACGATGTAAGTCTTCCGCGTCACATCGGCTCCGCCGATCACTGTAGCCCCGTCGCTGGCCATTGCCACTAGAAGCTGTCCATCCACATTCACGGCAGCCCCGAGCGGCACGTCCCAGCCGTTTCCCCCAAGGTAGGTCGAGTAGCCCAGCACGCTCCCGCCAGGCTGGATTTTCGCTATGAAAATGTCCGTCGCCCAGGGGGCACTGTGGTTCGACTTCTGGGTCGCAAAGGCGGTCACCGGGAAATCCGATGACATGGTCGGACCTGTCACATAGGCGGCGCCGGCCGAGTCGACTGCGAGATCGGTGACCAGCTCCCAGGAACTCCCACCGAGCAGCGCCGCGTAGAGGATCCTCGACCCGCTCGGATCCAACTTCGCAACAAAAACCCCCGAACAGGAAATCTCTCCCTCCTCTTCCGCGCAAAAGTTCGGGGCACGGTACTCCCCTTCTGTCGCTCCAAGTTCCGGTGCAGTCGTGGTGCCAGCCACGTAGACCGACCCGTCAGCGCCTACGGCCACTGCTTTCGCCCGACCTACGTAGCCCTCTCCAATGAATGTCAGGAGTTGCACCTTTCCATCTTCGGAACTCAGTTTTGCAACGAAAGGAATCCATTCGTCGAACCACCACCGTTCACCCGTGGTCCCCGGACGCAGCCCTGCACCCACAACATAGATGGCGCCGTCAGGGCCAAGGGCGGCGTCTTCCACGGCTGCCCAGCGCGGCCCCACGCTCGTGACAAATGCCAGTTCAGGTGCGGCATCTGACTTTTCTGCTACGCCTAACGGTACGACAAGAACCAAGCTGGCAAGCAAAATCTGAGAAAAGGCGAACTTCATCATTTTTCCGCTACCCAATGACTATTCTGATTCTATCGCCGTGCCCGACTGACTGTCTTAGCCCTTATCTCCAGCTGGTCAGTGCGGGAAAACGGAAAATCATCAATATCCTCTGGCGGGAACCGGCCGCACACTCGAGTCCTGCCCGGCGGCGGCGGTCAATTGCGGGCCAAGCGGGAACTCCGCCTGGCTGGCAGACGCCCCCTCGATGCCGCGCCGGGCGCGCGTGAATCTCCCCCGTTCCCGCTCCGCCGGAACACCCGGGCGGCGTTGTCATGGAGCAGCAGAAGGGCGATCCGGAGGGCCTCCTTCCGGCTGCAGAAGCCTTCCTCGACCTTGTCAGCCAGCACTCGGGCGATGTTGCGCCGGGCCATGACCAGGTGGGCGTAGCTCAGCTCCGGATAACGGTAGTCGCCGCCGAAGCCGAAAATCTTGTTCACGGGGACCGTTTCGAGGTATTCGTGCAGCGCCCGCCGGGCGACGCTCGGGGAAATGATGTGCGCCCAGCAGAAGTCGATGTGGACGTTGGGAAAGAGCTTGGCCAGCGAGGCCAGTTCGCCGGTGTACGGATAGGCGATGTGGAACAAGTCGAACGCTACGCGCGGGTAGAGGAAGAACAGGTTGGTCAGGCCGGTGGGATTGGTGTTCTCGACGAAGTTGCCGTTGCCGGCCAGGATGCCGGTGTGGATCTGGAACGGCTTGCGGTGGGCCTCGGCCAGCCGGACGAGGTGGTGGAACATGTGGTCTTCGAGCTTGCGGTACGGGCGGACGCGGTGGCTGCGAAAGCCCCGGGGAAGCGGCTCGGCGCCGCGCATCATGCGGGTGAAGTCGCGCTCGGCCTCGCCGGCGGAAACCTCGTGGAAGAGCAGCTCGCGCGAATAGGCAATCGTCGATTTCACCGCCACCATGCCGATGGCGAGGCTCTGCTCGAAGCTCTTCTCCATGGCCCGCTTCAGCCCGTCGAGCGAGGTGATCGAGACACCCGTAAGCTTCTCTAGCGCCTTCACCGCTTCGGCGCTCTGGGGCGTGATGAAGCGGTCGAACTTACGCGCCGGGACGAAGAGGCCGCTTTCGGGCTTCACCGGCGCGGCGTTCCAGTAATCGTCGAGGACGGCGTACTCGATGCGGGCCTTCCGGCGGAGGATCTCGTCGTAGAGTCCGGGCTTGTTGCGGCGGCGGATGGCGTCGTTGATCCTGCCGAGAGTGGTGGCGGAGATCTCCTCGGTGCCGTAGACCTCGCAAACGGCGATTCGGAGCGCCTGCCCGTAGCCAGTGAAGCGCGCGTACTTCCAATAGGGTTCGAAGGCCCGCCAGCGGCGGTCCATGGGCGCGTCTAGATCTTCGATAAGCTTCTGCGCCTCCTCCGGCAGGCCGGCCGAGATGACGTCGTTGATCGCGTAGTGCCCCGCCAGGGTAAAGAAATCGACGGGCTGCGCCACCCGCTCGGACTCCGGAATGATGTGCTCGTGCGTATCCACCACCGGCAGGGCGGCGATCTCTTCCAGAAGATCGCGGGCCGGGGCGGGGAGCCGGCCGTCGCGTTCCGCGCCGGCCGCAGCCGCCGGCATTGCCCCGAGCAGGGAGAGCCGTCCCAGGAATCCGCGCCGCTTCATCTGCATGTGCGCACCTCCTCTGGCGGGATTCTATCGCCATGTTCGGCTGCCGCGCCGGGATGCTCTCTGCGGCCGGCCCGCACAGGACGGTTCGGCCCCCGCGGCCGGCGGACCGTCAGAGCTTCACCGGCCGGTGCCGCGCCACCCAGTCCGGATCGAAGTCCACGCCGAAACCGGGGCCGGTGGGAACCTGGATCTTCCCGTCGACGATCTTCAGCGGCGACGTCTTGCACTCGAACTTGACGTGCGTCCGGTAGCCCTTGAACTCGTGGTGTTCGCCGGCGTTCGGGCAGGCCGAGACGAACTGGATGTTGTAGACGTAGCCCAGCCCGCCGCCGGACATGTGGGGCACGATGGTCTTGCCCAAGGCCTGAGCCATGCGGGCCACTTTCATCGACCGGATCATGCCGCCGAAGTAGTAAGTGTCCGGCTGGACGATGTCGAGGCCGTCGTTGGCCAGCAGCCAGCGGAAGCCGTAGAAGCTGTGGTCCTGCTCGCCGTTGGCGACGGGCAACGTCAGGGCGTCGGCCACCTGTTTGATCTCGGAGAGGTGGTCGAACTTCACCGGTTCTTCGAAGTAACGGTAGCGGTACTTTTCGAGCAGCCGCCCGACGCGGATCGCTTCCGGGACCGAATAAAAGCTGTTGGAATCGGCGTAGAGGGCGAACTCGTCGCCGAAGGTCTCGCGGACCAGCGGGACGATCTTCTCGGTCCGGCCCGGCGGGCCTTCGGCGTACATGTCGGTGGTCATGAACATGAGTCCGCCGACTTTGATCTTGACGGCCTTGGCGTCGTACTTGGAGACTTCGTTCTTGATGAGTTTGATGGACTCTTCAACCGGCTTCTCGCGCCACTCGGTGGCGATGTAGACCGCGACCTCCGGGTGGTGGACCTCGCCGATCAATTCGGCGACGGGCTTGCCGGCGATGCGGCCGAGCATTTCGAGGACGGCGAACTCGGCCGTGGCCAGGGGGATGCCGAGGGCGATGCCGCCGTAGCGGAAGTTGAAGCGGTAGACGAGGATCCGCTCGAGGATACGGTCCAGCTCACGGGCGTCCTTGCCGGGGAAGAACGGCTGGACGTTGTTCAGGAAGATCGGAAACAACGTGCGCATGCCGCCGTGGGCGACGGAAATCCCTTCGGCGCCGTCGCGGGAGCGCACGCGGCAGAGGTAGCGGCCGTCGAGTTCCAGGAGTTCGATCGTGTCGATGACGACGGGCTCAGGGAACAGCTCCTTCTTGAGAACGGGCCGTTTCAGGATTTCCCCGAGCATCCGGTAGCGCTCTTCCGCGGCGCCGGCGCCGCCCTCTTGTCTGGCGCAGGAGGCGAGAGGGAGAGCGGCGAGTCCCGCGCCGAAGGCGGTGGAGAGAAAGTCACGGCGGCTTTGCTTCATGGGAGCATCTCCTCGGATCAATATACGGCAGCGCGGTGAGGCCGCGGGCGTCTCGCATTCGAGAAGATCTCCCGGCCGCCGGAGCGCGGGCTGGGGTTCGATCCGGAGGGAGGCCGGGATAGAATCGAGCTTGCGGCTGGCGGCGACCGGCCGCATCGTCCTGAAAAGAAGGGAGAGGTTGGCTACGATGCAGCGCAGGGACTTTCTTCGGCTGGCCCCCGCACTGGGGTTCGCAACTTCGGGGCCGCCCCTGGGCCGGACCCAGGCCGCCGGCCTGCCGCCGATCCCGGAGCCGCACTTCCCCGGCCGGCTGTACCAGTTCGTATGGCGCAACTGGGAGCTGGCCAACATCGAGCGGATGGCGGAAACGGTCCGGGCGGCCCCAGCAGATCTGCTGAAGCTGGGCTCCGCCATGGGCTTGCCGGCGAAGCCCACCCTCACCCGCGACCAGCTCCGGCGCCTCTATATCACCGTCATCCGGCAGAACTGGCATCTGCTTCCCAACGCCCAGATCCGCACGCTGCTCGGCTGGGACGAGGAGCGTTTCCGGTTCATCTTGAAGGAAGACGACTTCCTCGATCACAAGCTGGGGCCGAAGCCGGACTGCCCGCCTCTCTACTACCGGGAGCCTTCGGAGGCCCAGCAGCGCGCGGCAGCGCGGATCAAACGGCGGATGGAAGCACTCTTCGGCGAGGTCTGGAGTGAGCTGGGCGAAGCGCGGTTCCGGTTCGTCGAAGAATTGAGCGCCCTGAGCTACTCCGACAGGCGCGACCCGGCGGCGCGTCCGGTGGCCGGGGAGATCGACCTGAGCTCCGGCTGGCGGCTGGAGACGGCCGGCGATGCGGCGGCCGAGGCTGCGGCCGCGCGCCTGCGGCGCTACTTGCGTGAGGCGATGGGGGTGACGCTCGAGCCCGGCCCGGCGCAGAGGACGGGCGGCGTGATCCGGTTCGAACGGAAAGGAACGGATTCCGGCCAGGCGCGTTTCCGCGTCGAGGTCTCCCGCTCCGAGGTGCGTCTTCGGTCTCCGTCCCCGGAGGGGCTGCTGCGCGCCGTCTACTGGCTGCAAGGCCGGCTGGACGCCCGGGGCGGGCCGTTTCTCGAGGCTGGGGTCGTCGAGCGCCGCGAGGTCTGGAGTCCCCGCTACATCTACCCGTTCTTCGCGCTTTACGGAGATCCGCTTTTCGAACCCGAAGCGGACCCGCTTCCGGAGGGGTACCTCGACCGGCTGGGACGGTTGGGCGTGAACGGCGTCTGGATCCAGGCTGTGCTCAACACTCTGGCGCCGTCTGCCGAATTTCCGGAGTTCGGCAAGGGCTGGCAAGTCCGCTTGCGCAACCTGAACTCGCTGGTGGAGCGCGCGGCGCGCTACGGCATCCGCATCTACCTGTATCTGAACGAGCCCCGGGCCATGCCGGCGGAGTTCTTCGAGCGCCACCCCGAAATCCGGGGCTCATTCCACCGGGGCGTCTGGGCGATGTGCACCAGCGTGCCGAAAGTGCGCCGGTGGATCGCGGACAGCCTCGAGCACGTGGCCCGTGAGGCGCCGGGCATCGGGGGCTTCTTCACCATCTCGATGTCGGAGAACCATACCAACTGCTTCTCCCACGGCGGCACGTGGGGGAGCGGGGCGCCGAACGCGGGAGATTGCCCGCGGTGCTCGAAGCGCAAGAGTTGGGACGTGCTCGCGGAACTGCTGAACACCATGCGGGACGGCGTCCGCCGCTCGAACGCCGAGGCGAAGATCCTGCACTGGGACTGGGGGTGGGGCGACAGGCTCGCCGAGGAGCTGATTCCCCGGCTGGCGAAGGACGTCCTGCTGCTGAGCGTCAGCGAGTGGGGAGCGCCGGTGGATCGCGGGTTCCCCACGCGGGTTCGGGAGTACTCGATTTCCGTCGTCGGGCCGGGGCCGCGGGCGCGGCGCAACTGGGCGCGGGCCCGCCGGGCGGGGCTCGAAACCGCCGCCAAGGTGCAGTTCAACAACACCTGGGAGATCGCCGCCGTCCCCTACATCCCCGTCCTCCAGTTGGTTTGCCGGCACTGCGAGAATCTCTCCCGGGAACGGCTTCAGGCGCTCATGGCCTCGTGGACCATCGGCGGCTATCCGTCCCCCAATCTGGCGGCGGCCCAGGCCTTCTACAGCGCGCCGCGTCCCGGAAGGGACGAGATCCTGCGGCGGACCGCGGCGGCGCACTGCGGTCCGGCGGCCGCCGAACGGCTGGTGGAAGCCTGGGACCGCTTCAGCCGCGCGTTCCGGGAATTCCCCTACGGCGTCAACATCTACCTGATCCCGACGAACCACGGGCCCGCGAACCTGCTGCGGCTCGACAAGGTCGAACACCCGCCGGGGATGATCCTGTTTCCCCACGACGCGTGGCGGCAGTGGGTCGGCCCCTATCCGCCCGAAGTCGTGGAGCGGCAGTTCCGCAAGATGGCCGGGATGTGGGCCGAGGGGCTGCCGCTGCTCGAAGAGGTTCTGGCGCGGACGCCGTCGCAGCGCCGCGGCGCCGCGGAACTGGAGCTCGCCGTCGCCCGGACCTGCTGGCGGCACTTCCGCAGCGTGGCCAACCAGTTGGAGTTCTACCGCCTCCGGGAGCGCCTGAACGGCGCCGGTTCCGCCCGGCTTTCCGGGCCCGAGCGCGACGCGGTGATCACCCGCATGCAGGAGATCGCCCGCGACGAAATCCGCCTGGCGCGGGAGCAGTTCGTTACGGCCCGGAGCCACTCCGTGATCGCCTACGAAGCGTCGAACCACTATTTCTACACGCCGTTCGATCTCGCCGAGAAGTGCTTGAACGCGGAGTACGTGATTGAGGAGCTGGAGGCCCGGCGGCGGGGCTGATCCGCGCCCGGTTCAGAACCGCAGGACGAAATTGAAGCCGAGGGAGAACTTCTCGCGCCCGCGTCCGCGGATCGGACGGCTGTAGTTCCCGTAGAGTTGGAGAAAGTTGGCCGAGTCGCCGAACAGGTTGGCGTAGTTGAGGGAGCCTTTCAGGTTGAACTGGTCCAAGAACCGGTCGCTGCTCACCGAGCCGACGATGTCGATCGAGAAGCCGTTGGAGCTCGTTTTCAAGCCGAGGCCGATGCGGTAGCCGAAGGGCGAGACCTTCGGGCCGCCGCGCTGCAGTTTCGCGCCGCCGACTATGTAGACCGGGATTTCAGGCGTGATCCAGACGGTGAGATCGCTCTCGAGCTTTTGCGCCTTGTCGCCGACGATGGCGCCGGAGACCTTGAGGTTCGTCGGCAGGTACTGCCACTTGCCCTTCGCGGTGACGGTGGCGCCGACCGTCCTGTCGCGCGGAATGAACTGGTCGATCTTGGCGCCGATTTTCAGCGTTCCGATGGGCGAGAATTCGAAATCCGCGAACTGGGAGACCTTGTTCACTCCTTTGCTGAACGGCTTGTCGCCGGGCTTCAGGTGGTAGAGCAGCGCGCCTCCGCCGACGGCGAGCACCGCCGCGGTGATTTTGATCAGCGTCATGTTCTCGTTGACCCAGACGCCGACGGCGGTGTGGTTCAGGAAGTCGTTCTTGACCTGCTCCAGCCGGTTCTTGAGCTGGAGGACGCCCGGGTCCTTCATCAGTTCGCGCTTGAAGTTGTCGAAAACCGCGTTACCGAACGATCCGATGAACTTTTTCGCCACCTCCTGGTCGAGCTCACCCGACGGCCGCGTGCGGACCGACCTCGCCGCGGTGCGCTTCAGTTGCTCGTTGAGGGCGTTGAGGATGACCTTGCGGACGGCGGGCGACTCCAGCGCCTTCGCCAGATGCTGCGGCGTGCGCTGGGCGATCTCCCAGAACACATTGATGGTGACGCTGACCGTTTTCACCTCCAGGGGAAACGCATGGACCGGGAAGAGGGAAGCGTTCGGCGGCCGCGTCAAGCGGACCGGAAGTTTGCTCTTCTTCAGGTAGTCTTCGAACTTCTTGGTGACATCGGGAAACAGATTCAATTGAGGCCGCGCGCTGGGCGGGCCGAGGAAATACTCATCGAGGGCTTCCTCCAGCGACGGGAATTTGATGTCGATGTCGTCCATGAATATGTCTCCTCCTGTCGAGATACGAAGATGCTCGCCGCTCCGGAGAAAGTTGGGGCCGGCTCCCCGGCGGCGCCCCTGCGGACAGGCGACCTCGCCGGCCGCCCCCGCGTTCCACCCGCCGGCTCCCGCCGCGGCGTGACGGCCACCGAGGCGTTCCGCAGCGGCCAGCGGCTGAGAGCCGCGTTACCGGACGGCGCGAGCAGCGCTCCGGTGTCGCGGGATACCGCTGGACGCCACGGTCTCACCCGGGGTACAGAGCGGGTTCTGGTGGCGGTGGATGGCGAGTGCAGCTTTCCACCCTGCCGCTCCCGCGCTCTACAGCCAGCCCCTCGGGCCTGCCGCAACAGGCCTGTTTCCTCCGTGAGCGTGACGCGACGGCAACATTATTATTGACGGTCCGCGGCGGCGTCAAGAGGGGAGCGCAGGGAGGCGGACCGGCCCGCTGAGGCTAACGCCGGTGCCGCAAGTAGTCCGCGACGAGTTCGCACTGCTCCGGCCCGCGGGCCGTGGTCTCCACCCGGAGCGGCAGAAGGTTGTCCGGCGGGCCGTAGCAGACCGCAAGGATTCCGTTTTCCGGATCGACCACCCGCACGCGCTCCGAGGAGACGGCCGAGGCGTCATAGCGCACGGCTTTCACGCAGTCGATCAAGCAAAGCCGTTCGACGTACTTCTCCCACCCTCTCGGCCGCCGGTGCTCTTCGCCGGAGAGGAGGTTCTTCTCGGCGGGAGGGCGGGCGACCGCCGGGGGCCACTCGGGACGCGGCGGCATCGCCAGGCGCTCGCGCGCCACCCGGTAGAGCATCTCGCCCGCCGCCGTCAGGCACATCATGCCGTCGCCCACGTCCTCGACGGTCCGCAAGCTCCATCCGCAAGTCCGCCTGGACCTTTCCGGCATCGTCAAGGGCTACGCCGTGGACCGTCTCGCCCGGCAGCTCCGCGACTTAGGCTGGCGCGACTTTCTGATCGAGGTCGGCGGCGAGGTCTTCGCTTCCGGCCGCTCCCCCTTCCGGTCGCCCCTGGCGCGTGGGAATCGAACGGCCTCGTTACGGCGCCGGCTCCGCCGCGGACTCGGCCGCCAACCCGCCCGGCTCCGTTGGATCCACCCCGGCCATCGAGCGCGCCGTTGACCTCGTGGACGCCGCCCTCGCCACCTCCGGCGACTACCGCAACTACTTCGAGCGCTACGGCGTCCGCTACTCCTACATCATGGACCCGCGCACCCTGCGCCCGGTCCGCCACCGCCTGGCTTCGGTCTCCGTCTTCGACCCCTCCTACGCCCGCGCCGACGCCCTCGCCATCGCCCTCCTTGTCCTCGGCGAACAAGACGACTATTCCATCGCCCTCGCCCACCGCATCCCCGCCCTCTTCCTCGCCCGCACCCCCGCCGGCGGGTTCCAGAAAAAGGCCACGCCGGAGTTCGAAGCGCGGGCACGTCCCCGTGTTCACAGAGTCCGCCGGGGCGCTCCAGCGAACCGTCCCTCCTGAGGACCGACGGCGTTGGCGTCACCGGGTACTTGGCCGGCGGCTGGAAAATCTGTAAAATACGAGGCGTCCAGGAAAATGGCATAGGAGGGGCCTGCCCGGTTGCAGGTAAACCGGGAGGCTCGATCCCCGCTAGACGGCGGGCCACAACCTTCAGTAGGAGCGAACCGGGATGCGCCACGGGACCTCTCAGGACAGAAGACCTACATTTCGTGCTTCGTCTCGCTCTTGGCGGGTCTCTCTCGACGCCCGAATACAAAACGAGCGATGCTCTCCGGAACACGAGTCATGAGAGTGATTCTGCACCACTGTCAACCGGCGGCGAACGAAAGCGAACTCCAAGCTTACGCTCGGCTGAAAACATCTCTTGTGAAGGCACCGGGCGACGATGAATGGATCTTGCTCACAAACGTACCTTTTTCGGTGAACCACCAGCTCCAGTCGGAAGAAGTCGACATCGTCGCAATAGGGCCGAGTGGCGTTCGCGTGATTGAAGTAAAGCACTGGACGGCGCACTGGGTTGAGAAGCATGAGGACAGAGTCGCTGAAGAAGCGGCGCACGTAAGCCGCAAGGCGCGGAAGATTGGAACGACTTTGCGCAAGCTCGTGCCCTCCCTCCCCCGCGTCGATGCTGTTTTC
>Ga0256830_1002587_pt1 | contig 11802 bp, 13 predicted proteins | sample 128326metaG_FD_190537 | JGI IMG/M metagenome (GOLD analysis project Ga0256830, IMG submission 190537) | Hydrothermal vent microbial communities from Lau Basin, Pacific Ocean - 128-326 | ecosystem: Environmental > Aquatic > Marine > Hydrothermal vents | place: Pacific Ocean: Lau Basin | collected...
CTCAGAAATCGTTTGGAGAGTATTTCTCGGATGAGAGCGGCCGGCATTTCTCTATGCTGATCGCCCGCATGCTTCGAGAAGCCCTCCGACAGAAGCGGACGGGCCTCATCCTCGTGCCTGACATTTACCAGGCCACGGCCTGGGCTCACAGCTTGCGCACAACCCTGAGGACCCAAGTGGGCGTTTTCCATAGCGGAATGTCTGACACGGTCCGATTGAAAGAATGGCAGGCGATCCACCAAGAACGCTATCAGATAGTCGTCGGGACCAGATCATCGGTCTTTGCGCCGATTCCTTCCTTAGGCCTCATCTGCCTGATCCACGAAGAAGATTCTTCGTATAAAGATGAACAAAGCCCCTACTATCATGCTCGCGATGCGGCAAGGGAACGAGCGCGTCTGAGTCGTGCGACCCTTCTCCTACACTCTCCCCACCCTTCTTTGGAAACGGTTCGGCACTTCGCAGCGCCCGCAAACCTGAACGACGTATTTCCCTCCCAACCCCGACAGGCCGCCCCCGCTATCCAAGTCCTCGACCACAAACAACTGCCGTATGGCGCAACGATTTCCAATGAGATACGGCACGGCATTGAACAGGCCCTCTCGGCGGGTGGAGGGGTCGTGATCTTCCACAACCGAAAAGGATTTTCCTCCTCCATCGTGTGCCGGGATTGCGGCATGGCGCCGCAATGCACGATCTGTCAGGTGCCCTTCGGGCTCCATACGATTCCACCGTGCATGCGGTGTCCCTATTGTGGACAGAAGGAAGCGGTTCCTGTGATATGCCCGGCATGTTCCGGCTCCCACCTCGAACCCAGCGGCTTTGGGACAGAACGTCTGGAGCAAGAATTACATCGTGAATTCCCAGATGCCACAATTGGAAGAATGGACCGGAATCATGTCCGCACGGAAGCTGCCGCGCAACGCATCCGCGAACAGTTCAACAACGGCACGATCCAGATACTCGTCGGCACGGAAATGCTGTTCCATGGCATGCCCCTGTCGCCCGTGCGATTCGTCGGCATCCCCTATGCCGATGCCGGCTTTCATCTCCCGGATTTTCGTTCGGCTGAACGGCTCTATCATCACCTGCAATCCGCGATATCCCTTGTGACGGACTGCGATCAGCCATGGCAAGTCGTGATTCAATCACGCCTGCCAATGCACCATGTCATGCAAGCCATTGCCCAGCAACAGCCGGCACTGTTTTATGAACACGAGCTGGCCTTCCGCGAGGCCGTCGGCTATCCGCCTTTCGTCCAGTTCATCCAGTTGACCGTCTCGGGACACCACCAAGCAGCGGTTCAAGAGGCCGCCGGGGACTGGGCCAAACTACTGGCCGACCAGGCCCCCTGTCGCGCGCTGGATCGACCATTCGACATGGCCATGGCCACAACGGTTTTAGGGCCGATAGCCTCGCATGCGCTGAAACATCGGCGTCTGTTTCGCGAGACGATCCTGTTCAAAGCGGCTGATGTCGATCAGGCCAGGATCGCTATTCGCCACACATACGAAACCATGGCCGCGAACAAGCGGTATAAGGGTTTGCAGTTCGGCATCAACGTCGATCCCATGGAGATGCTGTAGGGAATCTGTCTCTGGCTGCTCGTCGCTCGTGAAAGAAAAGGCATCACTTTTTCAACGTAGAGTTCTTCCCAGCGACAAGTGACGAGCAACCAGCGACTGTCACGGCCGTTTCTTTCTCCGTTGAGCTTTGGCTTGATTGGCCGACAGGGCTTCGGGGGGCGAAGGAGCCTCGGCCTTGGATTGAATCCGACGGTACACCCCATAGGCGAACGTTAACCAAAAGACACCGGAAAAAATCCCGAACAAGACAGCGGTAAACACGCGCTGCATTTCTTCGAGTGGAGGTTCAGGCCCAAATTGCTCAAGCTCCCCGACCATTTGGAACGGCCACGCCAAACTTTCCAACCCGAGGAGCAGCGTCGACCACATCCACACATGCGCGGCCGTCGGACATACCTTAGCATAGAGCACCGTCAATCCGACGATCATGACGATGGTAACCGTTGAAGAAAGACCTTCCTGGAGCAACCACAGCCCGACGGTCACGGCGATGGCGCCAAGAACGGTGTTGATGAAAAAAAACGGCGTGCGCGGCATGGAGCTCACTCTATCACATTAACTCTCGCCGACGCACGAGGATGAATCGAGCGGAGAAGCTGACATGCAACGGCAAATCTTCAAAACTAAACACGCCGCGCGCCAAGCCGTATGGGATCGACTCGTTGCCGACAAGGTAGCACGATTCCCCTTCCCTCCTCACGGTCGCATCCCGAACTTTGCCGGGGCCAAAGAAGCGGCGGCACGCCTCTTCACCCTTCCTGTCTTTCGCATGGCGAGACGAATAAAAGTCAATCCCGATGCGCCACAACGCTACGTTCGAGAATTGGCGCTGCGTCGAGGCATCACGATCTTCGTGCCGACACCCAGACTACGTGGTGGATTCCGCCGATTCGACCCGTCCTCTATTCCCCGAGACAAGTTTCGCGAAGCCGCCAGTCTGACAAAAGGGAAACGATGGGGGGAGGCGGTTCCACTCGAACAATTGCCCCAACTCGACGCGATCGTGACCGGTTCGGTCGTGGTCACGCCCACGGGGCATCGATGCGGAAAGGGAGAAGGATATGGAGACTTGGAATATGCGATTCTTCGGGAATTCGGCCATTCACCAGTGCCGGTGGCAACCACGGTTCATGCGATTCAAGTGGCCAAGGACATTCCTCGTGAGACGACGGATCTACCGCTCTCCTTTATCGTTACACCGGAAACCATCATCGAGGTGGCGGACCCACCTTGCCCTCCGGCAGGCATCGATTGGTCGAAACTGTCACCACGAGCCCTTCAAGAGATGCCCATTCTGGAAGAGCTGCAACAAGCCAAGCCCCTTGCGAAGGGAAGGCTTCCTGCCCGTTGAACATGATCCGTCTGTGCGCGGAAAAGAGATTACAGGATATCCGAAGACGATTGTTCTTCCTCGGCGGCGGTATGCGAGGAAGGCGGAGTCGAAGACAGTTCTTTAGGATGGATCAACGTCAAGCACTCTTCCGACACAGGATCTTTGTGGAAGAGGGCATAGATCGAAAAGATTTTAGACGTTTCCTCGCCGTGCTGAGAAGGAAAGAGCACCGGGACTTCCACCCATGGGGAGGGCGTATCCAAACTCGCCAAGCGAAGGCGAACGGCGAGCAGCATATCTCGCACCCGAGCCTCACCTTCCGGAGTCGAGAGGTCCAACGATTCGGAAATATTCCGATTCCACAACGATTTGGTGATGCCAACGGCCAGATTAAATCCTACGCCCTTGGCCTTCTGACTCACATCGATGAGAAGACCCGCGTCGATCGCTTCCTGGCGAGAAGTGATTTGCTGAGATAACTCCTCCGCTCTGGAGGTCCGAGTCTCTCTTTGCTCGTCGGATGATGCCCCCAGGGTCAGCGCTTCTTCGAAAAGCCCTTCCGCCATCGAGGGTTTCTCAACGAGTTCAATCCTGGATTCCAGAGGTTCAATTGCCCCTCTTGCCCTTAAAACTCCGTCATACACGATTCGGGCAGACTTCGACCATGAAGGATGAAACGGCTTTCCTTGGTAAGCCGCTTCCGCGGCTTTTTTCTCATCATGGCTCAATGCACGAGGTTGTTTCTCATTCATACTTTAAATTAATACGGCTCGGAGACGCACAAGTCAAGCCCTGCGCATTTTTCAACTTGACAAATGACCAGGGTAAAAAAACGAGAGGTTCTGCCGCAGCGTTTTTACCTGATGGGAAGGACGTCGAGAGAAGATTGAGCAAGGGATATTCCGCCGACCTGATTCACCAAATACGTGACACTCGCATCCATCATCTCCATCAATGGACCAGGATACAGGCCAATCCACAACACAAGCGCCGCCAAGGGAATCACGGTCGCCAACTCCCGATTCGTGAGGTCCGGGAGCAGAGAGGCGGCTTTCGTATTCGGCTGCCCCAAGACCACGCGCTGCAACATCCAGAGCATGTACGCGGCAGCCAGGACGATTCCCCCCATGGCAAGCAACACCATGACGAAACTTTCATAGGACGTGCCGACAAGCACGAGAAATTCTCCGATGAAATTACATGTGCCCGGCAGACCGAATGACGCAACGGAAAAAAGGCAAAACAACGCCACGAACCGCGGCATGGTCTTGTGAAGACCGCCGTAATCACCAATGGCGCGGCTGTGCGTGCGGTCATACAATTGCCCGATCGCCAAGAACAGCGCCCCCGTCGTAATCCCATGATTAAACATCTGGAGAATCGCCCCCTGAATGCCTTGACGGTTGAACACGAAAATCCCCAGAGTCACAAAGCCCATATGGGAAATCGACGAATACGCGACGAGTTTTTTCAAGTCGGATTGCGCCAACGCCATATATCCGCCGTAGATGATGGCCGCGACCGACAACCATAAAATGAACGGCGCAAATCGCGCGGATGCCTCCGGAAAGACGGGAAGGCAAAACCGCAAAAACCCATACCCGCCCATCTTCAGCAAGACCCCCGCCAAAATAACGCTTCCCGCTGTCGGCGCTTCCGAATGGGCATCGGGCAGCCAGGTGTGAAACGGGATCATCGGCAATTTAATGGCGAACCCCAAAAAGAACGCCAGGAAGATCCAAAACTGCACATCCGATGAATACGTGTGATTGGTCAGTACCATGATATCGAACGTTCGGCCCCCTTCGAGATACAGACCTAAAATAGCAAGCAGGAGCAAGAGACTTCCCGTGAGGCTGTACAGGACGAATTTGATCCCCGCGGCGATCCGGTCCGGGCCTCCCCACAGAATGATCATGAAATACATGGGAATCATGGTGACTTCCCACAACATGAAGAAGAGGAAAAGATCCAGTGCGGTAAAGACCACGATCATGGCCCCTTCCACTAACAGGATCAGCATCATAAAGGCTCTGACTCTCGTGGTGATGGCCGTCCACGAGCAGAGGACGCAGAGGGGACACAGAAGGGTCGTGAGCAGCACCAACAGGATACTGATGCCATCCACGCCCACGGCATACTGAATATTGAAGGTGGGCATCCATTGCAGGCGCTCCACGAATTGCATGCCTTGGTTTCCGAAATCAAAGCCAGCCCAGAGCATGAGGGATAAGACAAAATTCAGCATGGTCGTGGCGAGGGCAACCCCCCGAATCCACAGCAAATCTCGAACGAGAGCCAGCGCGACAATGCCAAGAAATGGAATGGCCACTATCCAACTAATCATGTGATCTGAAAAAATAGCCATTGTTCTCCACCGGGAGCCGATCAGATTTCTTCTCTCTTCATAGCCCTACGCGAATTCTGAAGATACAGGAATACCGCGGCGCATTCGTTCAGAGCAAGAAATACAATAACCCAATAGCCAACACCAGCCAAAACACCATGACTAACAGGTGATGTTGGATCGTGCGAGATTCGGCTTCCTGCAACAAGTGTCCGACAGCATCAGCCTGTTTCCCCACCTGGTCAACATTGCGTTCCAACCAACGGATATCCACCACCTGCCAAAACCAACGGCCGAGTCCAATACTGTGTTCCCCGATGCCGGCGACCACGCGATCAATGCCTTTGACATCCACGACCCGCCATAACCACTGAGCGCACAGGATCGACGACGAGGCGATGGCATGAATGGCTCGATCAATCCCACGAATGTCGATCACCTGCCAGAGCCAGTTGGCGAATCGGAGCGTCGGTTGAACGATAGACGCCTCATACAGCTCGTCGAAGTATCCTTTGTTCAGGAACATGACATAGAGGGTCTTCATGAATTCCGACTGTTCGGCAGACGACGGCCTGGCGCGGACGTGGAGAAACAACGCATACGCCCATCCCCCCATCGCGACCGCGAGCGGCAAGAGAATCCCTCCCACGCCGCCGGGAAAGAGCGTTGTCCCCTCGACGGCGGAAGGAGACAATGCAAGGGCCGGCGCCAGGAAAGGAACGAACCACGTCCACAAGGCCATCAACACCATCACCATCGCCCCCCCGCCAACGATCACGCCCGCCACGTGCGCAGGGGAAAATATCCGAGGTTGCACTTCCAAGACCCCGGCAGTTTTCATGTCATGAATGACAGGGCCGTGTCGAAAGAGAGACACGATTCCACGGAAAAGATACATCGCCGTAAAAAACACCGTGGCGAGACCTATCGCCCAAAACGCAACGCCGGCGGATGCGAACCCATGAGCCAGCCACACCGATTCATAGGGCGCGGAGAAAATGATAAAGGGTGGAAGGCATGCCAAGATCAACGCCCCGACATAGAGCGGCCACCGCGAATCCGACGAAGCCCCGAGCCGCCCCCCTGCATGATGAAGGTGAGACTGGACCGAGCGAAGGGCATTGCCGGTCGATAAGAACAAGAACGCTTTCAAAAACCCATGCGCGAGCAGATGAAAGGTCGCCGCCGCGAATGCGCCGATCCCGCAGGTCATGATCATGAACCCGATTTGACTGATCGTGGAGTAGGCGAGGTTCTTTTTGATATCGGTTTGCGTGAGAGAGACGACTGCCGCAAACAGCGCGGTTACCGCACCGACGCTGGCGATGACCGTCATGGCGACCGGCGAGAGGACGATCAATGGACTCAGGCGGATAAGCAGGAAGGGGCCCGCGTTCACCATGGTCGCCGCATGAATCAAGGCTGAGACAGGAGTAGGCGCTTCCATGGCGAACGGCAACCACACATGGAACGGCATTTGTGCGGACTTGCCCATCGCACCCATGAACACAAAGAGGGAAATCACGGTCAAGGAGTGAACCGGCCACTCGAGGCCCATCCATCCTAACAGATTCATGGTCGTGTCGCGCAGGCTGTCGGCCTGCGTCATGATCTGTTGAATGTCGAGGGTGCCGAATGTGGCGAAGGTCAGGATGATTCCAAACGCAAACCCGACATCCGCCACGGCGTTGACTAAAAACGCTTTCGTGGCAGCCTGACACGCGGATGTCCTCTGAGCCCAATGGGAAATCAAGAGATACGAACAGATGCCCATGACCTCCCAAGAGATAAACAACATCAGGAGATTGCCGCTCATGACCAGCATCAACATGGAAAATGTGAACAGCGCGATCACGGCAAAAAACTTGTTGTAGCGTGGATCCCCGATCATGTAACGGGACGAATAGACATGCACGACGCCGCTCACCCCGGTGACCAGCAATAAAAGGAGCACCGTGAGTTGATCGAGATACAGACTCAAGTCGATCACGAGCGATCCGGATTGGAACAGACGGTAGAGGGAAATCGAGATGGGCCCATTGCGCAAGACATCGACAAACGCCCAGATGGACAAGCCGAAGGAAAGCCCCATGGCGGGAATCCCCAGCCGGTGACTGTATTCACCCCATCGCCGTCCCCCAAGCACAAGCCCAAGAGACGCGAACAGCGGAAGAAGCGGAATCAGGATGAACACAGACATGACCTCACTTACAGCCCTGGTGGCAGCGCGTAACTCAATAAAAACCCAATGATGGGATCGCTCCACACGCCTAAAAGAATAATCGCAGCCGACACCACGCCAATGCTGACGGTGAATGGAAGTGGACTGTCAAAGGCATGAAGAACTGACCCCCCTTGACGTTCCCGGAACATGCGTTCGAACAGTTTGACAAAATACGCCAGGGTCAGAAGGGTGGAAAGCAACACCGCGCCAACCGCAACATAGTTCCGGGCTTCGAGAGCGCCAAGAATGATGTACCACTTCCCAAAAAACCCGCCCGTCGGGGGAAGCCCGATCATCCCCATCGCCACAATGATGAACGCCACGGTGAGCCAGGGAGCCTTTGTTCCGATCCGAGCCATATCTTCCACGGTCCGAACGCCATATTGACAAATCACCATTCCGGCCAAGAAAAACAACGCGGCTTGCATGAACGCATCGTTCACTAAATAAAAAACGCCGCCCACGAATCCGGTTCGATTCCCTTGACTCACGCCAACGAGAATCAACCCGACATGCGAGATGCCCCCATAGGCGAACATCCGTTTGATATCATTTTGAGCCAATGCGAGAACAGCGCCAATGACCGCGGCGAGCGCCCCGATCACCCCGACAAGCAAGAGAACGGGCGTATCATCGACCACGACCTTGACCCCCAAGACCCAAAAGACGATCCTGAGCCATCCGAGGAGCGCCACCTTCGTGACCAATGACGCCAAAATGGGAGAAACCGATTCCGGCGCATGCGTGTAGGCGTCAGGAAGCCACGCATGAAACGGCACGAGCGCCATCTTGATTCCCAACCCGATAAACATGAACAGCAAGCCGCCGACGACGGTCTTCGATGTTAAAAGATGCGGAAGCTTTTCAGCCATGTCCCCCATATTGAGTGTTCCCGTCGCCGCATAGAAGTAGCTCACGCCTAACAAATAGAACGAGGCGCCCAATGTTCCCAAAATGAGATAGCGAAAGGCGGCCACCACGGCTCGTCCGCCAGCCACCGCCACCAAGGCATAACTTGAGAGAGCGGCGACTTCCAAAAAGACGAACAAGTTAAACAAATCTCCGGCAAAGACGATTCCCGTGAGAGCCGAAATCAGCAACAAAATCAATATGTAAAAATGAACGACTCGTCCGCCAAGATCCGTGGGCGACGTGGGGCCCGCAAAGAGCAGCGCCAGCAAGCCTAAGAGGCTCAGGGCCACCAACACCATGCTCGCCAGTCCATCGGCGATCCACTCGATCCCCAAAGGCGCCGCCCAGCCGCTGAACGCATATCGTACGGCTCCGTTCTCTAAGACGCCCCTGAGGTTGACCAGGGAAAACGCCACCATGCCGGACAGCACCGCTAAGGCGATAGGTCGGCTCCGCCCAGGGTGTCTGAGACAGGCCACAGGCATCGCAATGGCCGCGAACAACGGGAGAAGGAATAGAAGAGCTGGAAGATGGCGGCTCATTCCAACCTTTTCAAAATTTCTTCTTCGTCCAGACTTCCATATGTTCGATAAATCGCAGAGCACAACGCCAACGCGACGCCAAGGGTGGCAACGCCCACCACAATGGCTGTTAACGTCAACACGTGAGGCAAGGGATTTGTGTAGGCACTGGCTTGAACAGGGCCGGTCGCTGACAACAGGATGGGGACCGTCGCCCCCTTTTTCGCACTGATCGACACGAGAAAGAAAATGACGCTCGTTTGAACGAGATACATACCCACGAGTTTTTTCACGAGGTTGTATCGCGTGATCATGATATAAAAACCCCAAAGAAAAATGATGACGAACGTCAGAAAATTCGGGCGATGGAAGAGCGCGGCAAATACGTCACTCATTCTGTGGCTCCTCAATGACCTCTTCGGACGCCAAACTGAGGACAATGGACACGGCGGTCACGGCGACATCCACCGCCACGCCGATTTGCGTGAGCAGAATGCCGGCCGAGCGGCGTGAAGCTGTCTCAAGCCCGGGAATGTCCAAGTGGGCATAATTCAGAAATTCCCCCCCTCCAATCAGACAGAGGCCACCCACGCCTGCATAGATCAACATGCCGATCCCATCGCCGTGCAAAGCCCTTTTGGCCAATCGACTGCGCGTACCGCCAAGCCCGAAAACCAGAATGGGAAGAACCATGCTGGTCCCCAAGATCACGCCGCCCACGAAACCTCCACCAGGACCATATTGGCCAAAAAACAACACATACAGGCCGAAGAGCTGGACCACGGGAATGAGGAAACGTCCCAGGGACTGAACGATGATGCTATCATGGGACTGAATCATGACGATTTCCCCCGTAGCAATAACGCGCAGGCGATCCCTGCCGTAAAAATCACGATGGTTTCGATCATCGTATCGAGAGACCGGTAATCCATCAGCACGGCCGTGACGACGTTCGGCGTGTGCGTATCCTGGAAACTCCGTTCGAGATACGTCGGCGAAATGTGAACGCTCGGTGGAGAATTCGGATCGCCGAACTCCGAAAGATCCTTCGCCGCATAGAGAAGCAGGACGCCGAGGAGGGGAAGCGCAATCAGCGCGGCCATGGGGGGCGGTGGCCGTCGAAGTCGCCCGTCTTTGGGAGCGGTTTCAAAGAGCGTGAACAGAAACAGAACCGTCGCCAACCCGGCCCCCACCACCGCCTCCACAAACGCCACATCGACCGCGCCCAACCACGCCCACACCAGCGCCAAGAAAAAACTATACGATCCCAGCAGTAACACGGCGCTCATTAAGTCCTTGACTAGAATGGCCCCGGCCGCCGTCACCAGCAGGAGAATCAACAGAAGAATTTCGAATGAAAACGTCATGGCGCCGGTTTTTCCCAAGGTTTCAATCCTGCCCGAAGGGCTGCCCGCAGGGTGGCATGCGCAATCACCGGATTTTGAAGGTACAACAGCGCCAGGACGGCCAGGATCTTCATGACGTTCCGGGTGCCCCCTTCATGCATCGCAATGCCGATCAACACCAGAAACGCTCCCAACGAGTCCGTCAACGAGACCGCATGCGAACGAGTAAACACATCCGGGAGGCGCACCATGCCAATGGCCGCCACCACTAAAAAAAACAAGCCGGCCAGGATAAACAGGATCGAAAGAATGTCCATGCTACGGCAACCCTTTTTGTTCCAGATACTTGGCAACCGCTAATGCGCCGACGAGATTCAATAAGGCATAGCCGGTCGAGATATCCACGAACATCTCGACCCGTTCATACACGACTCCGATCACGACAAGTAAAATAATCGCTTTGGTGGATATGCCATTGAGCCCCAACACGCGATCGAAGATCGTGGGGCCCTGGAGGACACGATATAAATACACGCCGATCAGGACGATGAGCACGATCAACACGAACAGGAAAAACGTGTTCATGGGCGCGGGTCTCCCGTCTCAAATACGTCCGCAACCTTGGATTCCATCCGTCCGCTCGTGACGTCCTCCATCGAGGCTTCATCCATGCCATGGACCATGAGCGCACGACTATTGACTTCCGCGGTGATCGTGCCCGGCGTCAAGGTAATCGAGTTCCCCAACAGAACCACGGCGGCTGGATTGCCCAATCTGGTCTCTACGCGAATCAGCTTCGGATCGATCGGAAGAGCTGGATGAAGGATGAGTTTCGTGACGTGAAGACTGCTCTGGAGGATTCGGGAAAAAAGCCAAGGAAGATACAAGAGAATCCTTCCCCATATCCGAAAGTTCGGGACAAACGGTGAATGCCCGGAATTCACCCACGCGACCAAGAATGACAAGACCAAACCCAAGCCAAGATGGGGCCAGTCATACTGGCCAGACAACATGACCCACATGACGAAAAGCGCGGCTGCCTTGAGGAGCAAAAATTGAAAGGATATGGGTCTCATAACTGGATTTTTATGTCGGAGGTCCTCATCTACTGCATAGAAAACAGCCCTCTTCTTGGAGCCGCAGCATCTCTCCTGACCCACGTCGAAAGATGTCTCCCCCGCGTGTGCGTGTCAGAGGCGCCACCTACCTGTGCGCGCCGGAGCGCTTTCAGCCTTCGTAGCCACTTCCGCCTACGGGGGACGAAGCCTTCAGCGGAGGACTCGGCGAAGGCATGTGAGATAGCGCAACGACCCACGACATTCGGACGGTCCAGGCCATTTTCACGCTTCGGAGCGAGCCGCAGGCTCAGGAATGACTGTTTTTTGATGATACCCACCGCAAATACATAAAAAAAGCCAACCGGCTGCCTCGAATTCATTATCCGAAAAGCTTCTGGTTGGCTTGTACTGTCACCAGCCTTTTGGCCAGCAGGAACTGGCAACCCTGCCGCCCTTCAAATTATCTAGGGAGCCT
>Ga0256830_1002588_pt1 | contig 11799 bp, 10 predicted proteins | sample 128326metaG_FD_190537 | JGI IMG/M metagenome (GOLD analysis project Ga0256830, IMG submission 190537) | Hydrothermal vent microbial communities from Lau Basin, Pacific Ocean - 128-326 | ecosystem: Environmental > Aquatic > Marine > Hydrothermal vents | place: Pacific Ocean: Lau Basin | collected...
ACGTACTGATCCGGCGAAGAAAGCTTCACAACCAGGTTAAAAGTTATGGTATCCCCCTGCTGCACCTCTGTTTTATCAGCATTGAGCGTTACAAGTACCGCCTCAGCAGGAACAGCTAAAATCATCAAAAATACAAGCACGAAGGTCAGCAATGCCGCCTCTCCAAACCTCCTCATCTGACACTCCTCCTCTCTACCCACTCGTTCCCGTAAATCCTAACTAAGCCACATTCTCATATATAAAACTTTGCCACAACTGGCGTGGGCACCGTAAACCGGTGCCGAAAACCCCTTCATAAATGCTTGCACCCGCAAAGGTGGTGCAACATTTCCGGTGGTGGGATGAGCGCCCTTCTGTACATAATCGGCAACGCTGGATGCGGCAAGAGCTCTCTAACCAGCGCCTTCAAGAACTGGATGCAGGCGCACGGGTATGAGGCGGTGACGGTTAACCTTGACCCCGGGGTGGAGTGGCTCCCCTACGCTCCCGACATAGACGTGAGGGAGTGGATACGCATTGACGAGGTCATGAGGAACTACGGGGTCGGTCCGAACGGTGCGCAGATAGTGGCTGCCGACCTGCTGGCGGTGGAGGTTGAGAAGCTCAGGAGCGCCATGGAGGAGTACGTGGCAGACTACTACATAGTGGACACCCCGGGGCAGATGGAGCTCTTCACCCTGCGCAGCTCAAGCCACGTGGTTGTGGAGTGCTTAGGCAGGAGGGAGGCGGTGCTCGCCTACCTCTTTGACCCCTCCCTGGCCAAGACCCCCCAGGGGTTCATATCCTTAGTGCTCCAGTGCCTCTCCGCCCAGTTCAGGCTTGACCTTCCCTGCGTGAGCGCCCTCAGCAAGGCAGACCTGATTTCAGCGGAGGAGAGGGAGAAGATCCTTGAGTGGAGCAGGGAGCCCGAGGCTCTGTACCTGGCTCTAACCTCCGAGGGCTCCCTCACCGCCACCCTGAGCACCGAGCTCTTCAGGGCGCTTGAGAGCATGCAGGCGTACAGGGAGCTCGTGCCCACCTCCTCGGAAACCGGAGAGGGCATACCCGACCTCTACTCGGCGGTGCAGCAGGTGATATACGGCAGCGAGGACCTGAGCCCGGATTAGTCTCCGCCCGCCTCAATGGGTATGCCTAAGCGCTTCGCCTCAGCCCTCAGGAAGCCCCTGAGCAGCCTGGCTGCGTTCAGGTAGAAGTCCACTCCAGGAGGCACGCCCCCTGGGTAGTCGCTCACCCTCACCCCGCACTCCATCACCCCGCAGGCGCGCTCCAGCAGCTTCGGTGGCACCTGCAGAGTCTGCTCCCTGCGCTTGCAGAACCTGTCCTCGCAGACGTACCTGCCGTAGGTGCGCCAGTACTCCACCCCCTGCTCCATCTCCCGCACCAGCTCGGGAACCCAGCGCAGCAGGTGCCTGCCCAGGAACTCAGCCTGCGCCACCTCCTCCGCGCCCTCAGCCAGGAACCTCATGAACCCCAGCTCATTGGCGAGGTGGTCTGCGGTTTCCTCCGCCCACCACAGGGAATACCCGTACTCCGAGTACACCCTCTCCACACCCTCCACCACCTCACCCACCAGGAAGGGCTTGGCAGAGTAGCTCCTTCCGAGATATACGCTCTCGTAGGGTGCGAAGTAGGCGGGGTAAACGAAGAGGGCAGAAAACTGCCCCTGCAGATGCTCTAAGGGTGAGACCTCCCCGTATTCCACCACGCCCTCAGCCGCCCTCCGGAGCCCCTCAGCGGCGTCCCTCTCGCCCCGCATGCCCAGGCGTGAGAGCACACCCACCAGCCTTCCCAGGCTCTCCACAAGCTCAGCATCGGGGTAGGTGAAGCACCTCATGAAGGCGGTGTAAACCCCTGCCACCATGCCACCCACCTCACATCTTCGGAGCCAGACGCTCCAGCATCGGTGCCACCTCCATTGAGAGCCTCTCCGACCTCCTCCTGTACTCCCCCTCCCTCTCAGGCTCATAGGCGGCCAGGTTTGCATAGGCAAGTGAGGAGGCTATCTTAGCCCCCGCTACGCCATCAATGTACTCAAGCCTGTCAAAAATCTCTGCAGAACGCTCAAACATACTAATAGCATGTTTTAGCGATTTTTTCGGCTCAAACCCAAGCATGGCAAGCTCACGCAGCACCACGCCTCTGTTCATGTACACCCTCCCCAGCGACATCTCATCCCCGCATGAGGAGTATTCAGAAGCACACGCCTCATACTCACGTGCCGCCATCCTGAGCCTCTCAACAGCGCCCTCCCTCTCCAGATGGCTCAGGGTGGCGAGGCACGCCGCCACAGCCTCCCTGCTCCTCGCCACCTGCTCAACGCTCCCGTCGGTAATTGCCACCCTCAGGGCACGCTCAAACAGCTCAAGGGCTCTGGAAACCGCCATTCTCCTCAGCCTCCTCACCTTCGCCACCTCATCCCTGTACGTCTCACCTGCAAGCATGCACACCTCATATAGAGCCTCCGGCTCCCCCTGCAGACACGAAACCGCCTCCCCCACCATCGCCTCCATCTTCCTCAGGAACCTCTCCCTGTTCTCCTCGGGCTCAACGGGTATGAACCTCCCGTAGCAGGCCGCCTGATAGGCCGTGCACCTGGCAGCCTCCAGAGGCTTAGCCAGACGTGCGAAGATTTCGCCAGCCTCCCTGAAGCACTCCAGCGCCTCTGCCAGGTCAAAGGAGGCGTAGTCCATACGGCTCGCCTCCGCGTGCATAAGATTCGCCCTGCCACGCTTGAAGAGCACCATCGCGAGCCTCTCCTCCTCCCCCCTGTAGAACTCCTCAGCCTCCGCGTACCTCTTTATGGCATTTGCAAAGAAGAACGCCTTCACCGAGGCAAGCCTGAAGAAGATATCGCCAGCTCTCTCCAGGTGCCTCCCCCTCTCAACCCCCGAGGCAAGCTCGGCCCTTGCAAGCTCCATCTCAATCTCCGCGTAGCTCCTCAGGAGCTCGTGCCTCCCCTTGAGAACCTCAAGCGCCCTGGAGAAGTGCTCCAGCCGCTCCTCAGCTCTCCCCGCCAGCTTGCCCCTGCAGAAGTGCACTATTCCCGAGTAAACCTCCCCATCTTCACCCTGCGTGCGCTCCTGCGCCAGCCTCATCGCCTCCCCCCACTCACCCCTCAGCATGCACATGGCAACCTCACGACTCACCATCCTCATCACCCCTGCTGCCGCACCTCGGGCAGAAGTCCAGGCTGAAGGAGACGCAGAAGCTTGCACCGCACACCCTGCACGAGTAGCACACCTAAACCACCCCCGAGAAGCTGGTTGATACCGCTCTGAGGCAGCGCTGCGCCAGCTCGGTGAAGTACAGCCTCGCCTGCCCCTCGGTGAGGCGTGCGGCTCTCTTCAGGGCTTCCGCAGCCTCCTCCGCCCGCATGGTGGCGGGGGCAGAGCCCCTAAGCGCCCGTTCCGCCCGCTCAAGCTCCGCAAGTACATCCTCGCCGAGCTCTGGCAGCCCCTCCCTCAGCATGCGCCTCATCCTGCGCTCCTGCTCCCTGCCCCTCCCGAGGAAAACCTCAAGCTCACTTGCTACGTCCTCAAGCTCACCCGGCAGCGTGGCAGGCATCGCATGAGCCTCCTCAACCCTGAGCTTCCTGGCTCTCTCCCAGATGGAGCTCCCGTAGCGCTCCTTCGCCCTCAGCGCCACCTCCGGTATCCTCGCCTTCTTCCCCATGCCTCACACCCGCCTGCTCAGCTCAAAGCGCGTGGCATAGACCACACCAGCATGCGTATCTTCAGCGTGCACGGGCTGAATCAGGTTAAGCCCTCTACCCTCAGCCAGCCTCCTCAGCTCACCCGCATTCCCCGCAATTACGGCTCTTGTGGGGCACTTTGCCACGCACGCCGGCTCCAGACCTGCGTCCACCCGGTGCATGCAAAGGTCGCACTTCACAACCTTCCCGCTGGAGGGGTCGTACTGGGGAGCACCGAAGGGGCATGCCCTGATGCACTGCCTGCACCCTATGCAGGATTCGTCATCCACGTACACTACCCCATCCTCCCTCTTCTGCATCGCCCCTGTAGGACAGGCCTCAACGCAGGGCGCCCTTCCACAGTGGAAGCAGTTCATGGGAATAAAGTCGTAACGTATCCGCTCACCGAACTTCTCAGGACCAAGCTCAATAACACGCATCGGCCTAACAGGACCTGCTGGCAGCTCCTTCTCCATCTTGCACGCTATCTCGCAGCTCCTGCAGCCTATGCAGCGCTCCGTATCTGTGAATATCCCCACAGGACTCCGCTGGATTTCATGAAACTGCATCGCCTGAGTCATCTCACTCACCTCTCATCGCCTGCACATCTTCTTCCATCAGATTCCTGCACTGCTCCCTCTCAATCTCCGTGAAGGGCTTTGCATACCAGCCGGTAAACAGCTTCAGCTTCATCATCGGACCCTTCAGCGCCTCCTTCTTCGGACCGACCCCGGTCAGCGGGTCATCGCTATCAGCCTTGTACACCTTCACCAGCCCCGAGCCCTTGTACTGCGCCTGCCCGTAGAAGGGGTCAATCTCCGATGGCAGCAGCAGGTCGGTGGGTGCGTACGGGAAGAAGGGCTGCTCCTCGTCCCAGCCCTCCGGCATCCAGACCACGCGAGGATGCACCGCGTGGTTAACCCTCGCCTTCGCCTTGACAATTGCACGCCTGGACTCCACGTACACCATGTCTCCATCCTCAATGCCCAGCGCCTTGGCGGTATCCGGGTGGATGTTCACAAACTGGTGCGGCTGCAGGTCTGCCCCCCACGGCAGGTACCTGCCCTGCTCGTGGTAGGTCTCCGCAACGTGCCCCGTGGTGAGCGTCAGCGGGTACTCCTCGGCCACCTTCGGCGTCCTCACCACCGACTCCGTGGGCTCGTGCAGCACCGGTATGGGGTCGTAGCCCAGCTCCTCCAGCTCCTCGGAGTAGAGCATGACCTTCTTCTTTGGCGTCGGGAACCTGGTGTCCGTGCCGGGGTAGTTCTGGTCCTCCATGTACATGTAGTACATCGGCAGCTCCTCACCCTTCAGGTGGGGCCACCAGGCTCTCCCCAGGTTCTCCTTGCAGAACTTGGCGGTCTGCCCGTAGGAGAGGGGCCAGGCTTTAACGAAGTAGTCGTGCACGCTCTCTGGGGTCTTGCCCACGTACTTCGTCAGGTCCCATCCGAAGCGTCTCGCGAGGGCTATCCAGAAGTCCCTCCCCGGGCGCTGCTCCCACAGGGGGTCAACCACCTTGCGGTGCCACTCCAGCCTGCGCTCATTCGCATGGTGGGTGGTACCGTCAAACTCAAACCCGTAGCAGATGGGCAGCACCACCGTGGACAGCTTGCCCGTGGTGTTCGCCCACAGACCCAGGTGCACCGAGATGTCCAGCTTCTTCAGCGCCTCCCTCACGTAGTACCCGTTGGGCTGGTTGCACGCCTGGTTGCCATTCCATATCAGCGCCCTTATCTTGCCCTCATACACGAAGTCCCACCAGTCAGCCAGCGATGTGCCGTAGGGGTGCGGCGGGCAGTACTGGTTGCCCTTGTAGCGCATGCCTATGGTTCTTCCCCACCAGCCGTTGAGCAGGAACTTCTCGTCCTTTGTCACCCCATCCTTCGGCTTGGCATCGGGCGGCAGGCCCGTGGGGTATGCCCCCCTGGTCTGGTGCATCACCGTCCAGCCGCCCCCGGGCTTGCCCAGGTTCCCGACTATGGCGGTCAGAATCGCCGTGGCCCTGCCGTTATTGGTGCCGTTGTACTGCTGCGCCGTGCCGTGGTTGCTCACTATCGTGCTGGGCGTGAGGGTCGCGAACATCCTCGCCGCCTTCCTGAGCTTCTCAGCCGGCACCCAGGTGAGCTCCTCCATCCTCTCCGGGGAGTAGTACTTCAGGATGAACTCCCTGAACTTCTCCCACCCGTGGCACCACCTGCTCACGAAATCGTGGTCATACAGGTCCTCCTCTATTATCACGTGCATCATGGCGTTGAAGACTCCAACATCCGTACCCGGGCGGTGCTGCAGGTATAGGTCCGCCTTGGCTGCGGTCTTTGTGTAGCGGGGGTCCATGACTATCAGCTTCGCACCCCTCTCCTTCGCCTCAATCAGCCACTGGGAGGTCACCACCTCCGTTTCCATGACGTTCTTGCCGCAGATGAAGATGCACTTGCTGTTCACCCAGTCCTCGCACCCCTGGGTCTGCCTGCCCAGCCCGAAGGTTGAGCCGAAGGTGAAGTGGGCACCAACACCGTTGTTCTCGCCGCACAGGGGGCCGGTTCCCGTCACATTGGGGCTGCCGTACAGCTCCATGAACATGTGCCCCAGCCAGCGCTCCTGCTGGTCGGTTCTGCCCGAGCCGAAGTACGCAAGCGCTCCCGGACCGTACTTCTCCCTGACCTCCTTCAGCCTGTCGGCTATGAAGTCAAGCGCCTCGCTCCAGGTGACACGCTTCTTGCTGCCATCCCTCTGGGTTATCATCGGGTACTTCACCCTGTAGGGCGAGTACGGGTAGAGCCCCATGAACTGCCCCTTCGTACAGAGCCCGCCCCTGCTTATGGGGTGCGCCTCATTGCCGTACACCCGCCTTATCCTGCCCTCATGCACGTACGCCTTTATACCGCACATGGTCTCGCACTGGTTTGAGCACACCGTCTCAACAACCTCGCACTCTCCGATTCCGGGGTACTCCTCCCTGTACCTGCCGGAGGTGGTATCCGAAGCCAGTGGTATCGGGAACTCCTCCTTCACGCTATCACCTCCTGTGTTCAACGCATAGTGTAACATACTTGGAGTATATAAATTTTTCCATTTCCCCAGTATTAGGACATATTTTCAAAAAATAATCTAAATTCACGCTTTTTATGCCATGCAGATGTTACCCATGTTTGTCAACATTTGTGTTGAAGTTAAACGCACGGCTGAAAACGCCGGGTGACGGGTCAACACGGGTGTCAACCCCCTCCAGGTATCCCCCCATGAGCTCCTCTATGCTCAGCACCTGCCGCTCTGTCTTCTCCACCACCCCCACCATGCCCTTGTACCCCGGAGAGCCCGTGCACCAGGTGCGCTCGTCTATTATGAGGTTCGCCCAGGGGGACAGGGGGAGCAGCACCGAGCCCCTCTGCACCCTCTCGCTCAGCATCGCCCTGAGCACCACCGCACCCACCTCCGTCCTCACCAGCACCCTGTCCCCGCTTCCAACGCCCAGCTCGGCGGCATCCTCCGGATGCAGGAAGCAGACCGCCGCCCTTTCCCTGTACACCTCCTGCAGCTTCCTGCCCCCCTTCACCACCTCCCCCTGCTCCACGGTTCTGGCGGTGTTGATAACAACCCTGAGGCTCACCTGCCTGACCCCCTTCTCTCCCTTATCCTGCGGTATATCTGCTCCAGCACCCACTCATCCGAGGGCACACCAGAGACGGGAGGAATCACCTGCCTCACGTGCACCGGCACATCGTCCATGCGGTAGCAGGTGCCGGCGCTCTCAAGCCCCACCACAGCTCCCGGGAGCACCACATCCGCCAGCATGGTCGTGGGGTTATGAGAGACCTCCACCACTATCAGCGGAATCTCCGCCATCCGCTTTACCGCCCTCTTAGGCAGGTGCGCCCCCGGGTCTGCGCCTATCACCAGCATGGCGTCAACCTCGCCCCTGGCGAGGAGGTCAACGACGCTGGTCTCTCCAGGGTTGTACCAGGCGTACCCCCTGGAGAAGTCCACCGCATACGGGAAGCCCGTCTGCCACCCCAGCACCTGATTGGTGCCCGCCACGTTGCAGTGTCCCCGCATGGGTAGCACCGCAAACTTCGTGTGGGCATTCAGGTCCTCCGCCAGCCTTATAGCCGCCGCCACGTTCCAGCTCTTTCCCCGTGAGCTCGCCAGCCCGAGTCCGAAGAACATCACCCCGAAGCTGCAGCCCTTCATCACCTCCGCCAGCCTCCTCAGCTCATCCACACGCACCCCTCCAACCCTTTCCCTGTTCACCTCCAGCCCCCTCACCAGCATGCGCAGCACCGTCAGCACCTCATAGTCAGAATTCGGCTCCACCTGTATGAACCAGTCAGCAATCTCAGCCGTCTCGCTTCTCCTGACGTCCACCACCACCAGCCTCCTGTCCGACCTGCCCCGCTCCCTGAAGTACCCCCGTGGAAACGCGGAGTACCTGGAGAGGTGTCTCGGATGGGAGGCTGCGGGGTTGGCACCCCAGTATATCACCAGGTCAGCTCTGTTCTTCACCTCCCCCAGGGTGCACGTCGCCATCCCGGTGCTCTGCAGCGCCAGAATAGACGGGCTGTGGCAGATGCTGGAGCAGTTATCCACTATGCCCCCTATCTCCTCGGCTATCCTTATGCCCACCCTCAGAGCCTCACAGGAGGTCTCAGACCAGCCAAACAGGAGCGGCCGTGATGACTCCAGCAGAATTTCAGCCGCCAGGGTGAGCGCCTCATCCAGCTCAGCCCGCCTCAGACTCCCACCCCTCCGTATCAGCGGGTACCTCAGCCTCTCCTCGCTGGTGGCGTGCAGGAACTTCGCGGTGCCCATCCTGCACGCGTGCCTGACCTGGACTATCCTCCCATCCTCAATCTCAAGCACGATGTCATCGCACAGGCAGCCGCAGACAGTACACCCCACATTCTCAACCACAACCCTGCTCATCCGTCCCTGAGCCTCACCCATACATGACCACCATCCCTTCAATCAAGCAGCAGCTCAACCGCCCTCTCAAAAGCCCTCCTCACCCCCCGCTCACCATCCCCGGGAATCTCCACCCTGCGGGAGTCTGAGTACCTGAAGCCCCTGAGGAATCCATCCGCCGTAACCCTCAGCCCCCTGCACCGCATCCCGGTGCACCCCGAGGAGGTTCTCACCCTGGTGCAGAGGCTAACCCTCACCCCATCCACCAGATAAACCGGGCGGTCGTGGGGGGACCGCCTCCCAGCCACCCTCTCCCCCACGCTTGCAAGCATGCACTCCACCACCTCCAGTCCAACGTGATGTCTGCGGTAGAAGGTGGGGTTGTGAGCGGGCTCCACCAGCTCTATGAGCTGCAGGCTGCACCCCCGCCTGGAAGCGAACTCAATAATACCCGGAAGCTCCTCCAGGTTAATCCCCCGCATCACCACGGTGTTCAGCTCCACCTCCATGCCCCTGGCGAGGGCTTCATCTATCCCCTCCACGACCCTCCGCAGCATACCCCCACCGGTAAGGCTGGCATAGGTGCGCTCCCTGAGGGTGTCCAGGCTCACGTTCACCCGCCTCAGCCCCGCTCTGACGAGCTCCCCCGCCATCTCCCCCAGGAGCACCCCGTTGGTGGTCATGCTCAGAGAGGCAAGCTCCCTGATTCCTGCAAGCCTCTCCACCACCCTGACTACATCCCACCTGAGCAGGGGCTCACCCCCCGTCAGCTTGACCCTGCGCACCCCGAAGGCCGTGCCCGTTCTCACTATCAGCTCAACATCCCCGGGAAGGAGCCTCCTGCTCCTCCGCACCTCCCTCATGCCCTCGGCGTGGCAGTACACGCATCTGAGGTTGCATGCGTCCGTAAGCGAGATTCTAAGGGAAGGTATAGCCGGCATTCCTCAGCACCCTCACCTGCACCCGTGCACCCGCCTCAACCCTCTCCACCCCCTCAGGCACCTCAACGAGCCCGTGAGCCCTCGCAAGGGAGAGCAGCACCGAAGAGCGCTGAACCTCCAGAGGCTTCGCGTAGCAGCACCCGTTCCTCCTGCTCAGCACCACCCTGACGAAGTCGCGCCGTCCACGCCTTGAGCGTATGGTTTTCTCAGCCACCGCCTCAACCACCGGCGGAGAATAGCACATCCCCCCGAGCTTCATTATCACGGGCTTTACAAACACCTCAAAAGTCACCCATGCAGCAGCCGTCCAGCCTGAAAGTGCAAAAACCAGCTTGCCGTTAAGAACGCCGTACGCCATTGGCTTACCCGGCTTTATCGCCAGGAAGTGCGCCCTCTTCTCACCCGCCTCCTCCAGTATTTTTGGCACTAAGTCCCTCTCACCCCTTGAGCTTCCGCCCGTGGTAACGACCAGGTCAGCCTCCCGCGAAGCTCTCACAAGCACCCGCTTCAGCTCCCGGTACTCGTCCCCGACTATGCCATAGCCCAGCACCTGCGCCCCGCACCTGAGAATTTCAGCGCTGAGGGTGGGGGTGTTCATGTCATATATCCTCCCCCTCTCAAGCCTCTCCCCCGGCTCAACCACCTCGCTGCCCGTAACTATAAGGGCAACCCTCGGCCTTCGCACCACCCTCACGTGGGTCAGCCCGAACCCTGAGAGGAGCCCAAGGTGCAGGGGCTCAAGCACCGTGCCCGCGCTCAGCACCCTCTCCCCCGCCCTGACATCCTCACCCCTGTACGCCACATCCCTGCCGGGCTTCACCTCCCTCAGCACCACCAGGTGCTCCCCCTCAACCCTGGCATGCTCACGCCTGAGCACGGCATCCGCCCCCTGTGGCAGGGGGTCACCCGTGGCCACCGGCACCGCCTCACCCGCCTCAAGCCTCTCCCCGCGCACCAGCCTCAGGCGTGCCCCTCTCCCCGAATCCACTGCCCTGAGGGCATACCCGTCCATACTCGCCCTGGTGAAGGGGGGCAGGTCAATGGGAGCGTGCACATCCTCCGCAAGAACCCTGCCAGCGGCACTGCGCACGGGCACAGCCTCAGCCTCAAGGGTGCGGACGCTCTCAAGAGCGCTGTTCAGCACCTCCTGCGCCCTCACAGCAGCTCCACCTCCACCATCTCACCCGCCTCAAGCCTCTCCACTCCCTCAGGCACAACCGCAATTCCATCCGCCTGCGCCAGCGCCCTGAAAGCCCTCGCCGCTGATGGGGGTCCGGGGAGGTAAAGAGGCTCGGCAACCACCCTCTCACGGCGTCTCAGGCGCACGGGCGCAAACTTAGTCAGATGCCTCTCCTTCTCCACACCCCTCTCCAGCACCGCAGCCTCTCGTGGCTGCTCCCTCACCCCCATAAGCCTCAGCAGAGCGGGCTTCACATAGAAGTGGAAGGTCACCACGGCGCTCAGGGGCCAGCCCGGCAGCGCAAACACGGGCTTGCCATCCACCAGCCCGAAGGCGAGGGGCTTTCCCGGGATGGAGCGCACCCCGTACACCAGGAGCTCACCCATCTCCTCAAGCAGGAAGGGCATAACATCCTGGGCAAACTCCCTCTGCATGCGTATGCTCAGGTTCAGGGAGCCTATCCCGGTACCACCCGTTGCCACCACCACATCCGCCAGCTCCAGCGCCCTGCCCATAGCCGCCTCCACCTCCTCCCTGGAATCCCCGCAGATGGTGCTGAAAACCACCCTGCATCCCAGCCTCTCAGCCTCACCCGCAATTGCACCCGTGTTGGCATCGTAGGTGCCCGCAGGACGCATCTTCTCCCCCGGAGACTGCAGCTCCTTTCCAGTCACGATGAGCCCCACCCTGGGGCTGCGAGCCACCATGAGCTCAGCCACACCCATGCCAGAGAGCACCCCCAGGTCCCTGGGGGTGAGCCTGGTACCCCGGGGAAGCACAAGCTCACCCTTCCGCACCTCCTCGCCCCTGCGGTGCACACCCTCGTACCTGCCAACCCCCGCCTGCAGAACCACCCACTCCCCCTCCAGCCTCACCCTCTCCACGAGCGCCACCGCATCAGCTCCTGAAGGCAGCACGCTGCCCGTGGTTATCTGCACGCACTCCCCGGGGGCAAGCTCACCCTCCGGCACCTCCCCTGCGGTTACACTGCCCCTGAGCCTGAGGCGAACCGGCGCCCCGAGGGTGTCCTCATGCCTCAGGGCGTAGCCGTCAACCGCCGCCCTGTCGCTGGGGGGCAGGTCAATGGG
>Ga0256830_1002589_pt1 | contig 11798 bp, 8 predicted proteins | sample 128326metaG_FD_190537 | JGI IMG/M metagenome (GOLD analysis project Ga0256830, IMG submission 190537) | Hydrothermal vent microbial communities from Lau Basin, Pacific Ocean - 128-326 | ecosystem: Environmental > Aquatic > Marine > Hydrothermal vents | place: Pacific Ocean: Lau Basin | collected...
AAATATTATAATGATCGACATCGGCATCCACTGACCAGTCAAGCGTAATGACACCATTGCCCACATACTTGCCACTCACGGACTCAGGGGCTACGGGTGCTTTCGATAAAATATTTACTGTCGTTGTAGAAACAGAAATACCGTTAAATGATGCGCTGACGGACACTGACCCTCTTGCCTTTGCTGTTGCAAGCCCCCTGGCTTCCGGCCGGTCACTGAAACTTAATAACATCGGGTCGGATGACACCCACTCCGTCACTGTCGTGATATCAGCGCTGGTCATATCAGCGAAAGTCGCCACTGCCTTAAATTGCACCGGAACTCCTTGCTGCAAGGTGACAGCAGCCGGTGACAACTCGACACCTGTCAAGCGCGCCTCTCCCGAAATAACAAATACGGCAACGTCTGCACGATCACTGGCAGCGGACTGATCACTCACTTCATAACTAAAGCGTACTGTGCCCACAAAATTTTCCGGTGGCGAAAAATCAACAGTGCCATCACCATTATCGGTTACTTTACCTTGGTCGGGCTGCGTGATGTCACTAATATGTAAACTGTCACCAGCATCGAATTCCACATCATTGAAGAGCAGCGGAATGGTCACCTTTTCACCATCGATACTGGCAATAACATCATCACCTGCCAGGGGCGCATCATTGACCGGAGTCACCTCAAAGGTAATGGTGCCTTGTGTATTATCCGACAATGTAAAATCAACAGATTCACGGCCATTAAAATTCTTTTCCGGCACATATAAATATCGGCCAACACCTGCGCTGATGATTTCCCCGTTCACAGGCTGCTCAAGTGTAGACAGGAATAATTCGGAAGTGACAGGAATAACGCTGAAGCCAGCACTTTCATCTTCCTGTGTCTGAAAAAGTGGATTCAAATCAATGCTTGTCGGAACTGCATTATCACTGCTCTCACATCCTGAAAACAAAAGAACAAATAAACCTGCAAACGTAAAATAGTATGACAATTTCATGGTGACTGACCGAAGTGGTTTTTTTATTGGGAATCGTTGCGCATGCTTCCTGTCAGCGTGTGCAATTCTCCTGCTACTTGCAAATGAACAACTGCAAGTATCTTCCTTGTTTTTATGGTAAGGAATGGAACACAATAACTCATACAATTGGCACCTCTGCTTCAGCCCGTCTTCGCCCGTTCTTCAATCACAAAAGCTCGGAATAGAACGACTATTCCTGCACTTTTGTTCAATCAGAACGAACTAATACGAACTAAATCAGAGCGCCACTTATATAAGTTATTTAATTTCCATTCCTAAGCAGGAAAACGTAGAAAAATATTACGATTTTTAATTTGTGTCTGGCAATGATACTTCACTTCGCACACGACAATAAAGAGACTTTTATAAAGACTTGCTTATTCCATACCCGCGACGATTGAAATTCAAGCCTGATTGCACGCCCTATTTGTCTCATGATTGCGTTGTTATCTTTGCAATAGAACGACTATTACACGTCATTTCGCCTTGCCATGAAACAAATATGACGCACACTTAAAGCTGAATCTCAAGTGCCGTGAGTATATACAGAAAAATCACATAATTCTGTGTAAAAATACCAAGAACATTGATAAGACAATTTTGGTATAACTTTGCATAACCATCTTCAGTTACACCAGATAGTTTATGTGGCAGTACTTCATTACAAATAATTACATCCGTTCCTTTTCATATTTCTGGATGTAGTAATACCTTTTTTATTCGGTGCTTAATCAAACGTGAATTAGGCGCTAAAAACACGCTACTTTTAAAAACCACCGGTGACCGGTGTAATAAAATACCTCATGGCACCAACAGTAGGAGCTTAAGGCGAGCTGGCGAGGTCCAGGATTCCGGCTAAAAACATGTCGGAATACCCAAAGCGTTTCACGGGGCAGGCATAACACGCCATTTGTCAGCATCACTAAACATCACCTCTCCATGTGCCGAAACACTTATCCAGCACATTAAGCATTCAACCTTGACCTGGAGTTAACTCCAGGGTCTATTCTGTGCCCAACATCACAGGAGAAACCTCATGAAATTTGCAAATTGGCCACTTTGGGGGGCGAGTATGCTGCTGGCCATACACAGTAACAGCGCACTTGCCCATGATCCCGTATTCGGTATTGGCCCACATGTATTGTTCAAGAATGGTATGGAGGCTGCCGCTGAGGTCTATCGCAAAAAAACCGGAGAGAAAACCGAGTCTGAGCTGGGGCTGGAGGTAACTTACGGTATTACCGGTGAATGGGCTGCGGGTATTAAGGTGCCTTATGCGTTCAAAGATAATGGTATGGATGTTTCCCGTGGCCTGACCGATATCCAGGCATTCACCAAATACCGCTTCTGGCGTGAGGATTCTCTGGGACTACAGGAATCCGCTGCAATCATGCTGGCCATCAATGGCGAAAATGGTAACGAAAAAGCCAACCCGGCCCTGGGCAATGGTGCTACTGATATTATCACCGGAATCACCTGGGGCTACGAAAGTATTAAATGGTACCGCTGGGCCAGCATACGTTATGCACTACCCGGTAAAAACACTGCCGGTTTTCAGATGGGTGATAAATGGAAAATAGACTTTGTGGGTGGATGGCGTCCCACCCCACCGGAATACAAAAAACCGGATACCGTATGGTTACTGGAGCTTAATGGTGAAATTACTGACAAGGCAGAATTGAACGGCAATACACTGAGCAACAGCGGAGGCACAGAATGGTTTATTTCCCCCGGAATTTTCTGGACCACCCGCAACTTTGCCATTAAATCCGGCATCCAGATTCCCGTGTCCAGTGACATGAATGGCACACAGAACAAGTCTGATTATCGTTTTAAAGCCACATTTGAATGGCATCTCTGATACATAACGGTTATTAACATCTCTTATAAATATTTCCAGGAGTAAACAACATGAAATTTTTACTCATTAGCACAACTCTATTTTTTATGGCAATTACCCTGCTATGGAGCGGTTCGGGTTTCGCCGCTGGCACTCAATACAATATGCGTGTCGATGGCCTCGCCTGTCCTTTCTGTGCATACGGTATCGAAAAGAAATTCATCAAAACTGAAGGTGTCGATTCTGTGGATATTGATTTGCAAAAAGGCCTGGTTATTGTAAAAACCCACGAAGGAAAAACCTTCAAGGAAGAAAAACTGAAAGAAATCATTAATGATTCCGGCTTCACCATGAAAAGTGTAACCGAGAAAAACCTGTGAAAAAAATATTGAAAATTATCCAATGGCTGCTTTTTGTCGTGCTGGTACTTATTGGTGTTATTTATTTTATCTGGATATCTTCGGCACAAGAGCCTGCATACATTCTGGAAAAAACCTGGGGAGAAAAAGGCAGTGCGAAAGGACAGTTTAATGAACCCACAGGAATCACAGTAAAAGGCAAAGAAGTTTTTGTCAGCGATAGTCGCAATCAGCGTATTCAGGTATTTAACCCAGATGGTGTGATACTGCGTCAGTTTGGCATGAATAATCTTGAGCGTCCCATGAGTCTTACTATTGCAAAAGATGAACTTTATGTGGCGGATTATTTTGCGGATCAGATCAAGGTATTTTCACTGCAAGGGGATTATCGACGCAGCATCGGCAGACCAGGCACCGGACCGGGGGAATTCAGCATTCCCGGTGGTGTTGCTGTAGCTGAAAACGGTGATCTTTATGTGCCGGGCTTCACAACACAACGGGTACAGCAGTTACGTGCTGATGGCAGCTTTGTGCGTCAATGGGGCATTACCGGGGAAGCGGGCACCTTTGGTGGGAAATTACGCTATCCTACCGATGTTGCCCTGTCAAAAGATGGCACTCTGTTTATTGCCGATGGTTACAATGACCGGATACTGGCTATCGCTCCTGATGGGCAATTACTCACCAAATGGGGCGGCCCTTTTGCAATGAATATTTTTGGCCCATTCAATGGCTGGTTTGCCACCATTACTGGAATATCTATTGGGCCTAGTGGTAATGTGTTTGTTGCTGATTTTTATAATGACCGGGTGCAGAAATTCACCCCGGACGGTGTATTTCTTAATGCCTTCGGCATCAAAAGCACCGGACCAACACACACCAGTATTGCTGTTGCAGAAGCTGACGATGGCAGTGTATTCGTGGCAGACTATGCCAATCATCAAATACAAAAATGGCGTCCCGGAAAATAAACCTGACACATCAGCTGGATCGTAGCGAGAGCGACTATGGTGCTGAAGATAAAAGATTTTTTGGATTATTTTGGACGACAGCGTATCACCCGTACGGTGAGTTTAAAATAGTACAAAAAGTCTTTTAGATTCGGTGCCATAGGCGTTCACAGTAGATTCAACGGATTAATTTAGGATAAACCAAATGCCCGACAACACCATTGTTATTATCGAGATATTCTCCGCACCCGGCTGTAATAAATGTGGCAAGGCATTTCAATTGGTGAAAACAGTATTAAAGGAACTGGGTGATGAATCCATAAATCTGCGCCGGATTAATGTTGTGGACGAGCTGGATTATGCGGTTGCATTGGGTATTCGTGCGACGCCCAGCATCGTTATTAATGGTGTATTGGTGTTTACAACAACACCTGATACAGAGGCATTATGCAAGGCGATTCTCACACAGCAAAATCGATAAATCAGGAGCAATCATGAATGACTACCATATCGGAGACATTGGCAAACAACTTGGGCTTACCGCTGACACTTTGCGTTATTATGAAAAAATCGGTCTGTTAAAAAATATCAGCCGTACGGCATCAGGAATCCGTGTTTATAGCGATAAAGACATTTCGTGCCTCAAATTCATCCAGCGCGCGCAGAAAATGAATTTTACCCTGGCAGAAATCAAAGGCTTGCTGCAAATGCGTGAAGACCCGCAACACGCACGTACGGAAGTACGCGAGTTGAGCCATCGTAAACTGGTAGAAATTGAGACCCACCTGCAAGACCTTACCACCCTGCGTAACGAACTCACCCTGTTGGTGAACCTGTGTACAGGCAGTGGAGAAGGCTGCCCCATTATTGAAGGTATAGAAAAAAGTCAGGATACCTGACCCGCTGTTCTTGCTTTCGCTAAAAAAACCAGCAATTCAAAAAACACCTTCAATAAAATGGAACCTCTATATCCGTGGCGTTTGATATTTAGGTTTACGTGTACGTCATATTTGTTTCATGACAAGGCGAAATGATGCGTAATAGCCAGTATATTGCAAGGACAACAACGCAGCCATGGAGCAACTAGAGCATGCACACGACCTAAATCTCAAACGCCACGGGTATATACACAGACTTTCCACCATAGTGGTTTCATTTATGGCGGCGGCATCACTTCAAAAGTCCCCATCATACCGGCATCTTCATGCTCCAGAATATGGCAGTGATACATATACAATCCACTGTTGACAACCGGATCAAATTTACCAATAAACCGGACCGTTTCACCGGGCTGCACCAGCACAGTATCTTTCCAGCCAAGCTCAATACCACTGGCTGCTGTCAATGTTCCACCCGTCGGCCCACGATCAAGCACTTGCCATTGTATCGCATGGGCATGGAATGGATGCTCCATCACCGAGGTATTTTGAATATTCCAGATTTCAACCGCACCTGAAGCAACGGACTCATCAACACGATCCATATCGAAAGTCATTCCATTAATCAAAAACGCCATTCCACCCGTAGGCCCCATACTCATACTCATCACAAAATCCCGGGTAACACTCGCGTCAGCTTCTGCTAGTCGAGTGTTGATTTCTGCATTGGCGGGTAAACTGGCATACAAAACCACCGGATCTGTCACTTCTCTGTTCACATCAAAGCGCATCACGTCAGAACCTGCACTGTTGTTGTTAACCGCCCGGCTGATTAATTTGACCTGCTGATTAAGGCGATTACGAAAATCCACCACAATTTCGGCACGCTCACCTGCACCCAGCATAACCTGATTAACAAGCACTGGTGTATTCAAAAGCCCGCCATCGCTGCCAACGACATAAAAATCAGCGCCGTTATCCAGAGCAAAATCATAAGTACGCGCGTTGGAAGCATTGTATAACCGGAACCGGTACTGACTTGTCGCCACATCCAGGGCGGGCATTTCAACACCATTAACCAATATCCGGTCACTTAACACCCCTCTCATACCAACCTGATAGACGAGATCGCGTACACCGGAAGCATTGGTTTCTTCAGTGAATTGGCGATCCTGAACCAACAGCGCAATATCATATTCGCCCGAAGGTAGTTCATTGTTGGTTTCCAGGGCATCAGTAATATCGTCGGTCAGAATGAATGCACCCGCCAGACCTTTGTAGACCTGTGTAGCCGTCGTACCGTGGGCATGAGGATGAAACCAAAGTGAAGCTGCTGGCTGCCTGAGGGTAAAACTGTAGGTTTTTGAAGTGCCCGCAGGAATAGGAAAATCGGGTCCACCATCCTGAGAGCCCGGAATCTTGAACCCATGCCAATGCACGGTTGTGTCCTCATCGCTGGCAATAAGATTATTATTAACATTCACCTTGATGGTATCATCGCGTTTGGCAACAATAACCGGCGGAAGCTGTAATTCATTGTAACGCATCATGGGCGTTGTCCAGCTTCCCTCTGGCGTCTCAACTACAACATTAACATTTTCCTGGGCATTTAAAGTATAAGTCGCCACATCACCAACCATGGTCGGCACTAATATCGGCAGGTGTTTAAAAGCGGGAAGATCTGCGACCACTGTAACCAACAGGGGTGTTGCAGGAATAGTCACACTATTGGCGTTGTCATCACTAGCGACCAGTGATACAGAAAACGTACCTGTATTTGGATAATTGACAGTGACTGCACCGCTACTGTTTGATGTCATCGGCGTCCCGTTCTGGAAATCCCAGGCATAGCTTATTGGGTCACCCTCCGGATCGGTTACCTCACTGGTAAATACGACACTGGTGCCTGCGGTAATACTGAAATTGCCGGTACTGCCAACACTACCGTTGCCTTTATCATGACTGATTGACCCGACAGGTGATTGATTGCTGTTGGCGGCCGCAACATTAATGGTAACGGTAGCGACATCCGATGCCAGCCCCAGGCTATCGGTAACCACCAGACTTGCGGTCACCGTACCTGCTTCAGTAAACGATACCATTCCAACATTACTGTTGGTTGATTGCTGAACTGAAGTTGCAGCACCGGAAAATGTCCATTGGTAGCTCAGCGGATTATTCCCGTCAGGATCGCTACTACTATCCCCGGCAAAGCTGATAGCACCCCCAACCTGAACAGACTGTTCAGTTTGGGGGGAAATTTTTGCAATGGGTTTCTGGTTAGCGGAATCACCAGCAGAACCACCGCCACCACAACTGGATAAAAGAGTTAAGACAGCAAGACAGATTGCCAGCGTAACAATCCTTATTACAATACTACCGCGCATAAATACGTCCTCAAATCACGAGTTAGAATATCCGTTTCCTTTCACTGCATTTATCCGAGAATCTGCACGAAAAAAGTGGAAGAACCTGCACCAACTCCGGTGCCAACTGACTCCGGATGGTATCGACTTAAAACAAATATTTCAATACCAGCCATACAAAAATGATGAAGTACTACAATCATTTTCCTACTTTTTCTCGTTATGGGTAAAGAGGCTAAGAAAATGACCGATAATCTTCATCGTTATTACCCCCCTCTTGATTTTTTAAGCCGTCAAAACCACAATTTTATTGGCTTCCAATGAGTAAACAAACAGGCCGGGCGACAGCCAAAGACTAGCGCGTATTGGTATACCTTATGAGGTTCTTACACATATACCCATAGCGATTGAGATTTAGATCGTATGCACGCCCTGTTTCCTCCATGGCCGTGTGAAACTCCTCGCAATAGAACGACTATTACACGTCATTTCGCCTCGCCATGAAGAAAATATGACGCACACTGAACACCTAAATTCCAAACGCCACGGGTATAGTCTGGCCATTACTCCTCATTTACCCTGGAGACCTGAAAAATTGAAAGAAGTGATTGATTATTATGTGGGCAGAAGTTGCTTATAAAAACGCCTGTCCGAAAACTGGTTTTTCAACCAGAATCACCCTAACCTGCCGAAAAAATGTCGAATTTTATCCCGCTGCCCATTGCCCGGAAAAATCGTCATTCGTGGTAATTAACCGTATTCAGTCAAGCTTATTGTAACGCTAACAGAATACATAAAACCGGTACATGCTACGATTTGAAAAAAACACTATGGCTTTTCATTTTTTCTCTCCAATCGTTTAATTTTTTTGGTCGTTAAAATATGACGTTGAAGGTGACTTAGGAATGGAACACAATAACTGTGGCTTTTTGGTTGTTTGGTTGGGTACCTTGGGTAAAGAGTAATACAGGTTGAAAGGACTGATGTTCTTCCCTTGACCTTTTGGTGGAACCGCTACGCTTGTTCCACCCTACAGCTTTACCTTGTGTTTGAGGAGACGGAACAAACAAACCACTCCCCTGTTTCCGACCCGGATTATGAATACGCCAACGTCAGTGATGTACGCAGGTAGGGTGGAACAAGCGTAGCGGTTCCACCAGAGTCTGGTGCAGGCCCAAAAAACCGAACCGGCTCAACAATGAGACAGCTAATACACTGTTTACGGTATGCACAAGTATAACCACAGACTGAAGAAGATAGTCCGTAATGTATTCGGACTTTAAATCTAGCGACAGTTCATTCCTTATCTTCGCGTCACTGTCTTCACTTACAACCAATATCCGTAACGTCTAAAAACGACGACTCACTTGTAGTGAAACGGCTCTTTCCGGTCCGGAGTTGATATAGGCAACATCGAGATTCACACTCATGAAGCGATAACCTGTTCCCATCGTAAAAACTCCTTTTGCGAAGTCGCCACGGCCCACGACATTTTGTTTGTAGCCGGCGCGCAACGCCCAGGTATTTACAAGCCATTCCCCACCCAGCGACAAATACTGGGTATTGTCACCACCACCGATGGATTTGTTTTCCAATACGTCCACATCCAGCGCCCAGTACCCCCATTTCACTGTACGGTAAGCGGCTCCGGCACGTAGCTGGGGTTGAATCTTGATGCTTCCACCGGACTGGGTGCCGAAGTCCAGCGGAACAAGGTTTTTCACCACCAGACCGAGCTTGAGTTTGTCGTTCACAGCTTTGCTTACGCCTACATCCAGCGTGAATTGCCAATCCTCGTCTTCCTTGCGTTCAGTGGTTCCCAGTTGCGAATTGCCCAGAGCGCCGTTGTATTCGTAGGTGGTACCTTGCACAAACTTTGGTGTAAAACCCACATCGATTTTATTGCGGAACAGTTCAACGCCCCAGGACATGGCGATGCCCAGCTCCGTCAATAATAATCCCCGACCAGTGGCGGTACTGGTCAGGCTGTTGGTCTGATCCAGCAAGTTATTGTTAACATCAAACAGCTCAGGATGCAGCGCACCATTGGCACCCCCGCTGACGACAAAATCCAGACTTTCAATATAATCAGCAAGCAACTGTTTGTCGGCAGCGGTCTGGTCGGCAATGCCATCCCCGACAAAACGCCGGCTGATAACAAACGCACCTCCTTCTCGACGATCACCGATACCAATCACCATGCCCACCATACCATCGAAAAAAGCCGACTCATTGGTAATGGATTCCAGATCATTTTGCAGATTGCGGGAAGCGGTAAGCACACCTTCTGCGGTAGCTTGAGTGAGACTGGCATTGTAGGCGGCTATCGAGCGGGATAACACTTGTTCCGGATTGTTGTCCGCCAGCTCAGCCACATCCTCAACCACTTTCGACACACTCAGGCTGGCGACTGGAAACACATAACTGGAATTACGCGCACGGTGTTTGCGCGACGTATATTGCGCTAACAGAGAAGGATTAAAAAACACCGCATTGGCGCTGTTGCCCGAAGCGACCCCCGCCCCGCCCATGGCAATGGAACGCGGATCGTAGGTACCAAAGGGCACGGCTGAGACCAGTAGCGGATAAAAACTGAACAAAAAGACAAAAACCAGACGCAAAATAAGCTGTGACACAAATTTATTCTTCCTTGATGGTTGATAAAGCCGGGGCGTAGGCAGAAAAACTGTGGATATAAAGCAGACAGTTTTTTGCACAGGCTCTCGCCCCCTATAAACATTACCTTTTCCAGGTAAATAACAAATCGCTCTGCTCCCTGATCCCCGCGACCGCCGAATATAGTATTATTCGCCTCCCTTTCCCACTATCAAACAGTTTGGAGTCAGTATGAACCTCAGCAGCTTAACGGCTATTTCCCCAATTGATGGACGTTATGGTGCGAAATGCGCCGATCTTCGGCCTATTTTCAGCGAATTCGGCCTGATCCGGCACCGTGTGCTAGTGGAGGTGCGTTGGCTGCAAATGCTTTCTGCCCACCCTGGCATCCCGGAAGTACCGGCCTTCGGTGAACACGCCACCCAACTGCTCAACGATATCATCGATAAATTCCACGAGGAAGATGCACAACGGGTCAAGAATATCGAGCGCACCACCAACCATGATGTGAAAGCGGTGGAGTATTTCCTCAAAGAGAAGATCGCAGGAAACAACGAGCTGGAAGCGGTGAGTGAGTTTATCCATTTCGCCTGCACCTCCGAGGACATCAATAATTTGTCTTACGCGCTGATGCTGCGCGAGGCCCGCACCCAGGCTCTGTTGCCGCAAATGGACGAAATCATCAATGCCATTCGCACCTTGGCCCACGAGCACGCCGCACAACCTATGTTGTCACGCACTCACGGACAGACCGCTTCCCCCACCACGGTGGGCAAGGAAATGGCCAATGTCGTTGCGCGGCTGGAGCGTCAGCGCGCACAGTTGGTCACCATCCCCATGCTGGGCAAAATCAATGGTGCCGTGGGCAATTACAACGCCCACCTGTCCGCCTATCCCGAACTGGACTGGGCCGGTATTGCGGAAAAATTTGTCATCAGTCTGGGGCTGGATTTCAACCCTTACACTATCCAGATTGAGCCCCACGACTACATTGCTGAACTGTTTGATGCCGTGGCCCGCTTCAACACCGTCCTGCTGGATTTTGACCGCGACGTGTGGGGCTATATTTCATTAGGATATTTCAAACAAAAAACCGTAGCTGGTGAAGTGGGCTCGTCCACCATGCCGCACAAGGTCAACCCCATTGATTTTGAAAACTCCGAAGGCAATCTGGGATTGGCCAACGCCATCTTCAATCATCTTGCTGCCAAACTACCCGTATCCCGCTGGCAGCGCGATCTCACCGATTCCACCGTACTGCGCAATCTTGGTGTGGGTGTTGGCCATTCAGTCATTGCGTATCAATCCACACTAAAAGGCATCAGCAAACTGGAAGTCAATCCTGCACGACTGAATGAAGACCTGGACAATTGCTGGGAAGTGTTGGCCGAACCTGTACAGACCGTCATGCGCCGCTACGGCATCGAAAAGCCTTACGAAAAACTCAAGGAGCTGACCCGGGGTACCGGCATTGATCAGGCGCGATTACAACAATTTGTCAGCGAACTGGACATACCCGAAGACGCCAAGGCCACGCTGCTCCAGCTCACCCCGAGCAGTTATCTCGGCAACGCCGCCCGGCAGGCAGCTGATATTTAATGTGAGTTAAGAACTGAATCAGCACTACCATTAAAAGTTAAATCGATTTTTCTGTTTGTTGTAGGTTGGTGGTGAGCCTGCGAACCCCAACAGTATTGGCAATGTTGGGGTTCGCAGGCTCACCACCAACCTACGACTTGTTAGGTTTTATGGGGCTGTGATGCGGGTCGAGGAACCG
>Ga0256830_1002590_pt1 | contig 11797 bp, 16 predicted proteins | sample 128326metaG_FD_190537 | JGI IMG/M metagenome (GOLD analysis project Ga0256830, IMG submission 190537) | Hydrothermal vent microbial communities from Lau Basin, Pacific Ocean - 128-326 | ecosystem: Environmental > Aquatic > Marine > Hydrothermal vents | place: Pacific Ocean: Lau Basin | collected...
AAGTCATATCCTATCTTTATAACACCCCTCCAACGGCCAAAGGGAATTTTCTCGCGACGATCCATATCCAGGTTGTTATTCCCTGCCATAATCCTTTATAATTCTATATTTTTATAAGGCAATTTCAGCGATAAACTTTACAGCAGTGGTATGGTAGAGTCTTACACATCATTCTCAGCAGCCATCCATGGCTGCTTCCGAGGGAATTTTGCGATTCATCCGAGCTTTGAGGGGCATCGCCCCTCAAACTCCCCGAAGAATACTATTATTTTCCTTATTTCTGGGGTCTCAGGGGCAGAGCCCCTGAAGACTAATCTTATGCAAAATTCAAAACCGTTCAGACTCTACCATACCACTGTTTTTTAGTAGTTCTTCTAAATCCTTACGGCTGAATTTGTGTATAAGGTAATGGCTTTGAAAGGCTAAACAGGGAAAGATCAATGGAGTTTCTCCACAACCTTACCGAGATAACAGGAAAGATAGCCGGCTATGCCTGGGGGGTTCCTTCAATAGTACTGCTTGTGGGAACGGGGATTTATCTGACCGTCCGGTTGAGAATGGTGCAGATAAGGGGCCTCAAACATGCCTTTGAGCTTATCTCCGGACGATATGACAGGAAGGCTGACCCTGGAGAGATATCACACTTCCAGGCACTTTCTGCCGCTCTATCAGCAACAATAGGTACCGGAAACATAGCAGGGGTGGCCACTGCCATAGCCTTTGGTGGCCCCGGAGCAGTGTTCTGGATGTGGGTAACAGCCCTTGTGGGCATGGCAACAAAGTATACATCATGCAGTCTCGCCCTGAAATACCGTGAGATTCACCCCTCCGGAGAGGTCTCGGGCGGTCCGATGTATACACTGAAGAACGGTCTTGGCATGAAATGGCTTGGTACCGCCTTCTCAGCCTTTACCCTGATTGCATCCTTTGGAATCGGTAACATGGTGCAGGCAAACTCAGTGGTGGATGGGTTGAGGTTCATATTCCCCGGGGCTGAGAGATATCGTCTCCTCTTTGGCATTATCATTGCCATCGCAGTAGGGCTGGTAATCATCGGTGGCATCAAAAGGATAGCAAGGGTAGCATCAAGAATCGTGCCCTTTATGGCCATTACATACTGTGGAGCAGCCCTTGTCATACTTTTGATAAACATTGACAAGATTCCTTCTGCCCTTTACACCATATTCAATCATGCCCTCAACCCCCTGGCTGTTGGCGGCGGAGCCATTGGAGCAGCCATAAGATATGGAGTTGCAAGGGGTGTCTTCTCAAACGAGTCTGGACTTGGTTCTGCGCCTATGGCCCACGCTGCTGCAAAAACCACCGAACCTGTCAGGGAGGGCCTGGTTGCCATGGTGGGCCCCTTTATTGATACCATCCTGATCTGCACCATGACAGCACTGGTTATTGTGATATCTGGTGCGTGGGGTGATGCAAGACCTGAGTCACTCCAGGGAGCCGCCCTCTCTGCATACGCCTTCAAGGAGTTCCTGGGGTCTTTCGGTTCATGGATTGTGGGATTCGGACTTGTCTTTTTTGCCTACTCTACCATTATAGCATGGTCCTATTACGGTGACAGGAGTGCTGAATTCCTCTTTGGAGAGGCAGCGGTTATGCCTTACAGGATAGTATACACACTGCTCGTCGTAATCGGTGCATATGTACCATTGAAGCTTGTCTGGAACTTTGCAGATATTGCCAATATCTTCATGGCAGTGCCAAACCTTGTGAGCCTCATACTTCTTGCAGGTATGGTAAAAGAGATGACCGATGCCTATTTCAGAAGCCCCGGAAATTAGTCCATCTCAAGGTCACTGCCCAGTTCCCTGAGCAGCCTTGAGATATTCTCTGTGTGGCTTCCCTCCCAGTATATCCGTCCGCATCTGGGACACTGCTGGAACCTGCTGTTGTGCAGATACACATATTCAGGAACAAGACCCTCAACCTCTCTTTTCCTGATATCACGAATGGGTGTGTTGCATTGCATACAACGCCTTTCAGAGCGGTCCCCGGGGAAGGCAGAAAGCACCTCCTTTAACTGTTCCCTCACATCTTCTGACCTTATCAACAGGTGTGACACACTGAATCGTTTCGTGAGTTCCCTGTCCCTCGTCAATAAGATTCTATCCTCAGCCCTGGCAGTTCGTACAAGCTCGCGGTCATCAATGTCTCTGCAGTAAAGCACATCATAACCAAGGAAGCGCATCCATCTGGCAAGCCGACCAAGCATTGCGTCAGCTATGAACCCCTTCTTTTTATGAACATCAGCCTTGCTCAAGACCTTTTTAAGAACAGCGCATTATAGACTATCTTCCAGATAATATGTTACCATATGCCACCGGGAAAAACATCTTTGTTGTTTTGATTACCTATCCCAGAGATAAAATTCATAACAGGGATACAGAATCTATGAAAAAGATACTCGTCACAGGCGTGGCTGGCTTTATCGGGCACAAGGTAGCTGAACTGCTCCTGCAGAGAGGCTATGCAGTGGTGGGCATGGACAACATGAATGACTACTACGACCCAAGGCTCAAAAACTGGAGACTTTCCCCCCTGAAAGAGCACAAAAACTTTCACTTCATCCGGGCTGATATTGATGATTACAAAAAGGTTCAGGAGGTTTTTGAAACACACCCTGTAGAGGGTGTGATCAACCTTGCAGCAAGGGCGGGTGTACGGGCATCTGTGGCTGACCCCTGGGTGTATCTTGACACGAATATCAAGGGCACCCTGAATCTGCTTGAGTGCTGCAGGCAGTGGAAGATAAAAAAGTTTATCCTTGCATCCACATCAAGCCTCTACGGGTTCAATGAGATGCCCTTTGAGGAGACCCAGAGGACAGACACACCACTGTCCCCCTACGGTGCCACAAAGAAGGGTGCCGAGGTGCTTTGCTATTCCTACCACTATCTCTTTGGTCTGGACATAATCATTCCCCGCTATTTTACAGTTTATGGACCTGCTGGAAGACCTGACATGAGCATCTTCAAGTTCATAAAAAACATGGATATGGACAGGCCCATACCCGTATTTGGTGATGGAAAACAGAGACGTGATTTTACATACATTGATGATATCGCTGAAGGTACCGTAAGGTGCCTTGACCTTTCCGGCTTTGAGATCATAAACCTTGGTAATGACAATTCCGTTGAACTCATGTATGTCATAAAGCTTATAGAGGAGGGTCTTGGTAAAAAGGCGAAGATCAATTACCTTGAGCGGCACCCTGCCGACGTGGAGGCAACCTGGGCCTCCATTGAAAAGGCACGCTCACTGCTTTCCTGGTCGCCAGATGTGGCTATTGAAGAGGGTATTGAAAGAACCATCAGGTGGTACAGGGAAAACAGGGATTTTGTTCTGTCACTGAAGGAGGTAGAATGAGGAGAGTTACACCTTGGATTATTCTATTGATTTTCGTAACCCTTACTGCATGTGGCGGTAAGAAGGAGATAAAGAGGCCATCCCCTGAGGCTGAGACGATCAAAAGGGCATTTCTGGTAGCTGAAAAGATAAAGAATGCCTATCTCAGAAAAGACCGCGATACACTGAAGCGATATTGCAGCAGGAAGGGGTATATCACCATACTCAGCTCAATGAAGGACTTTGATTCAGCCATATTGAACTTTCAGCTTCGGTGGGCTGATATAAAGAGGGACAAGATAATACTCTACATATACTGGAGGGGTTCCTGGTTGCTGAAGGGGAAGTTATACAAGGACAGCGGGCTTACCGCCTTTGCCTTTACCGGTTCCCCGCCTATGCTCTCAGACATCCTCAGGGCAAATCCCTTCAGTCAGCCCCAGTAGGAGAAGGGTTATCCACAACTGCTACAGGCGCTCCCGCTACTGCCACATGATGAGCAGCCACTGCCGGACTGACCCGCAAAGGGTTTTTCCACGCCTGACATGCCGAAGAGGGAAAACTTCTTCTGCACATCGGCACTTTCACACTTGGGGCATCTGATCTCGGGCGTTCCAAATACGAGTTTCTCAAACTCTTCGCCACAGCTCTTGCATTTATACTCAAATATGGGCATCCTCAAGACCTCCTAAAAAATATTAACATTTCACATTCAAAATAGGCAATTGACCTGTGGACATCCAAAATGTGGTCTATTTGCCAAAGATCTTCAGGTATATGCCACTGAGCACACTGCTGGAATGTATAAGGAGCTTTTTCCTGAAGTCCAGGATGCCTATGTTTCCTATCACGATCCTCTTAAGTGCCTTGAGATCAGACAGTGTATTGCAGCCCTTTTCCGTGGTAAAAAGATACCTGTATCCTGCCTCAATGGCCACCTCCTGATACCATGGGTGGTAAACCCCCCAGGGCCAGCAAAGGGCAAGGGGTGTCTTGCCAAGATGCTCCCTGATGAGCTCCCTTGCGGTTGTCAGATCCCTCTGCAGGGCCTCTTTACAGGTGGCTAACTCACTGTGCTCCTTGTCCCATCTCCTGTGAGAGTGGCTGTGGGACTGTATATCAAAGACCCCCGAGGACTCCATCTCCCTCAACTCCTCCCAGGAGACCATCACCTCCTCTTTCTCACCATTGTGCAACCGCTCAACACAGCCCCTGTGAGAGGGCAGAGGACGGATATCCTTTCTCCTCCCGCACGCTGATACCCAGGAGGTGACAACGAAAAGCACACCCTTCATGCCGTATTTTTTCAAAACAGGATAGGCATAGAAATAGTTATCAAGCCAGCCATCATCAAAGGTTATCATTATGCTCCGCCGGGGGATATCTCTGCCTTCATTGATTATCTTTTCAAGGTCCTTTATTGTCAGGCTTTGATACCCCCTTCTGCTCAGGTAACGTACCTGCGCCTCAAACCTATCAGGGGTGCAGTTTATGAAGTTACCTGTGGGATTGACGTGATGATACATCAATACGGGAAGACAGGGGGGCATCCTGCTACTCCATGGGCTTTATCAGGACGGTCTTGTTTTTAGAGTGCTGCCCTTTGATTATACTCACATCCGTTTTTTTGACCCCGAAGTGCCTGGCAAGCACCTCTACGAGCTGCTTATTTGCCCTGTCATCCACAGGCGGTGCGGTCAGCTTCACCTTGAGCGTATCACCATAAGGGCCAACCACCATTGCCTTTGAAGAACGGGGCTCAACCCTTACACTGAGGAGAAGACCTTCTTTTGTCTTTCTTATGGGAATACCCTTGAACCTTTCCATATTCAAAGTACATTATTCCTGATCCATCTTGCATCCCACCAGTAAAGCGGAGAGACCGCCACCCCCTGCACAAGTATGCCGAAATGGAGATGATCCCCACCGGCAAAGCCTGTAGAGCCTGTCCTGGCAATGAGCTCGCCCTTCTTCACCCTCTGGCCTTCCTTTACAAGGATCTCGGAGAGATGCCCGTAGAGACTCATCAGCCCCTGCCCGTGATCTATTATAATGGTGTTTCCATATATACCCAGATCACCTGCAAATCTCACCTCACCGCTGTTTGCAGCCTCAACAGGTGCAAAGGTGGTGGAAGCAAGATCAAATCCAAGATGCACGCTCTTGCTTATGGCCCTGCCTTTGTATCTGTATATCCGGAAATCACCATAACGGGCCATGACCTTGCTGTTTTTTAGCTGAAGAAACCTGCCCCTCCAGAGCCGTTCACCCAGGGAATTCTGCCCGATTTTCTTAACCCTTTCCGTGTCCCTCCTCCTCCAGTCCTCGTTTATCTTCCTGAAGGCCTCCACAGGGTCATCTGCCTCTGAAATGTTCAGCAGGGGAAAGACGACCCTCTGGATAAAGGCATCAGAGATGTTTAAGGTGGATCTCCTGAAGGTGCCAGCTTTGATACGGGTATGGAGTGACCGGGTGGTTGTATTTCCAGCCCTGTCTTTTGCTACCGCATAAAAGACCTTGCCCTTTCCGTCTTCATAGGGGACGGGGAAAAGCGCAATATAGGTGTTTTTATTTGTCTCGTAGGCCTTGAACTGCATGGTTCCATAGGTTATGTAAACAGAGTCTGCATCTACAGCCTTCAGTAAAGCCCTTCCAGACTCACCCCTGCGAAGGATTGAGGGTGCTTTAAGGATCTGGAGCCTCGGGGCAACTGTGTCCACCGTAGCCTTGATCTCTTTGTGGAACTTCTTTATGATGCTTGACCTTGCATGTACTGTAACAATGGCTGCGCCGTCTCTCAGTCCAAGGTCCTTGGGATTTATATCAAGCTGATACTCCACCTGGGGCTTGGCCGGGGTATCTTTCAGAAGTTCCACATCCCTGGATGCCTGTATTATATGTATCTCAATCTTGTTCAGGTTCCGGCCCTTTATGATCACCCTCTTTTTCGCAGGTAAAAACTCAAAACCCTCAAGACCCTTTATTTCAGGGGGGGCAACAAGGAATATCTTATAAACAGCATAGGACAAGAGCAAAACCAAAAAGGGTAGAAGGATGATGAGGAGATATTTCTTAACGCCCCTTCTGGGTTGCTTCTGGAATGTAAGGCTCATTTATTTACTCCCTCTAAATGTATTAACCAGGCACCTTCAAAGAAGGGAAAACATAAAAAACCTGAATCCCGGGATAGGAATTAGCACCACTGCACTCTAATTGCATCCTTATTCCTAAAACTGGATTCAGTGTTTATTAGTATACCATTTAGCCGATTTCTTATGCTATAATTACATTTCAAATTTCAACATGGAGGGCAGAATGGGCAGGGTGATAATTATAATGGGGTCAAAGGCTGATCTTCCATGGGCAGAAAAGATCAGGACCTATCTGGAGCAGTTTGAGATACCTGTTAAAATGAGGATTGCCTCAGCACACAAGGTCCCCCTCAGATGCTTTGAGATAATTAAGGAATACGATGAAGAGGATGTGGTCTTTATCACCCTGGCTGGCAGGAGTAATGCCCTGAGCGGGTTTGTTGATGCCCAGACACACCGTCCTGTTATTGCCTGCCCACCCTACAGTGATTCCTTTGCAGGTGCGGACATCTTCTCAAGCCTGAGGATGCCCTCGGGCGTGGCACCCATGGTCGTGCTTGAACCCGAGGCAGCAGCCCTTGCAGCAGCCAAGATACTGGCCCTTTCTGACACCGGAATTCAGGAGAAGGTGATGGCCTATCAAACAGCCCACAGGGAGCGGATAATCAGAGACGACCAGGAGCTTTCAGATGGGTAGCGTAAAGGATCTGCAGATTATCAATCACCCAACAGGGGACTCAACCGGCGTTGGAAGATTCATCTTCTCTGACAGGTACTCTGTCTTTGACTGGGGAGAGATGCCTGACCATATACCAGAAAAAGGGGCTTCCATAGCCCTGCTGAGCGCCTATTTCTTTGAGCGGCTGGCAGAATTGGGAATCAAGACACACTACATCGGTCTTGTGGAGGAAGGCAGGGCCAAAAAGATGAACGAGCTGAAAGGCCCCTCCCATGTAATGGAGATCATGCTTGTAAGGGTCCTGAAACCTGAATTTGTTGACAACAGATATGATTACTCGGCCTATGAAAAGGAGCGGGGGAACTTCCTTATCCCCCTTGAGATTATCTACAGGAATTCCGTGCCAGAGGGGAGCAGCCTGTTAAAAAGGCTCAAAAGCGGTGAGGTGAGCCCTGAGGACTTTGGTCTTACCACAGCACCCCGGCCTGGCCAGCAGCTAAAAAAGCCCATCTACGATGTATCTACCAAGCTGGAAATCACCGACAGGTATATCACCTGGCAGGAGGCAAAAGAGATAGCTCATTTAACGGATGAGGAGTTACAGCAAATCCTTGATATTACGGACAGGATAAACAGGCTTATAACAGAGGAGTTTGCAAAGATCGGTCTTAAAAACGAAGACGGAAAGATTGAGCTTGCCTTTGATCCTCAGCGGAGGATAATGGTGGTTGATGTCCTTGGCACGCTTGATGAATGCCGTTTCACCTATAAGGGTATCCCTGTCAGCAAGGAGATAGCACGCCTCTACTACCGCAAAACCCCCTGGTATCATGAGGTGGAAGAGGCAAAAAAAAGGGACAGGATGAACTGGAAAGGGCTGGTTAAGAACCCTCCTGAACCACTTCCACCAAGGCTGAAGGAGCTCATCTCTCTTGCCTACAGGGCATGCACAAACATGATCACCGGACGGCAGTGGTTCCCGGGGGTGCCTCCTTTACCCGGGGTCCTTGAGGAGCTCAAGGCCTTTCTGTCCTGATATCCCTGAAAAGTACCGTCCTGTTCCGGCCATTTTCTTTTGCAAAATAAAGTGCCTGGTCTGCCCTGTTTATGAGGTGCTCCCTTTCCCTGGCATCATCAGGGTATGTGGCGATACCCAGGCTGAGGGTAATGCCAAACTCCCTGCCATCAGCGGAAAATCTCAGCTCCATGGCCTTCTTCCGTATCCTTTCAGCCGTCTTCCTTGCAACATTTAGGTCAGCATTCAAAAGTATCAGGGCAAACTCCTCGCCCCCGTATCTTGCCGGGATATCAATCTCCCTGACAGTGCTTTTCAGCATACCTGCCACGCTTTTCAGTACCTGGTCTCCCACCGGGTGGCCAAAACTGTCGTTTACCTTCTTGAAATAATCAATGTCAGTCAGTATCAGGGATAGCTTCTCCCTGTAGCGCTCAGCCCTCTTCAGCTCTCTCTCAAGGGACTCCTGGAATCTTCTATGATTCAGAAGCCCTGTTAATCCGTCTGTATAGGCAAGCAGCTTGATCTCTTCATGCAGCAGGGCATTTTCTATTGACTCAAAGGCCTGATTAATGAGGACCTTCAGCAGGTCAACCTGCAGGGAACTAAAGCCACCCCTTTTCTTTGAAAGTACAAGAAGCATTCCCTTCAGCCTCTCCTCCTTTGTAACAGGCAGTACAAGGAGGCTCTTGTATTCACCCTCTACGATACCCTTCAAAGACCTGCTGAAGCTGGATATGTCCGAGAGATGAAGGGGCTCCCTGTTTGACAGGACCATCTCAAGTACGGTGCCCTTCAGGGAAACCACCCTGTCTGATTTTATCTGCAGCCCCTTTGAGGCATATAGCCTGAAGCCACGCTGTTTCTTGAGCATGAGGCATGCCTCAGCACCTGAAAGTCGCTCCGTGGCACTGATGATCCTCTGGCATATCCCCTCAAGGTCAAGGAGTTCCATCAGCCCTGCACTCTCGTCATGAAGTATCCTGAGTCCCTGATGTGCAAGCCTGAACTGGGTTATAACCCTGTGACGCCCCAGAATTCTCACTATCTCCTCTGCCACAATAAGCATTACATCCATATCATTTCTCTGGAATGCCTTGTATCTGCTGCTATCAGCAGAGAGCACCCCGATGGTGATACTTCCGTCGTTCACAGGGATTGCAATAAAACTGTTGACCTGCCCCCTGCCCAGATAGCCGTACTCTGTCTTCTTGTTTTTGTCGGGGCAAAAGAGCAGGGGCTGTTTCTTGGTGAATACCGAATAGATAAGCCCCCTGCCGGTGGTCTCTATCTCACCGTCATCTGTTGAGGCAAACCCTACCAGCCCTTCCTCCTCCTGTAAAAAGAACATTACCCTGTCGGCAGTTATGGCCCGCTCCAGTATGCCAAGCAGGCCTCTCAGGTCCCTGACCACCTCCTCCCTGTCGGTCATGTACCTTGAGAGGATGAGGTCCTCGTTCAGTACCGATGCATTGTCAGCAATCTCTCTTGCCTCTCTTGCCAGTTTATCAAAGGAATCGGTGAGTTCCCTCAGCTTTTCATTCTTTCTGTAGAATATCAACCAGATCCCCGTGCAGAGCACCGCCACAACGAGAAGCAGCGACAATGTATCCAGCAGGGGTGCCTGGAAGAAATCCCTTATGTGAAGGAGGGGCTGTAGAGAAAGAAGCAGCAACAGGCCCTTCAGCTGCAGCAAGGGGCTGAACAGGACCGGTAAAGGGATGGTCAGCATGTGCAGGGCATTGCTACCTTTCATCTGGAATATACCCTCCACCATGGCCTGCGCCCAGAAAATAAAGACAACACCGAGCACACCGGATCTCAACTGGTAAAAGGCATATAAATTAAAGGCAGCATATACAAGGATCAGCAATAAAGACCCTGGCAGTGTCCTCACGGGTAAGGAAAAATAAAGCCCCCCTGACAGCAAAAGGACAGAGGCCGCCGTGGCAAGATATATCAGGTATCTCTTCCTCTTCGCTTTTCTTCCTCTTGGAAAAACCTTTTATAGAGGATCTCCCACTCGGGGGTTCCCTCAATTAATTTTTTTGAGTAGGAGGCCAGCTTCTTCCTCACAGCCTTGTCCATCTCATCGGCGATTTTTAGCTCATCCATAATGGAACGTCTTATCTGTCTTCTGATCTTGCCTTCATCCTCAAGAAACTCTACAACGCCTCTTTTTTTCAGCTCCTTGAAAAGAACATGGCTCATGTGGATGATCTTCTCGTCAGAGAGCATCAGAGAATGATGTTCCTTTCCTTCACGAGTTTTCTCTTTGTCATATCAAAAAGGGTTTTATAATCAAGCCGTTTCCCCTCAATCTCTGATTCGTACTTTTTCAGTATCTCTCTCACCTCTTCATTAAGACGGTCCTCAACCAGCAACTCATCAAGCAGGATATCGTGGGTCAGATCAACAAGCTCCTCCTCCGGTATCTTCGGTTCAATATAGTGCTTCTTGAGCAGGTCTCCTATAATCCTCCTGGCCATTGGCCTGACCCATGATCTGGGGATCCTCATATTACCTTTCCATGAATGGCAAGAGGGCGATATTCCTTGCCCTTTTGATTGCAGTGGTAAGTTCCCTCTGATGACGGGAACATGTGCCCGTCATTCTCCTGGGCAGTATCTTGCCACGCTCTGTCATATAGTGCCGAAGCAGCTTGTAATCCTTGTAATCAATAAAGGAAACCTTATCAGCACAGAACCTGCAAAACTTTCTTGTATGGAATCTTCTCACCTTTACGCTCCTTTCCTTAGAAGATATTATATCAAATCCTAAAAGGGTTCAAGATCCGTGTTTTCCTCAGGTGGCAGGACATCCTCTATCTCACCTGCTGCTGCCACCTCACGCCTAGGCAGAAACCTTACCGTGCTTGCAATCACCTCAAACTTGCTTCTTCTCTGTCCCTCATATTCCCAGCGGCGCTCCCGCAAACGGCCTTCAACTATTACACCGCGCCCCTTTGAGAGATACTGTGTAACATTTTCAGCCTGCTTGCCGAAAACAATAATGTCAATAAAGAGGGTTTCATCCTTGTACTCATCACCCTGTTTTACTCGGGAGTTGACAGCCAGTCCGAGGGTTGCCACAGCAGTGCCCTGGGGAGAATAGCGCAGCTCCGGGTCCCTCGTAAGATTACCTACAAATATAACCCTGTTAAACATGGAATACCCCTTATGCTTCCTCGGTAGTGGTTGATCCTTTTAACTGCTCCTGAAGGGCCTCTATCTCCTTTTTACTCAGCTTGATGATCATGAACTTGAATACCGGTTCATAGACTCTGTAAAATCTTTCCATGGACCTTACAATCTCAGGGGGCGCCTTGAAGGTATAGAGGATGTAATAGCCCTGGGTTCTCTTGTTGAGTTCATAGGCGAGTTTCCTTCTTCCCCAGCGGTCTTCCTTGATTATTTCGCCCCCACCTTTTCTGATCTCTTCCTGGATCTTTGCTGAAACCTGGTCAATCTCCTCATCAGGAAGGGAAGGTTCAATCAACACAAAATTCTCGTAATAATTCATTCATACCTCCTTCTGGATCTATAGCCCTCAAAGAGGGCAAGGAGTAATCTCACATAAGATGTGATTACCGGTTAAATAGTATAAATAAATCCCCCAGAAGAGGTCAACAAGGGTTCCCGGACGGAA
>Ga0256830_1002591_pt1 | contig 11797 bp, 9 predicted proteins | sample 128326metaG_FD_190537 | JGI IMG/M metagenome (GOLD analysis project Ga0256830, IMG submission 190537) | Hydrothermal vent microbial communities from Lau Basin, Pacific Ocean - 128-326 | ecosystem: Environmental > Aquatic > Marine > Hydrothermal vents | place: Pacific Ocean: Lau Basin | collected...
GATCTTCTTGAGAAGCTCCCCCAGCTCGTACATCAAGCGTAAAATCCCCTGGGAGAGCGCCTCGCCCTGGAGGGGATGGGCTTGGGCGAACTGGGGCAGCCGGGCGACCTCCTCGTTGACCCGCGGGTTGTACTTCATCGTGCACGAGCCCAGGGGGTAGACGCCCGTGTCCACCCCGTAGTTCACCAGCGAGAGGTCCGTGTAATGGCGCACCAGTTCAATTTGACTGACTTCCGGCAGCCGCGGGGCCTCCTCCTCGGAGCGGAGCAGCTCCTCGGGGATGAGCTCGTTGAGGGGCTTCGTCTCGACGTCGGGCTCCGGCAGGCTCAACCCCCGCCGCCCCGGCTTCCCCAAATCAAAGAGGGTCCGGCCCGGCTTAAGCTCCCCCCACGTCATCGCGATCGTGCAACCTCCTTGAGCGCCTCGACGAACCCGTCGAGGTCTTGGCGGGTGCGCTTCTCCGTGACGGCCATAAGCAACGTGTCGGGGTGCCCGAAGGGCTCTAAGTCGACCCCGCCCAGGAAGCCCCGCTCCCTGAGCTTGGGCAGCAGCTCCTTGGGCGGGACGGGCGTCTCGACCGCGAACTCGTTGAAGAACGGCCCCGGCCACTTTCTAGGCCAGCCCAGCTCCTCCTCGATTCTGCGCGCTAAATAGTGGGCCCTCTGCGCGATGAGCTCCGCCAGCTCCCGGATCCCGCGCCGGCCCAGAAGCCCTAAGTACAGAGTGGCCGCAAACGCGCACAGGGCTTGGTTCGTGCAGATGTTCGAGGTCGCCTTTGCCCGGCGGATGTGCTGCTCCCGGGCCTGGAGGGTCATGATGTAGCCCACCCGCCCCCGGGCGTCCGTCGTGCGCCCCGAGATCCGCCCGGGCATCCGGCGCATGTGCTCTTTTCTGCAAGCGAAAAGGCCCAACAACGGCCCCCCGTAATAGGGCGCGTTCCCCAGCACTTGGCCCTCGCCCACGACGATGTCGGCCCCCAGCGCCCCCGGCGGCTTTAAAATCCCCAGCGCGATGGGGTGGGCGCTCACGCAGAGAAGCGCCTTTCCCAGCGCGTCTTTGAGGCCCCGGAGGTCCTCGATGACCCCGAAGAAGTTGGGGGTCTGCACCAGCAGTCCACCCGTTTCCTCGTCCGCGCGTTGCCCCACAAACGACTTGTCGAGTTGGCCCCGATCGTCGTAGGGAACGTCCACGAGCTCCAAGTCGGCAGCCCAGGCGTACGTTTGGATGACCTGGCGATAGTGGGGGTGGACGCCCTCGGCCACGAGGAACTTCCGGCGGCCCGTCACGTTGTGTGCCATGAGCATCGCTTCCGCCAGGGCCGAGCCGCCGTCGTACATGGACGCGTTGGCCACGTCCATGCCCGTCAGCTCGCAGACCATGGTTTGGTACTCGAACATCCAGGTGAGCGTCCCCTGGGAGGCCTCGGCCTGGTAGGGCGTGTAGCTCGTGAAGAACTCCGAGCGGGTCATAAAGTACGAGACGACGCTGGGGATGTCGTGGTCGTAGACCCCGGCCCCCAGGAAGGAGACGTACTTTCGGGGGTCGAGGTTCTCCTCGGCGATCCCGGCGAGCAGCCGCTTGGCCTCCAGCTCGCTTACGGGCTCCAAGCCCAGGGGCTCATAGCGCTCTAGGATCTCGCGGGGGATGTCGGAGAAGAGATCTTCCACGGAGCGCAGGCCGATGGCCCGCAGCATCGCCTCGATGTCCTCGGGGGTGTGGGGGATGAACTCGCTCCGGCTTCCGCGGCTTCGGCGAAAGGGTCCTCCCTCGCTTGTACCCATGGCGAATCAGCCCTCGCCCTCCGCCTCGCCGATGAGCTTCTCATACGCCTCGGCGTCGAGGAGCGCGTCGAGCTCAGAGGGGTCGCTCATCTCGAGGAGGGCCATCCAGCCCTTCCCGTAGGGGTCTTGGTTGACGTACTCGGGGTGCTGCTCCAGCTCCCCGTTCACCTCCACGACCCTGCCGCTTACGGGCGCGTAGACGTCCGAGGCGGCTTTTACGGACTCCACGGTGATGATCGCCTCGGCCTGCTTCACCTCGCGGCCCACCTCGGGGAGCTCTACGTAGACGATGTCGCCCAGCTCCCTCTGGGCGAAGTCCGTGATGCCCATGCGCACCTTGCCGTCCTCGACCTTGGCCCACTCGTGCTCCTTGGTGTACTTGAGTTCTTTGGGGTAGGACATTCGCGCTCCCTCCGGATTCGGTTTGCGTGAGGATTATAGATCCCTAGAATTGGGGGATGCAAATGACGCGCGTCAGCCCTTCCGTCTATTTGGCCCTCTTGGGGGCCGTGATCCTCATTAGCTTTGCCTCCATTCTGATCAAGAAGGCCGAGGCGCCCGCGCTCGTGATCGCCGCCTATCGTTTGGGGATCGCCTCGTTGATTTTGGCGCCCCTGGCGGCGGTACGGCGCCGGGAGGAGCTGCGGCGGCTCGCCCCCCGGGACTGGGGGCTCTCCTTCTTAAGCGGGGCCTTCTTGAGCCTGCACTTCGTCGCCTGGATCGCCTCGCTCCAATACACGTCCGTGGCCAGCTCCGTGGTGCTGGTGGCCACCAACCCGATCTTCGTGGGGTTGGGAACGGTGCTCTTCCTGAAGGAGCGGCTCCATCCCCTGCTCGTGGCGGGCATCCTCGTCTCGACGCTGGGGGGGATCGTCATCGGGTGGGAGGACTTCCGGCTGGGGGGCCCGGCGCTCTACGGGGACCTGCTGGCGCTCGTGGGGGCCGTAGCCCACTCCGGGTATCTGCTGATCGGCCGTCGGGTGCGGCAGCGCACGAGCGCGTTGGCGTACATCACCCTCGTGTACGGGACGGCCGCCCTTTTGACGCTGGGGGCGGCCCTCCTCGTCGGCGTCCCCTGGACGGGCTACACGGCCCAAACGTACGCGATGATCGTCCTCCTGGCGCTGGGGCCGCAGCTTCTGGGGCACACGGCCTACAACTGGGCGCTGCGGTATGTCACGCCCGCGGTGGTGGCCGTAGTCATCTTGGCGGAGCCCGTGGGGGCGACGGCTCTCGCCTACGCCCTGTTGGGGGAGCCCCTAACGCCCACGAAGGCCCTCGGGGGCCTACTGACGCTTCTGGGGATTTACTTAGCCGTCCGGGCCGGACGCCCCGCGGCCCGCGCCGAGGTCGCGGGGTGAACGTTCCGATTTTATCCCGCTTTTCCTCGGTTCACCCCTTGACAATCCTCACAGATTATGCTATAGTCACCGTTTAGAAAACCGTGGCTCCGGTCCGGACGGCCCGTGGGTTGGGAGGTGGAAGCCTACTTGCTTCGCTGGGGTAAACCGTCGCCGGGATTCGGCGGCTTGCCAAAGGTTTTCTAGGGTCCGAAACTTCCACACCAAACTCCAAATCCAAAGGAGGGATAAAATGGTAGACAGAGGGAGGATCTCCCGACGGACGTTCCTCAAGGGACTGGGAGTTGCGGCGGGGGCGAGCGTGCTCCCCGGCCCGCTCTTCCGGGTCTTCGGGCAGGAGGGCGTGGTCATGGGCGCGGTCGTGCCCCTGACGGGCCAGCTCCAGAGCTTCGGTCCCCGGTTCCAGATCGCCGCGGAGATCGCCCGCGACGAGGTCAACGCGGCGGGCGGCATCCCCGGCGTGGGGATCCTGCAGCTGGCGGTGCGCGACTCCGGGACGAACCCCGAGACGGGGGTCCAGTCCGCCCAGGAGCTGGTCAACACCGTGGGCGTGCCTGCCATCTTCGGGGCCGCGGCCAGCGGCGTGACCATCCCCGTAAGCTCCGTGACCATCCCCGCCGGGGTTCTCCTGATCTCCCCCTCGGCCACCTCGCCGGCCATCTCCAACCTCGACGATAACGACCTCGTCTTCCGCACCGCTCCCCCGGACTCCTTGCAGGGGATTGTCCTGGCCCAGCTCGCCTACAAGATCAAGGGCTACCGCAAGATCGCGGTCATCAGCCGCAACGACGCCTACGGCGCGGGTCTGGCCGACGCGCTGCGGGCCAACTTCGAGAAGCTGGGCGGCACCGTCACCAACGTCTCGCTCTACGACCCGGCGACCACCGACTTCAGCGCGGAGATCGCCGCGGCCGAGGCCGACTCCCCCGACGCCGTAAGCCTCATCACCTTCGACGAGGGCGAGGCCCTCATCACCCAGATGGTCGCCGCCGGCTACACCAACTTCGACCTCTTCGTGGACGGCAACAAGAACCAGGACCTCATCGACCGCTTGGTGGAGGCCCTGGGGGCCGAGCTGCTGGAGGGCAAGGTCGGCACCGCCCCGGCGCTGGCCGAGACCCCCGGCGGTGAGGTCTTCGCCGCCGCCTACCGCGCGCGGCTCAACGAGGACCCCTTCGTGTTCACGCCGCACAGCTACGACGCGATCGCCGTAACGGCCCTGGCCATGGCCAAGGCCGCCGCTCAAGGCCAGGAGATCACCGGCGCGAACATCGCCGCCAACATGCGGGATGTGGCCAACCCGCCGGGGACGGAGTACTCCGTGGGCCAGCTGGGCGAGGCGCTGGCGGCTGTAGCCGCGGGCGAGGACATCAACTACGTCGGCGCCAGCGGCGCCGTCGACTTCGACGCCAACGGCGACCCCTTCGGTCCCGTGGGCATCTGGACCATCAAGGACGGCAAGATCGTCGACACCGAGGTCGTCAACTGCGGCTTCGGCGAGGGCGGCGAGCCGTTCTGCGAGGAGCCCAGCGGCGAGGGGCTCTAAGCTAACGCAGCTAAGCAAGCTCAAGCCAAGCCCCCAAGCTTGACGTCGAGAGACGAGCACGCGGGTGGGCGTTCCCCCGCCCGCGTGCTTCTTTCTTTTGTTGTGTTGCTCTGTCGTCCTTGTCGCTCGTGAGTGGACTCATTAATTAATCCGAGGCGGGCTCGGCTTTGGGCTTGGCGGGCACGGCGCTCGGCTCGATCATCGTGGAGGTGACCCGCTCCTCGCCGAGGAGCCCCCGGGGGCGGAACAGCAGGATCAGCTCGAGGATGATCACGATGGCCATGATGCGCAGCGGCCCGAAGAGCTGTGCGGCCACGTCGATGCGCCCGATGGGGGTCTCGAGCGTGGGCGGGAGCACGTCGTTTAGGAAGTTCGTCCCGCTCCAGATCCCCCACATGATGAACGCGCCCAGGATGGCGCCGCGGTTGTTCCCCGTCCCGCCCACGATGAGCATCACCCACACCAAGAACGTCCGGGAGATCGCGTCGAAGATCTGCGGGTCGACGAACTTGACGAAGTGGGCCCACAGGCTCCCGGCGGCCCCCATGATCACCGCGCCGACGACGAAAGCCTGCATCTTGAAGCGGAAGGTGTTCTTCCCCAGGGCGAGCGCGGCGTCCTCGTCCTCGCGGATCGCCCGCAGGGAGCGGCCCCAGGGCGAGCGGGCGATCCGCTCCAGCGCCAGGAACGCCACGAAGATTACCCCTAAGACGAGCACGAGGTAGAACCAGTTGTACTGGGCCGGCTCCAGGAACCGGGGGATCTCGATCCCCAGGAGCCGGCAGGGCGGGGACTCCTGCAGGGGGATGACGATGCACTCGTGCAGCGGCTGGGGGATGTTGGGGATCCCGCGGTTGCCCTCGGTCAGCCCCCGCTCGTTGGTGGCGATCAATCGCAATATCTCAGCAATCCCGATGGTGGCGATCGCCAGGTAGTCCGCCCGCAGCCGCAGGGTGGCAAACCCCACGATGAGGGCCGTAAGCCCCGAGGCGACCATCGCCGCCACAAAACCCACCAGGAACGGCTGGTTGAAGTACGTTGCGAAGAAGCCCTCCAGTCCCGCGCCCACGGCCATCTTCGCCGGGTCCTGCACTAAGATGGTGGACACATAGGCCCCCACGCCGAAGAAGCCCGCCACCCCGATGTTGAAGAGCCCCGTGTACCCCCACTGGATGTTGAGCCCCAGCGTGAGCACGGCGTAGATGCCCGCGATGATCAAAAACGCCGAGAGGAACGAGAACATGCGGTCGGGCGGGACACCCACGGCTTGGGCTCCTACCAGCAGCAGGGCCCAGACGGCGAACGTCCCCAGGAGCGCCGCCCAGCGGGTCCGGCGGCTCTTCCGGGTGAGCAGAATCCAGAGCCCCGCCAGCGAGGAGAGCATCAACAGCAGCGCAAAGATTTGGGCCATGGGCCTATCCCTTCCTCTCCGCTTCGCCCAGGAGCCCCTGCGGGCGGATGAGCAGCATGACGATCATCATCGCAAAGGCGATCGCGGGCTTGTATTGCGAGTTGATCTGCGGGATGGCCGGGGCCACCAGGAGGTTCTGGGCGATCCCGATCACCAGGGCCCCGAGCATCGCGCCGTAGGGGCTCCCGATCCCGCCCAAAATGACGGCCGCAAAGAGTGAGAGCAGCACCAACGCGCCCGTGTTCGGGGTGATGATCCCCCAGTTGAGCCCGATGAAGACCCCCGCGATGGCGGCCAGCCCCGCGCCGATCGCCCACGTCCAGCGGATAATTCTCTCCGCGTTGATCCCCGTAACCCGCGCCAGGTCCATGTTGTCCGCCAGAGCCCGCATCGCCTTCCCCGTCTTGGTGTACTTTAAGAAGAAGTGGAGCAGCGTGACCAGCGTGAGCGAGACGATGAGGGTCACCCACTGGACGGGGGTCATGGTGATGACCACCGCGCCCTCGGGGCGGGCGGTGCCCGCGAGGGCCAGGAGGTCCTTCATCGCGCCGACGAAGACGTCGAAGCGCCCGTCGCCGTTGAGGTCCCCGAAGGCGTAGAAGGTCGGCAGCTGCGTCCGCATCGCGTACGCCTGGTTCCCCACCCCCCAGATCGCCTGGACCAGCGCCCGCAGGAACAGGGCCATCCCGAAGGAGGCGATCACCAGCACCACCGCCGCGCTCCGGCGCAGGCGGGAATAGATGAGCTTGTCGATGAGCAGCGCGATGAGGATCGCCCCGATCGCGCCGACGATCATCGCCCCCACGATCGCCAGCCAGCGGACCGCCGTGTCCGCCTCGGCCAGCCGGGGGAACCACTCCGGGAGCTGCCCCACCAGCCACCAGTCCACGGTGAGCGCCACGTAGGCCCCGAAGATGAGGATGTCCCCGTGGGAGAAGTTGGCGAAGTTCAGGATGCGATACGTGAGGGTAAGCCCGATGGCCCCGAGCATGAGGATGCTGCCGAAGCGGATGCCGCTGACGATGAACTGCGGTCCGTTCTTGACGAAGAAGAGGCCCCAGAGCAGCCCGAGGACGATCACACCCCAGATGGCCCACTTGACGATGTCCACGCGTTGGGATCGCACGGGATGTCTAGCCTCCCAAGTAGAGTTTCGCGACCTGGGGGTCGTTCAGCAGCTCCTCCCCCGTGCCCTCGAAGCGGTTGCGGCCCGTAGCGAGCACGTACCCGCGGTCGGCCATCTTGAGGGCCTGCTTGGCGTTCTGCTCCACCATGAGGATGGAGACCCCGGTCTCGTTGATGTCCACGATCTTCTCGAAGATGAGCTCCACGAGCTTGGGGGCCAGCCCCGCCGAGGGCTCGTCCAGAAGCAGCACCTGGGGGTCGAGCATCAGGGCCCGGCCCATCGCGAGCATCTGGCGCTGGCCGCCGCTTAGGGACCCCGCCTTCTTGTTGTGGAAGCGCTCAAGATCCGGGAACACTTGGTAGACGCGCTCGATGCGCCCGCTCAGGTCCTCGTTGAGGATGAAGGCCCCCATCTCCAAATTCTCCTTTACGGTGAGGCTGGGGAAGACGTTGTCCGTCTGGGGGACGTAGCAGATCCCCAACCTCACGATCTGGTCGGGGGCGCGCCTCGTGATGTCCTGCCCCCGGAAGGTGATCGTGCCCGCCCGGGGGCGCAGGAGCCCGAAGATCGTCTTCATCAGGGTGCTCTTGCCCGCGCCGTTGGGTCCGATCAGAGCGACGATCTCCCCCTCCCGCAGCTCCATGTGCACCCCGTGGAGGATGTCCATCTCGCCGTACCCGGCGGTGACGTTCTCAACCTTCAGTAGCGACATACTGCCCTCCGAGGTAGGCGTCGAGCACCCGCGGGTCGGTCCGGACCTCGTTGGGGGTCCCCTCCATGAGCTTCTTCCCCTCGCTCATCACGATCACGGGGTTGCACAGCGACATCACCAGGTCCATGTCATGCTCGATGAGGAGGAACGTGATGCCCTTCGCGTAGCAGAGGTGCTCGATGTAGCCCACGAGCTTCTTCATGAGGGTGGGGTTGACCCCGGCGCCGGGCTCATCTAAGAGAATCATCTGGGGGTCGGCCATCATGGCCCGGGCCAGCTCCAGGAGCTTCTTCTGCCCGCCCGAGAGGTTCCCCGCGTACTCGTCCTTGAGGTGGATGAGTTCGACGAACTCCAGCACCTCGATCGCCTTCTCGTAGACCGCGCGCTCCTGCCGGCGCACGAGGCCGGGACGGAACCAGGGGTAGAGGAGCCGCTCGCCCCTCTGGTCCTTGGGGACGAGCATGAGGTTTTCCAGCACGGTCATCTCCGCGAACTCGCGCGGGATCTGGAAGGTGCGCACCAGCCCCTTGCGGAACACCGCGTAGGGGGGGAGGCCCGTGATCTCCTCGCCGTTGAAGAAGACCCGCCCGGTATCGGGCTTGTAGAAGCCCGTGATGAGGTTAAACAGGGTCGTCTTCCCCGCGCCGTTGGGGCCGATGAGACCCGTGATCGTCCCCCGTTTGACCTCCAAGGAGCAGCGATCGACGGCCCGCAGGCCCCCGAAGTCCTTCACGAGCTTCTCCACGCGGAGGATGATCCCCTCCGCCGGGCCTGGGGGGTGCAAGGCCGCTCTCGGCTCCGCCTCTTGGATGACGGTCTCGCCCATCGATCGAGCACCTCGGGAAGTCGGGTGCGTTTTGGGTGCTGCGCGTTGGAGGGGATTATAGCGCGATCGCTTCTGAAGAGCAAAAGGGCGGCTTGCGGGGCCAAAGAGGGTTAAAACGGCGGCCCGGCCCCCTCCCGCTCCCGCTCCCGCTCGGCCTCGGGGGCGGGGACGGCCTGCCCGGGCAAGAACTCGTAGAAGCTGGCGTACACCCGGTGGAACATGAGCGTAAAGGAGTCCGTGGGGCCGTTGCGCTGCTTGCCGATGATGATCTCCGTCTCGCTGACGTTGGCCTCCTGGGGGCGGGGTTCCCGCATGTCCCCGTCGAACTCCTCGTCCTCGTCGCCCTTGGGGTCGTCGTAGTAGTCAGGCCGGTAGAGGAACATCACCACATCGGCCGTCTGTTCGATCTCGCCCGAGTTGTGGACGACGAGATCGTTGGCGACGAAGTTGTGGGTTCCGGGGACCACGAGGTCGTAGGTCATCTCCTCTCCATCGGGTTCGATGGAGAGGATCGCGTCCCAGAGCAAATCGCTGTGGGCCAGATGGGTCAGGAAGGGGTCGTCGAGCTTGGCGGCGACCTCTTGGAGGTGATCCCGGCCTATGGCCCTGCCTTGGCAGCGATACCCCAGCTCCCGCCAGGAGAGCCCCCTCTCCCGCTTGAGGGCAGCGATCCGTTCCGTCACGCTCCGGGGGAAGCGATCGATCTGCTCGTTGCTTCGCGGCTCCTGGGCCCAGCGGCCCGCCTCCCGGAGCCTGCGCCCCTTCTCCCCCACGATCGGGATGAGCCGGGCAAAGCGTTGAATGGCCTTTCGTCCGTCTACGCGAATGGAAGCAATATCCACCGTCGACTTCGTGTGACGTGTCCGCCGCTCCAGCACGGAGACGATCCCCAAGCGCGTGAGCAGGTGGTGAACCCCTCGGAGTAGCTCCCGGCTGGTGGAGGTGAACTTCAAGGACCAGGAGCGATACCGGGGGCGGTAGAAGACGCTGCCGTCTCCGGCCCACAGTCCGCCCAAGAAGGCCGCGATTACCTCAGGGGGGGACTCAAAGACGGCCTGGGGAATGCGCTTCTCGGTGGTGGTCTCTCCGTGGATCCCCAGCGCTTTGAGCCAATTCACCAAGGGGTTGCGGCCGGGGCCGTATTGCCCGGGCACGGAGAACTCCACCTGCAGCGCGCCGGACCAATGGGGTTTGGGGCGGGCGGGAACCCCAAAGCGCCGGGCAACGATCTCGCCGGCGTCCGCGATGACCGCCGGATCGGCGCTGATGAGGCTTACCGCCCCGTGTCGGCGGTAGCTCCCGTCGGAGATCAGGTAGCCCAAAAGCCGGGCCTCGTCCGGGGAGAGCTCCCCCTTGCCCAAGAGCGGCAGCTGCCGGGGGGCAGCGATCCGCTCGCCGACCCTTAGTTCTTCGAGCCTCTTCCACCCCTCCACGGTCAGGAAGGGATGGTTTGCGGACGCCCGAATCACCCGACCCGTGCGTGTCCGCAAGCGGAAGACGGGCTTTACCCCGGACTGCACGACGCGGGCGGGCAAAGTTACCCCGAGTTTCAAGTCCGGCGTAACGGTGTGGACGGGGATCAACAGCTGCCGCTCGTAGAGCTCTCGTATCGTAAAGGGGCGCCCGCTGACCGCGTGATAGATCACGGTATCCCCGGTTAGGCACTCGCGCAGGTCGCTGAGCCGGGGGCGTTTGGAGTCCCGCCGCTCCACGGCCCGGGAGAGCTGGGAGCAGGCGATCACGGGGATCTGGAGCTCGCGCGCCAAGCCCTTGAGCGAGCGGGCGATGTACGAGATCTCCTGCTCGCGCACCTCGACGCGCGCCCCGCCCTCCACCAGCTGCAGATAGTCGATGATCAGGAGATCAAGCCCGTGCTCGGCTTTCATCCGCCGGGCCTTGGCCTTGAGCTCCATCACGGAGATCGCGGGCGTGTCGTCAATGAGAATGCGGGCCTTCTGCAAGGCGTTGGCCGCGCGCATGATCCGGCGCCACGCCTCGCTGTCGGCGCCCAGGTACCCACCCCGCAGTCGCAATAAGTTGACCCGGGCCTCGGCGCACAAGAGCCGCTCGATGAGCTGTTCCTTGGTCATCTCCAGGCTGAAGATCCCCACGGATTTGCCGCCCTGCAGGGCGACGTTGCGGGCGATGGAGAGCACAAAGCTCGTCTTCCCCATCGAGGGGCGGCCCGCCACCACGATCAAGTCCGAGGGGTGGAAGCCCGCGGTCCGCTTGTCCAGCTCCTTAAAGCCCGACGACAGGCCCGTGACCGTGCTGCGCCGCGGGTCTTGGAGCTTCTCCAGCACGTCGAGGTGCTGATGTAAAATCTCCGAGATGGGGTAGTAGCTCTGCTTGAGGGTTTGGCGCGAGACCTGGAAGACCTTCTCCTCCGCCAGATCTAGGAGCTTCTCGAGTTCCTCGTCCTCGCGGAAGCCCAGCTCGGCGATCTCCTGCCCCACCTGGGCCAGCTCCCGGAGCAGCGCCTTCTTGACGACGATGTCGGCGTAGTAGGGCACCGAGGTCGTCGTGGTGACGGTCGAGGCCAGCTCGGAGAGGTACGAGCGCCCGCCCACCTCCGCGAGCACGCCCTTCTCCTCCAGGCGGTTCCCCACGGTGATCAGATCGACGGGCTGCGAGCTCTCAAAGAGCTCGATGAGCGTCTGGTAGATGAGCCGGTGGGCGCGGAAGTAGAAGTGCCCCGGGGTGAGCTTCTCCATGAGCGAGGGGAGGACGGACTCGGCGTCCACGATGGCCGCACCGAGCACGACCTGCTCGGCCTCGCGGTTCTTGGGGAGCGGGCGCACTTCCTGCGACATGGGGATCACCGGTCGATTATAGCCGCTCCCCGGGGGGAAGCAAAGCGACCGGGATCACGTCCCCATGGGACCGACTTCGGTCCCGCCCGTTCCGGCCCCGGATCCCGGTCTCGATCCGAGCCCCCCTGGCACGTACCCAGTTTTGAAAGAGAGACCTCCTGAGGGCAAGCTCTCGGAGTGAGAGAATTTTCCCTCAGGAGGTGATCCAATGTGACACGGGA
>Ga0256830_1002592_pt1 | contig 11794 bp, 12 predicted proteins | sample 128326metaG_FD_190537 | JGI IMG/M metagenome (GOLD analysis project Ga0256830, IMG submission 190537) | Hydrothermal vent microbial communities from Lau Basin, Pacific Ocean - 128-326 | ecosystem: Environmental > Aquatic > Marine > Hydrothermal vents | place: Pacific Ocean: Lau Basin | collected...
GGGTATAAATGTGCGGGGTCCCATACCGCCTGACGTTATCTTCAGACTCGCCTACACAGCAAAGTTGGATATTGTGGTTGCCATGTACCATGACCAGGGGCTTATCCCCCTAAAGATGATAGCCTTTGATAAGGGTGTGAATGTGACCCTGGGACTTCCCATTATAAGAACCTCACCAGACCATGGTACTGCCTATGACATTGCATGGACTGGCAGGGCAGAGCCACGCAGCTGTATAGAGGCCATCAAGCTTGCGGTGACCCTCTCTGAAAACAGGCCCGGGCCCACCTCATAGACCTTTCTTATGTTCTCAATCCATGCTTGAACTGCACAAATGCAAATGGATTTGCATTTGTGCATCAAGAAACCATCAAAAATTTTTGTATATCAAATAATTTCTATTGGCATCAAATATGCTTGTTTTTCTGGCAGGTGGACACTATGTTAAGGATAGAAATGCTTAAAAAAGGAAGAAACATCGGTGCCCTGGTAGGAGGCGTAGCCTATCTGGTCTTCGGGCTCTTGCCTGCATTTTATGTGAGCAGCCACGCCACCCTTCTGCTCCTATCCAGGTTGCTGGGAGGCCCTGTTGAATCAGAGCTGCTACTCCGGATACTGACAATTGCTGGCACTCTCTTTGGACTCTTTCTGTCAGGTTCGCTCTTTATAGTGCTTGGAGCAGTTTCTGGTACCCTGATAGCATACTCTCTGTATCATGTCCAGGAGTTTCTGAGGACTCTCAGGGGAGAGGTTGCGGAAGAGAAACCCCCTCTTATCATCAACAGAAGGGCAAACAGGCTTTCAGAGGAGATAAAAAGAGAACTTGATAATGAACTTGCCTTTTTAAAGCCACACCTTCAGGGTATCCATGGCATAGTCGTAATAGGAAGCGCTGCATATAATCTGAATGAAAGCACCTCTGATATAGATATTGTTATAATCACCAGGGAGGATAGCTTTGACAGGATAAGGGATGTTGTCTTTGAGCATGAGATAGATATCTCCCTGAAGGCAGAGGGAATGAAAAAGGAGTTTATTGTCCTCGGGCCTGAGTATACAGAGGAGTTGTTCCGTTTGTCATCACCCTTTTCTTTCTCCATACGCTATGGCAGGGTTTTATGGGATGATGGCTACCTTGCAGGTATCATGAAAAGGTATCAGGCCTCGCCGCCCATGCCTGCATACTATTTCAAAACATTCTATGAGTATATTGCAGTACAGTACTATGGTTCACTTACAAAACTTGAAAGGGATGTAAAAGAAAAGGGCTGCTCCATTAGCTGCTGTGATGACCGGAAGGACTGTGAAGGACATAAATCCGCTGAGATGTTTTTAAAGGTAATACTCAGGATGCTTTACATTACACTTCCTGCACATGGATACATCCCACTGACAAAAAGGGATCTGGTCAGCTATGTGGAAAGGATATATGGTCGGGACTGGGCGGATACAATTGAAGAGATTATAAATCTCTCACGTCTCTCCCATCAGACTATCTACTATGACCAGTACCTCCGGTTCAAACCCGTTGCAACTGCTCTGTTCAGGGAGACCCTTGAGATACTTGGCAGGAAGGCAGAGGTAATAAGGGTGCTCAGGGATGCAGCAAACATGGTACGGGGCAATTACAACAAGATACAGGACAGGGCATTCAAAGAATGTGTATTATAAATTATGAGGGAAAGAACCCTTGTCATTGGAGATATACACGGAGAGTATCACAAGCTCATCAGGGTACTTCAGATTGCCGGATACAGTAGCTCGGACAGGCTGGTATTCCTTGGAGACTACCTTAACCGTGGTCATGAATCAAGGGAGGTCTTAGAGTATCTCATTGAACTCAAAAAAGACAGAAGAAACATCTTCCTTCGGGGGAATCATGAAGATGTGTTACTGAAGCTCCTCTCCGGTGACACGCAGTACTGGTACACCTGGCTTGAATATGGTGAGGGAAGGGCATGCATAAGCTCCTACGGCGATGATCCAGACAGGATCTTTTACACAATTGAGGGCTACTTCATAAGGAAAGACAGCCATGAGGTCCCCCTTGACAGAGAAGAAACCATTGGATTTTTGAGGGCGCTCTTTCCACGGACGCATATAGAGTTTCTCAGAGAAACGGTTCTTACCTATGAACTAAAGGATTACTTCTTCTCTCATGCAGGTATTGAAAGCGGGATGGCCCTTGAAGAGCAGGGGCCTAATGCAGAAGGGTTTCTCCTGTGGGGAGATGAGGATTTCCTGCATGATCATCATGACTATGGCAAGAAGATAGTCTATGGCCACTATCACAACAGCACCCCTTTGATCCATAAAAACAAGATATGTCTTGCCCTTAAAGGAGCAATTGCCCTGCTGGACACCTCAGAGGGTGTTATCTACGACTCCCTGGGAAGAAGCTTCAGTGTAAGGGATATCCTCTCTTCGGTATCCAGATAGGGAGGGGTATTTCTTCCCGGAAAGGAACAATGGAGAGAGATGAGCACACTTTGGAAAAGGATCAATGTGAGGGCCTATGCGGGTATGAAAGGGATGGAAAAACCAAGGGAGATCTTCTTTGATGACCATTCAACCGTGGTGAAGGTCCTCTCGGAATGGCTTGAAGAGGGGCTTCATTTCAGGGAAAGAAGGCGGTACTTCAGGGTTGTGTCCATTGAGACCAAAAGAGAGTACCTGATCTACCATGATCTTAAAAGCAACCAGTGGTTTGTGAAACCCGCCTCCTGATCCTCGGACATCTATAAAACGAACAGATATGCAGAGGTGATCACCAGCCTGACCCTGAATACACTTCATTCATGAGATTATCAGATCCACCACAATGGCCACTATGGAGAGGATGAAGATAATGAAGTAATTCCTGTCCTCCATTGATTTCCGGAGTGACTGGAGGAGATAAACCACCACCTCTCTGTCCTCATCATTGAGGCAGGCGTTGTTCTTTATCTTCTCTATCAGCTGGTATTGTTTGATGGCATGTTTTCTCTTCCTGCTGATGGAAAACCTGTAAAGGAAAAAGAGTAGATATCCAAGGGTGCCGATATACCATGCAGGCCTGACCCACCGGGGTTCAATGTGCTGGATCACCACAATCGCCCTGTAGGCTACAGCTGAAATAAGCCCCAGGATAAAAAATCCGACAATCACAAACCGTGGTACTGTATGGGGTCTCTTATTATCCATAAGAAAATTATACAATACTTGTTGGTGTTATTATTAATCAATCCAATAGGAATTAAAAAAATTCTTGACTTAAGTATAATTATGATATAATATTTCAGTGCACAATATTAAACCTCCAGAGGCGCGGGGTTCTATAACAAAGAAGGCAGGAAAAGATCAAAGGTATTTTTACCTGTCACTGATCTTTTCATTAATTCATAGTACGAATTGCTGACATGGTTATTATAGAATGACAGTGCCGTCTTTTATCAAGACATGACCGGCATGGGTTGAGATAAAACATAAAAAAACATAAATCTTAAGGAGGCTGCCTATGTTCAGAAATATGAGGTTGAGGACGAGGTTCACCTTGATCATGCTGATCGTCTACCTCTTTTCACTGCCTGTCATAGTACTGGGGAGTTATTATATCCTGAAGAATAATGCCTTCCGGGAGATATCACAGGAGGCAAAGCTGATGTTAGCAGCCTGGGAGGGGGCAGGTGCATATACCTCCAATGTTCTTCGCCCTCTTTTAGAGAAGAAATGTGGTGATATATCAACGCCCGAGATGGTTAAAGGGCTTTTTATCGCCAGGGAGGTGGAGGCATCAATAAAAAAGGTTGCAGGTAATTACTCTTACAAGGTTGCCGCAATAAACCCCTTCAACAAAAATCATATCCCTGACAGCTTTGAGGAGAGCAAACTGAAGGAGTTCCGACAGGGCAAACTGAAGGGCCAGTGGAAGGGGTTCAAGAAGACAAAGGAGGGAGAGTTCTATGTGGTCATGAAACCCCTGAAGGTCTCCTTTGACTGCCTGAGATGTCATGGAGATCCCATGTTTGCCCCAAAGGAGATCAGGAAGCGCTATGGCACGAAAGGCGGATTCAACTGGCAGGAAGGCGAGATTGCTGCTATCAGGATGGTATACGTACCTACAGCAATACCCATTGCTAATGCCAAGAAGACCCTGGTCTTCTTCTCTCTCATCTACAGTGGATTCTTCTTCCTTGTAATAATGATAATCAATATCCTGATCAACAGAAGCATAATCAAGCCAATAGAGAGCTTTGTTACCACGGCAGAGGATATCAGCAGGGGCAAGATGGACAGGGATTTTGATATCAAAACAAATGATGAGATGAGGGCCCTTGCAGATGCCTTCACGCGTATGAAGCTCTCTCTGGCAAAGGCCATGGACATACTGAGAGAAAGATAAGACAAAAAAACGGGAGGTGCTAAAATGAAAAGAAAGGCTCTGTTGAGAACCCTGACGGTGCTGGCTGTAATTGCCTTTGCAGGAATCACTTTTGCGGGTAATGCTGACAATGGCAAAAGTCTTTTCAACAACCCGGCCCTTGGTAGTAACGGCAGGACCTGCAGTAGCTGCCACAGGGATGGTAAGGGAATCAACGGAACAAAGAGTGTCTTCAGGATCATTGGCAGGGAGTTCAATGACCCGGCAGATGCCATAAACTTTTGCCTCAAGATCGCACTGAAAGGTAACCCTTTGCAAAAGGAGTCGCAGGAGATGCAGGATCTTGTGGCCTATATAAAATCACTAAAACCTGGAAAGAAGAAAAGGATAATAGGTTGCTAAAACATTTTAAAAGGAGGAGTCATTGAAAGAGAAAAGGGCAGTCCTGGTCATAGACGACTCACCCACGGTGAGGCGTCTTGCAGAGATTGTACTCTCCCAGGCTGGCTACGAGGTTTACACAGCAGAGGATGGTGACGAGGGGCTTGAGATGGCAAAGAGGGTTCATCCCTCAATCATACTGGTTGACTTCCTCATGCCAAGGATGAATGGATACAAGCTATGCAAGATCATCCGATCCGATCCGGAGCTGAAGGATATCCCTCTCATTCTCATAACCGCCAAGGGAGAGGATGTGGGTCAGACCTTTGAGGAGAAGTTCGGTGTGCTCCATTATTTTCAGAAGCCCTTTGAACCTGACGACCTTGTGGCAAAGATAGCCGAGGTAATAGGAACGGAACAGGACAGGGAAGAGGAGGTGGTTCACCCTGGCATCTCGGCGGAAGCTCATGGTGAAAACCTCGTTGAGATGATGGAGAAACTCTTCAAGTACTATTTTGAACATGAGCTGAAGGTGCTTGTAAAGAACATAATGCATGAGGTGCTTAAAGAGACCGAAGTGGTCAGGTCAGGCGGTCTCATCTTCTCGGGTGAACTGAAGAACCTCTCCATTGCGGACATCCTCCAGTTCATAAGCATGTCAGCTCTTTCCGGCAGGCTTTCCGTGATATCCTCAAACCTCAATGCAGAGATTTATCTTGAAAAGGGCAATATTGTATTCGCAACGGTGAGCAAGCCGGGCTACAGAAACTTCCTTACGGACAGGCTGATAGAGGCAGGCAAGATAAAGTTTGAAGAGATCAGGGGCTGCCTGGCAGATGCAAAGAAACAGAACCTTCCCATAGGAAGGGTACTCGTCCAGAAGGGGTATGTAACAGAGGATGAACTGATGGTCTTCCTGAGGCAGCTTACCGAGGATGCCATATTCCACACACTTGCAGTAAATGGTGGACACTTCTATCTTGAGGACTCGCCCATCCCTCTCAACATCAGTGATATCAAGTTCAGGATTCCCATAAACACCATCATACTTGATGGATTGAGAAAACTTGACGAAAGCAGGGTTGCTGCGGTAATGTTCAAGAGCAATGATATGGTGCCTGTAAGACTGATAACCAATGTGGAGGTGCTGGAAGACATCTCCCTTGATGAGAAGGAGCTGAAGGTCTTTTCCCTCATGGACGGTCAGAACACACTTGGTGATATAATAAACAAGAGCAGACTGGATGAGCTTGAGGTGAAGAGGATCTGCTACACACTGCAAAAGATCGGGTTGATGAAAATAAAATAAAAGAGAGGAGGTCATAATAATGTCAAGAATCCTGATTGCTGATGACAGTGTAACTGATCTGGAGTATATAAAAGAGATACTGAAGGAGACGGGCCACGAACTGATAACCGCGATGGATGGTATTGAGGCAGAGGAAAAGGCCAGGACAGGCGATGTTGATCTCATTATCCTTGATGTGATCATGCCCAAGAAGAACGGATACCAGGTATGCAGGGACCTGAAGAAGGACGAAAAATTCAAAAAGATACCCATAATCATGGTCACCTCAAAGTCCCAGGAGAGTGACAAGTTCTGGGGAATGCGGCAGGGTGCTGACGAGTACATTACAAAGCCCTTTGAACCCATTGACCTCTTACTGGCAGTCAGAAAGCATCTGCAGTAAAGGGGGTGATCATGCAGCTTGATGGCCTTTTAAGAAAATATCTTCGTAAGGGCAACACAGGACAGCTGGTAATAAAATTCAAAGAAGACCCCCATCTGTGCAAGATATACATTGAAGATGGCGAGCCTGTGTATCTGCTGATGGGCAACAAAAGACCCGAAGATGTGCTGGAGTCAATACAGCGGATGAACCCTGAAGAGGCCAATTTCATTGAAGGTGTCCGAACCAGCAGGCGGCTGGATGCCTCGGTATTTGACCGTTTTGACTCGCTCCTTGCAGGAACAGGCCCCATCCCTGACAGCGGCGATATTGAGATCACCGGTACCGTGCCTCCCCATGTTGTTGATAAACTGATAGAGGACTTTATAGATATAATCGGCCCCCTGGGGTCTGTGATTGCTGAGAAATTGCTATCCAGAATAGGTTACAATAAAGAGGAGTATATGGACCCGGAGGATTACAAGACCCTTCTGTCAGGACTGGTTGCCGAGCTTCCTGACGATTACAGGGAAGACTTCAAGAACAGGCATACCGGGGTATAGGGTGATGGATGCAGAGCAGAAAAAAGAGGATCTGGGCGGTTTAGAGGAGGTAACAAGGCCTGAGCTGGTTGCAGTGGTATTCTCCGTTGGAGACAGGGAGTTTTCAATAGAACTGAAATACCTGAGGGAGATATCAGAGCTAAGTGAGGTTGTTCCGCTCCCGCTCAGTCCCCACTATATTGAGGGGATAACTCACCTGAGAGGCACGGCCATTCCAGTTGTGAACATGGCAAGGCTGAAAGATATAAGTGAGCGTCCGGGTGGCCAGAGGTGGCTCATGGTTCTTGAGGTGGGAGAGAATCTGCTCGGGCTGGTATCAGACCAGATGCCTGACCTGAGCACCGAGTACAGGGGTGAGATCATAAATGTTCCGGAACTTTACGAAACCTACAGGGTAAGATAGATGGCCGAAAAGGGACTAATAGACTTTTTTATTGCCGAGGCTGAGGAACATATGGGGATCCTTGAAAAGGGATTCCTTGAGCTTGAAAACAATCCTGAAGACCTCTCCGGAATACATGAACTCTTCAGGGCCGCACATACCTTGAAGGGTTCTGCTGCACTAGTCAAACTCCATGTAACCAGTGAGGTTGCACACACCATGGAGGACCTCCTTGAGGAGATCAGGGACCAGAAGGTGAAGGTAACAAAGGATATCATTGACTGGCTTCTGCACAGCCTTGATGCCATCAAGTTCCTCATCGCCGAGGTTGTAAGGGGGAATCCTGAAAAGAAGGAGATAGAAAGGGAAATCAAGGAAAGTCTCCAGGTACTGATGCAGGAGAGCACCCTTCCCGAGCTTGAAGAGAAGGAGGAGGGCTTTGTTGAGAAGAGAGAGCTCGGGCGCAGGAAGGAGGACATTGAAACCCTCTCCACCTATATCCGTGTGAGGGTGGAAAATATTGAGAAGATGATGAACCTTGTGGGTGAACTGACGGTGCTGAGAAACTATATTACAGCAGAGAGCGAAAAGATCTTCAAAATGAAGGACGAGGTTGACTATGCCGGAAAGAGGCTCCTTAAAGAGATAGACTCCTTCAGCACCAGGTATGCCTACTCAATACCCGACAGGGTCTCCTATGTGGATGAACTCCTTGAGGAGTTCAGAGAGCTTGAATTTGACAGATATGACGAGCTCAACATGTTTGTCAGGAAGCTACAGGAGATTACCGAGGACATCACGGAGGCCCTTAAAGGCATAACAGGATTTTTTGATCAGTTCTACATACATGTAAAGAGCCTTGACAGGTTGAACACCGAATTTCGTGATCTCATATCCCAGTCAAGAATGGTTGAAATAGGCAGGCTCTTCCAGAGATTCACCAGGACAATACGTGACCTTTCCCACAGCTCGGGCAAGAAGGTCAAGTTCGTTGTAAGCGGCACAGATACAAAGATAGACCGCCTCCTCTATGACAGGCTCTTTGATCCCCTCCTGCATCTTGTCCGCAATGCCATATCTCATGGCCTGGAGCCACCTGAGGAGAGGCTTCAGAAGGGCAAACCAGAAGAGGGACGTATTGCCATGACAGCAAGGAGAGAAGGTAACAGCGTGGTCATAGATGTAAAGGACGATGGCAGGGGAATTGACCTCAAGAAAGTCTACAGGCGTGCACTGGAGCTCGGCTTTATCAAGAAGGGGCAGAGGGTATCAAAGGGTCAGCTCCTCGGGTTCATGTTCAGACCTGGTTTCAGCACTGCTGACAGGGGCGGCGCCCTTTCCGGAAGAGGGGTTGGGCTGGATGTGGTCAGGGAGGCGGTATCAGAGATGAACGGCACCATAAATGTGGCCACCAAGGAAGGGAAAGGAACCATCTTCAGGATAAAACTACCCCTCACACTCATCATTGTTAATGTGGTAAGGTTCAGGGCCGGTGGCATAGAATTCGTTGTTCCCTCCGCCCTTATCCAGGAACTGATTGAATTCACCGAAGACAGTTACGATGCCGGTAACAAGACCGTTCGTATCAGGGACAAGGTTCTGGAGGTAAAGGATATCTGTGAACTCCTCTGCCTGAACACACATAGAGAGGGTGGAAGACACAGGGCTATTGTATTTAACCTCATGCCCGGCAAAGAGCTTGCACTCATTGTGGATGAAGTTACAGGCCAGGAGGATACGGTTATCAAACCCTTCGGAAGGTTTCTGGAAGGGCTCAAGTATTATTCTGGTGTAAGCATCTCAGCTGACGGCAGACTGATGCCCGTTATCAATCCCGCAACACTTCTTGAACTCACCGAAAGGCCCCAGGAGACCAAAGTGCTCCGACCTGACAGGAGAGATGGCCGTACAGTGCTTGTGGTGGATGATTCATTGAGTGTCCGGAAGTTCGTAAGTGCTACCCTTGCCCAGAAGGGCTATACCGTGCTGACCGCATCCAATGGCCTTGAGGCATTAAACATCATTGACGAACATCCTGTGGACCTGATAATCACTGACCTTGAGATGCCAGTGATGCATGGATACGAGTTTTTAAGAGAACTGCAGAGACGGGGGCTCTCTGCCATCATACCATCTGTAGTGCTCACATCAAGAGGCAGCAAGAAACACAGGGAAAAGGCAATGGTGCTTGGTGCTCAGGACTATCTGATAAAACCCTTTGAGGAGATAACACTGCTTCAGACCGTCAGGAAACACCTGAAAAGCCCAACCCCTGCGTAGAAGTGAGCCTTCAGTTTTTTGCCTTTCTATGAAACAGCCTTCTCCGTGGCCATCATCTCCTCTTCCTCCTGGAGCCTGAACTGCTTGACTGAAGCAAGGAGCTCTCTTGAGGACTGGGATAGCTTTTCGGAAATCTCCTCTGACTCCTGAACCAGCTTTAACAGATCAAGGGATATCCTGTTAACCGCCTCCATGGCCAGCACGGTGTTGTTGGTCATCTCTCGCTGGGTCTGGGAGAGGTTGTAGATTTCCGAGACCACCTGACGCGTGTTTTTGATGGCATTTTCAATCTCATCAAAGGCTGTCCCCGTTTCCGTGGCCAGGGATGTCTGCTTCTCCACTATGTCTGTTTCCTCCTCAAGGGAGGTTGTTATTTCACCTGCCTCGGTCTGGATGGCACGGATGATGTTTGTTATCTCCTTTGTTGCATCTGCGGAACGGTCAGCAAGTTCCCTGATCTCCTCTGCTATGACAACAAACCCCTTGCCAGCCTCTCCCGCCCTTGCGGCCTCAATAGAGGCGTTCATGGCCAGGAGGTTTGTTCTTGAGGCAATATCTCCAATCAATCCGGAGATACTTCCGATCTCCATAATCCTCTCGGAAAGCATCTTCATCTTCTTGTTGATGTTCTGCACCGTAACCCTTATAAGCTGCATTCCCTCAATACTCTGACCCACAAGCTGGCCACCCTTTGCTGCTGCGCTTGATGCACTGTCTGAAGCAGCATTTGCCTCCTCTGTCTTCTCTGAGATCTTCATGGTTGCATCTGCTGTCTCATTGACCGCCTCGGTGGCGTTCTTCAGCTGTACCATCTGTGTCTCTGCACCCTCTGCCATCTTCTTCAGCATGGCAAGGAGATGGAAACTATCCTCACCAACACCCTGGGCAGTGGTTCTAACCTCTGCAAGCAGTGATGAGAGCCCTTCCACCATGAGATTGAAGGCATCTGCAATTGAACCGAAGACATCCGCTGTCACTGGCGCCCTCTGTGTAAGGTCACCCTCTGAGGCGTTACTGACGACCTCAAGGAACTTGATGACATTCTCCTGGGTCTTTTTCCTTTCCTCCTCTGTCTGGATATAGCCTCTCAACCTTTCAAGAGTCTCGTTAAAGACACTTGCGATCTGTCCAAGCTCATCGGTTGTCTGCACATCAACCATAACATCCACCCTTCCCTCGCTAATCGCCTTGATGCCCCTCATCATCTGCTTCAGGGGGCTGACTATCCTGTTTGAAATGAAGAGGGAGAGCATAAGACCGAATCCGAGGGCAAGTACATAAAGGAGCAGTATCTTCCATATATCTTCCCTGATCGCGTCAAAGAGGGAAAGCTTCTTGAACCCTATATTTATTGTCCCGTAGGTTGCGACAGGATAGGAGTAATTCTTGACAGGCATCCCCTGGAACCTGATATCGTCAACCCTTTCAGCCACCTTTACCCCCACGGATTTCAGCTCCGGGGGCATCTTCCCACCGAATGTATCTGCTATGACCTTGCCATCTTCCAGTCTGAAGAAGGAGTATACCACATCCCTGGAGGCCTTTTTTATCTCCTTTGTTATCCTGTTCAGCACCCTGATGTCATCGGTCAGCATGGCATCCAGGGCCTTTGATGCGTAGGAAACTGTAAAAAACCTGTTTTTCTCCTCCTGAAGAACGGTTAATCTCTTTGCCATGGAATAGGCATAATAACCTACTATGGAGGATACTATTACCGTAATAGTCAGAAGCATGGTAAATGTCATTTTGGCTCTGATACCAGGACCTTTTACCTCTGTAGCCATCTTGACACTCCTTTCAATATTTTTGAATTTATGTTCATTTCTTTTTCTTCAGATCCTTCAGGCTCACCGTGCCCTGCCGTGAGATGATGCTCTGACCTTCATCACTGAGGGCATATCCTATAAAGTCCTTTACCTCCTTAGAGGGGTTGGGACCAACAGTGAGGTATAAGGGCCTCACATAGGGATATTTCCCGGCAATGATATTCTTTTTTGTTGGAGCTACACCGTCAAGTTTAAGGAACTTCAGCCCTTTTCTTTTCTTCGCACTTGAAATGCCCGAGACAGCGATGGCATCCACATCTTTTTCAACAAACTTCTCTACCGGTCCGGAACTCTTCTTTACGATTGCATCAGCCCTGAAGTCTATGTTCGTG
>Ga0256830_1002593_pt1 | contig 11794 bp, 9 predicted proteins | sample 128326metaG_FD_190537 | JGI IMG/M metagenome (GOLD analysis project Ga0256830, IMG submission 190537) | Hydrothermal vent microbial communities from Lau Basin, Pacific Ocean - 128-326 | ecosystem: Environmental > Aquatic > Marine > Hydrothermal vents | place: Pacific Ocean: Lau Basin | collected...
TTGAACTAAAGCTTCTAAAGGGGCACATTCTGTTACCATAAAATCAAAAGAAATATCAAGAGAAACTTCTATGACTTGTGTAGCTACCAAAATAAAATCTTTTCCCTCTTTTATCCATCTGTTAATTTTGTCTTCCTTTTCACACCTATGTTTATAAATAAAACGAGAATGTAGTAATTCCGCATTTAATTTCAAGTTCAGTTCTGATATTAAATTCTGTAGTTTTTTAAATACCTTTTGAGATTTTTCTACTGTATTGCATACTATTGCCATTCTAAATTGCTTTCTATTTGATCTGTAATTTTCAACAATCTCCTCAACAATATCAAAAATATCTTTTTCTTTAAGTTTAAACATTACTCTACTTCTATTCTTAAATTCTTCATTTAGCCATAATTTTTCAACATTAATCAAGAGATTTCCAAAATAATCTTTAAGTACTGAAGGAAAAGTTGCAGACATTATACATAGTCTTAGATTGTAAGTTTTATAGAATCTCTCAAGAAAATAGGAAAGGATGTATAGCATATTTTGGGAAAAAGTATGTACTTCATCAAGAATAATTACTGAGTTTCTTAGATGTGGACGTTTTAAAAAGTATTTTCCAACTTGAAGAAATGTTAATAGCAACTGATCAAGCGTAGTAATAATAACAGGTTGAACAAAATATGAAGAGAATATTAATTCTCTAAAATCACTCTCTTCTCTTTTTATCGCTTCAACATCAGCATAATAGAAAAATTCTCCAACATTTTCTTTTCCGAAAAAAGTGCAAAGATCATCATAAAAATTTTTTATCGATGTGATCGTAGGCAGAACATAGATTACTCTTGAATCCTTAGCTACAGCGTATGAAAGTGATGCTGCAGTTTTCCCCCATCCGGTAGGGGCTCTTATAAGTAAATGTTCTTTTACTTTGCTCAAACTTAACTGTGTTTGAAGGTCATTATTTCTGATTTCAAGATCTTTTTTCTTGATTTTATCTAAAATCCACATTTTTAAATCTTCAACATTTTTATTTGGGTTGTTTATTCTATAATTTGTCAGATTATTTGCTGAAAGTATATCTGCAAATTTAAAAAGTCCGTAGGCATCAACTAAATTTATTTTAAAGGCTGGATCCAGCTTAGATATATACCTATATAAATTTTTTTTCCAGTTTTTCAATTCGGAATCAACTTTCTCTTTTTTATTTTCATTAACTTCGTTTTTTATTCGTAGTATATCTCTATCTTCAATTCTCATTAGAGTTCCATGATGCTTTAATATAAATAATCCTAGAAAAGGATATTTTTCTAATTTCTCTTTATTTTTGTTGTATAACATAAAAAACGAAAGAGGAGAATGAGGAGGATTATTCTCATTCTTTACATGCCATTCAGCTTTAAGTTTTCCTAAATCATGATAATAGCAAAGGAAACCAACAAATTCTTTGTATTGTGTTAAATTATAAAATTTGAGAAACTCATATGCCAATTTCTTACACTCTTCAATATGCTTTCCCAATTTCTTTCCTTCATGCGATTCTTTAGTCCAAATTTCCTTTTCTAAATTTTTCAACATCACCTACACTCCATACTGCTATATCATTTACTGTTTTTATCGGGTCTTTAACTTTAAATTTTACGTCAAATCCTTGATAAAAAAAGGTATTTAAGTATAAAACTCTCATTATTTTGCTTCCTTCTACGATCTGAGAAAATCCAGTGTTTATGTTAGTTGGAATCATGCCTTTAACTTTGGTTTTTCTAATAAATTTGGCGTTATTTTCATTTTTTATGTCCTTCAAAAAACAGTCAGAAATTCCTCCATAAATATCAAATTCAAAGTTTTTATTTTCAATTCTATCTTTTAGTTCTTCAATTAAATTTTCTTTTGCATAAACTCCAATCCTATAATGCGGTTCTATCAGAAACTCAAAATCTTCTATAGTTCTTATAAACATTCTGTTTCCCTTATCCCAAGACATCAAAGTAGCTTTTTCAGTAGTAAGTCCTTTAAAATTGCATAGTTCTGCTCCTACAACAAGGTTATTTTCTTTTACAAAGTCCTCTAATTCTTTCCTTTCAACACCAAAAATTGCTCCGATGATTCCCCAAATAACTGTCGGTGGAGGTAAAAAGTAGCTTGATCTGAATTTCTTTGTTTCATGTCGTTTAAAATGAGCTGTAAAGAAAGAAATTAAAAAAGTGTGGGCTTTCATTTTCCTACCTCCCATAGACCAAAATTACTGATGTAAATAATAGAATCGTAAACAAGTTGAGAACCAGGGACAATACAAATTTTAGCGGTTTGACTTATTTTTTGTCCTGAACCTTTCTCATTCCATTCACGTCCAATGAGTGGTTCAATATCACCTAGAATTAAATTAATGTTTAGATTTTCAATATTAACATGAGATAAAGCGGTTTTACGTCCATCTTCACTATCAACTATTAATTGTTCTCCTGTAACATCAACCATCACTCCGGAATCAAATATGTAAACTTTATCTTTGTTAAATTTTTCTAATGAAAGGATTTTTATTCTTCCGAGACCATAATTCCTCTCTCCTCCAATCCATATTTCATTTAATTTAGATCCATTAACCTCAATAGAGAAGTTCGTGAATGATATCTCGCTTTTTTCTGTTCCTACTCTAATTTTAAGACGTTCATCTTTTGCAAAGAAGTATCCCACAAAAACTGTAGGTTTAACACATGAATTGAGCTCTATTTTATCCCTAATAAATTCAATTTCATGGAGAGATTCTTTTTCCGTTGATTTTGAAGCTTTATCTATGGCTGTTGATACAAAAGAAGAGATAAATGTTTGTTCAAATTTTTCTGAAGTAATCTTCTCTTTATCTTTGCATACTCCAAATTTTAGTCCATCTTCAGTATAACATGGAGCAAACACTTGTATAATCTCTATTTTTTCACTTATTTTCTTGTATTCTACAGGATAAAAATACGAAAACTTGATGTTTTCATTGATGTATTTACCAATCTCTTGATAAACTTTTGAATTGTAACTTCTCATAATGTTTCTGGCAATTAAATTTGTTAATGCACCCCAAATGTTCTTAGCTGGAATGTAATACCTAGTCCTATCAACTATACCTAACTTCGCACCATAACCAATATGTATTGGCGATTTTGCTTCCAGATAAACTTTATAGCATGTCCACATATGAATCACTTTAGGGATCTAGCTCTATATAGGGCATAGGTTAACATTTGTTCTAATATCTGTTTAATAAAGAACATTTGAGATATATTTTCTAAGATACTTCCACTTTTGGTTAATTCAGTTCTCAACGTTGTCTTCAATTCAGTCCAAATAGGATCTGGATTGTCTCTGTTACTTTTTCCTTTGAGTAACAGCTTTAATTTATCATTTTCAGATTCAAACAAGTTATTTGGGAAATGCAGTTTACCAAGTTTATTAAGTATTTTTGCAGAATAAAACATTATTAATCGATTTATCTTTTCCTCATCTCCTATGCTTTTTTGTGTGTTTCTATTTTCATCCCAAGTAATATTTTTACCTTCAGACTCTAAATAGATCAAATAGGCAAAAATTCCTTCTTGTGAGAGAATGCCTAATGCTTTTCTGATAACATTTTCCTGTTTTGTGAGATCAAATCGCTTTGTTGGGTCACTTGGATCTTTATCTTTTGGTATAGAAAAACCAATTTCAGCACAAAGTTTATCAACGTTAACCATTCTTTTTCACCTCCTCATATACTTTTTCCCAGTTAGCAGCTATTTTTTGTGTCTCATTTGCCATTTGCTTAACTTTATCTTGCAACTCTTTTATTTTTTCATTTATAATTTCCCGTTCATTGTCTGTCTGTGTTTCTTTTAACTTCTCATTCAATTTTCGTACCTCAGTTGCAAGGTTTTTAGTGTGTATTTCACTTAATCTTACCTTGTCATACTTTTTATCTAAACCGAATAATCTTAACTTACCAAATCCTCTTGTTCCCATCCCTCCAACCCCCAAGAACTCAAATAACTTAAATCCAGTTTCCACAGCAGCTACAATAGCTTCCAGATTTCTTTTACCGTTTACTTCAATGTTTAACCCAAAGTGTTCAGGTTTTTGATATACGACATCAAAGTAGAATATCGTGGTTCTTGGTATAGCTTCGTACGTGAACAGAGCGCCCTCTTCAGCAGCTCCGGTAGTTGGATCTATTGAAACAGATGTTCTCACTTCTAAGTTGGAATCCACTATCTGGGAGAAGACCGAATTGCTGACGATAACGAGTCTTTCGAATATTTCATTTAAATCAAAACCTCTATCCATGAATTTCAATCTACCACTATCTATTTCAAATGTTGTCCTTGGGGTTATGCTATGGGTTGTAACTTGATTATTTTCCTTTTTCAATTGAAGCAATAACCAGCCAAAATTCAAGTATCCGACGCTTTCCAATTTTTGTTTTAGATGGTCAGAAACTATGCAAACCTCGCTTTCATCAAAATCTTGCCATGTATTTTGGTTAACATTTAATTCCTTGAGTCTACTTGGGCAAGTCACCCAAATCGGACCTATTAAAGAAGCAACTGGGAAGAATAATATTTTTGCGTCTGAGAACAAAGCCATTCCTTGAAGACTTCTATCATCGCGTGTAAACCCGTGTGCCAAGCATATAGAGCAATTTCCACAAGGTATTATCTCTCTGTTTTCTTCTTTTATCTTCTTTCCTTTAGAACAAGCTTTATTTCTTCCAAGTCCTTGAAAATATTCATACGTTCTGCACGCACCTTCTATACTCGTCCCTGGAATCTTTGGTACTCCATCAAAATCTCTAAGCGTTGGGTTATCTACTCTTCCAAGCGTATAGCCACCAGTACCAACATGTATCGGATCTATTGCCATTCCAAAATATATCTTCTTTTCGTATGGTTTATTCATCTTGTTCACCCCCTGAAAGATTTATCTTTTCTAGTTCCAATTTATCATAAACACTATCATCTGAAATAATTGAACGATCGTGCATTTCAGCAGATGCAGCTATTAAGGAATTAAAAAATGAAATCTCATACTCATTTTCAATAGACATATGTCTCAAAATTAAATTCTTATTAAGCGTATTTATTTCTTTTATCCCGTACTCACTACAAATCTCATTAAGTTTTTGGAAAATTGTTTCTATTTCATCTATTTTTCCTCGATTCCTTAATACTATATAGGTTTCCAAAATTGCAATGTCAGAAACAGCAACATTATTAACCTCTCCCGCTTTGATCTTTTTCAACATTTTTATAACATCTCTATGCTTTGAATCAGTAGAACTTAACCCAAATATGAATTCTGTATCAAGAATCGGCATTTATACCACCTCCTTGCGATAACAACCATTTTTCAGCCATCATTCTCTCTTCTTTATTATATTGAAAGTCTATAAAAAATGAAATTACGTCAAATGGGCTTAGTTCTTGCTCTAACTTTATGAATAGTTCAATTGTATCAAAGAATGAACCATCATTTATAGATTTAATCAAAAAATCTTTTTCTTCATTCTTCAACTTTGCAGAATTTTCAACTGTAGACTTAATAAACTCTTTTACCAATCCATCCTCTTCCCAATCCTCAATCTTATTTGAACAGATATGCATAATTTTCATGATTTTTGTTTTTGTAAGTTTGCCATTCTCTGGATTGAGAATTTCCCATAACTTGATTATTCTTCCCAATTCTTCCAATAGGTAAGGTCTCGGGCCAGTTTTCTTCAGTATAGGATGAGGTCTTTTCGATGATTCTAAGATTATGTCAAACCTCTTTTGGGTAGATTCTAAGTATTCATAGTCAAAGAAGTTGTGATGAACTTGTATTCTACCATTATTTATCTCTAAAATGGGTCTGTATTCTCCGGTAGAGTCCCTTATTGTGCAATAGTACCAATCCTCGCTTCCGTCATCAAACTTTGGTACAACATTCCATCTTAATTCATCAACTATGAAAATATCACCATTTCTTTTAATCTCATAACTCTTCTCTTCGTCCATCTCTCTAAGAACTTCACTTTCAAATTCCTTCAGAAGTCTTCTTCCAGCATCAAGCACAAGATATAAAGGCTGTTTATACTTGAAGTAGATTAAACCGAGATTTAAGCTAAGCTTTCCTAATGCTTTGTTAAATCTCTTGAAGAAATAGGCTTTTATCCTTGTAATGATTGCTAATGCATATTTTGCTGGACACAAAAACATAAACTCGCCAGCTGTTCTGTATATTGGAACAATAGGTATGAAGTACCTAACTTTTACATCTTCAATTTTGTATATCTCTTTCTTGCCATCTTCCCATTCTACTTCTATTTTCTTTTTCAAAAGCAATTTTTTGATTTTTTCTTCAGAAAGTTCATCTAATTTCTTATCATCTTTTATGCAATCAAGATAGTCAATAGTTATTATTTCTTTTTTTTCGCTAATTACTGTGCCCAACTCAGACTTTCCCAGTGTCCTTACCTCCTTTAATTCTTTATCTACCTTCAAGATTAGCTGTTTTCTTTTCTTATCCTCAAAAAACTTCTTTGCTATTTCAATAGACTTATCCGAGAATTCTTCAAACTCTTTCCATACTCTTCTTAAACGTGAAGGGGACGCAGATTTTTCGGAAAGTAATTTAATTAACTCCTCGATGAAGATTTCCACTCTGCTATCATCTGGTGATATATTTTCTTTTAATAATTGCTCTATACCTGAGTTAAAATACCATAAAGCTTCAGAATTATGTTCTACTATTTTTCTAACATCTTCATAGAGTTTATAGTTTCTACCCTTCGTTCTTAGAATACCTTTCACCTGATTTAGCTTATTCTTTTTATTTTCTTTTGGATTTGCAAATACAGTAAATGTTGTTTTCTTTATATAATCTCCATTTAACCATTTTTCAACAGGCCAGATTTTTCCAACTATTAGGGCTATTAGATTATTTTCATCTCTTATCTGATCTAACCATACAGTTTCCTCTCTATTGAGTCTCCTTTTTATTCCCTCATGTCTTAAATTACGGCAATACTTACATAATCTTTCACCTTTAGTGGAAACAATTCCTTCAGGAATTGGATATTCTGGAGCATAACCACACACATAGCACTTTTCTCTTTGTTTAATTCTTTTTGAACTACATTTTGGACATTTATTATCCTCTGGCACAGTAAATAAGCTCTGACAGTCAAAACACATCCACCTATTTTCCCAGTCTTTTATCCAAGGCAAGGTGTTAATTAATTCAAAATCACCAGAATAAGGTGAAGTAACTTTTTTGCGAACATCAATATTGGCATTCTTAATTAAAGGTCCAATGTATTCACTAGATTCACCATTTTCTTTACCATAAACATCAATGAATGGTACAACAAGACCATTAGTATCATTTACTATCACTGAAGTAACTCTTTTTCTTATCTCATTTATAATTTCATCTCCATCCTCTAAATAAGCCAAATCTGGTATCAAAAAGCACATCATACTTAGGTCTTCATATACTAAGTTACCAATAGGAATTTCAAATTCTACGATTTCTCTAATCTTCTCCCTCATTCTTTCTAATTTTTCAAACCTTCCAATGAAATCTGGAAGTCTATTAACTTTTGTTAAAAAACCGTAACCATCAAATCCTACTACTAAAAGTCTAAATTTGAATTTATACTCCCTACTTCGTGATATTGCCTCTTTAAATTCATTTCGCAGTTTCTCGGTTAGAATAAATCCAACAATACCAACTTTACTTATTGATCCAGTCATGTAGCAATGGTCATAAAGGTTAATATCGTTTGAGGGTCTTCTTGTTTCAGCTAAGGATAATGGAAAGTATTTTTCCACTATTTCATAGAATTCATTCCTAAACTCTTTCCATGAGTTCTTATCACCCTTAAATTTTATTTCTCCGTTCTTTTCGTATGTTATCCTACTAATAATCTCAGCGAATTCTTGATAGAATTTCAATCTACACCCAGTTCTATCTTTTACGCCAAATTTGTTTAATTTATCTTTTATATTTTCGTCTAACAATTCTTCAAAACCAAATGGTGTAGCGATATAGAATTTTTCTAAAGTTCTCTCTTCTTGTGCTCCTCTATCTTCCTTTGAATCTTGCGAATCTGCATCAGCTATTAACTTCTCAAAATTATTTCTTGGATTAAATTGTGGTCTATCGAAGTGATGCCAGAAAATTGGAGAGAAAACTTCAGGTTTATTTTTACCCTCACTCAAAAAAATTAACATCTCATCTGATACTACTCTATGCAAAACCTCCTTAAGCTTTGCGTTTCTAAAGAGAGTGAAAATAATTGGTGGAATGACATTTTTAGAAAATTCTGTTCTTATCCTTTCATTATGCTTTCTGTAACATTCGTTATCAAGCTTTCCCAAATCATGTAAAAAGCCTACCACCTCTGTCAGAATTATAAGTGGTCTATTTCTTTCCAGTAAGTTTAGCACATCCTTAGCCATTATTACCACCGAAACTTCTAATTATCACATCCATTTCTCTCTTAAAGTCATCAAATGTTCCTTGACTGTGTTTATCATTTATCCAAAATTCTATCTCGTCTTCAACGACTCCGTATCCGCTCGTTTTCTTAGCAGAAAATCCATATTCAAGCATCATTTTTGGAACAGCTTCTTTTAAAACTTCTAAATCTTTCTTAATTTCTCCAAGTGCTTTTTGCTTATGTTCTTTTCTTTCAGAAGAAAGTTTTTCTATTAAATCAAATGGGAAGTAAATAAGCTTAAATTCTCCTTCAGAACCTTCAGGTGCTACTTCCAATAATATTGGGCCTCTCACGGGTGCTTTCTTTACTCTGTCTAGAGGTGTGATTACATCCAAACGTATCCTGTCCAGAACTGTAGAATAGAAGAACAATCTCCCTTGCCTACTTTTTTCACTTTCCTTTTCATTTCCAAATAATCTTTCCACAATTTCTGGTGTAATATCTTCTACAACACGCCTTAATGCACCTTTCCAAGTTGTTGAGCGAATGTATGGGACCTTAAAGACCTTATCCTTAGCAATTGGATTATCCATAATGTAGAAATCTTCATCATCTTTGCTTAGATAAGGTTTTTCTAAGATAAATTTAATTGTAATAAACAATAAATATTTATTACCTAAAGTCTTCGAATTCGAAGACTTTAAAAGGCCTCCCATTAACTTTAGCGTTTCAGTTAATTCGAATTGTGAAATAATCTTTTTATATGCATTTTTTGGACTCTCCTCTATATTTAGCTCATTTATTGGGCTCTTTGAGAAGTCATACCCTTTGATCTCCATACGCAGAATTGAATGAATGTAGTCCAATATTTTATCTCTTTGTATTTCTACGAAATTTTGAAGAACTTTTTGAAGTTTTGCGTAAAGTATTGGACATAGAATTTCATCATTTTGTAGAAATTTTACTATAAATTTATGAAAGATTTTCGTATCTCTTTCTAACTCCTTCTTGAGTTCTTCTGGCTTCTTACTCCACTCTATTCTTTTATTTCTTTTTACAGTTTTCCATTTTCTTTTTATCCATTCCTCGAATTCCGGCTTTATATTATAACTAAATTCAGCATGAACATCATATTTCATTTTAATTCCTCCAGTATCTCTTCTCCCGTTCTAAAATTAATAGAGTGATACAACACACTTTCAAGTCTTCTCCTTATCTCTTTTATTTCCTCTAAATTCCTTACGTATCCAAAAACTTTCTTTTGATTTTTAAATGAGAAGATTTTCTTAGTCGTGCCTATCTCTCCTCCTAACCATCTATCAAACTCACCGGCATTTCTGGTGTATCTACCAGTATTTGGGTCCCTCTTCACTGTCTTGTTCATTTGTTGCCTGTTAAGGTATCTACCTTTCACTATCCAATAGAATTTGAAATTGAACCATTCATAATCATTCTCCTTTTCAAGTTTTCTTTTATTTTTCTCTAACCAATTTTTCACTTGATTCATTTCCAGTAAACTATCCCACTTCCTAATTTCTCCATAGTTCTCGATTTTTATTAACCCGTAATCAGTCCCCCATCCTCCATCAGGTTTCCACGTGGTTCTACCACCAATAGCTCCATAATTTTCGATAATCCATAGAGTCTTTTTAAGCAGCCATTTTTGCTCAGAATTTAAATATGAAAGAAAAACAGAGTCAAGTATGAAATTAAAATAAAACACACTATTCGACATTAATCCGGCCATAGGACCACTTCCTTTTTCAATGTCGTCTGGATGTACTCCATTTATCTCCAACCTAAACCCCCTACTCCAGCCAGTGCAACCAAACAACTGACACGCTGGACAAATTTGCTCATCTAAAGCCTCCTGAATAGACTTTCCATCTTTAATTGCTTTTTGAAATTTCTTTTGATCTAGCTTGCATCTCTTTTCAGAAGTAGGATCACAAGCATAACCACCTAATCCCCTTACTAAAGCTTCATACCACCATCTAAGTGAGCCAATAATTCCAGTTTCCTTGATTTTACTACATTTTCTATCAGCATCTCCTGTCCAAAGCGGTGTTAGTGTCCTAATCTTAACTTTTATCGTTTTCATGATTAGGCACCTATCAAATATTTCACTGTCTCATCTATCACCATATCTATTTTGTATGGGCTAAAAACTTCAATTGATTTTAATGTATTAATTCTCCTTGTGAGTTCTTTAGCCACATCCTTTAATTTTCTATCATCAGATTTCTTTAATTCTTCCTCTAGTTTGTTTAAGGCATTTTCGTATTCTTTCATTCTTGATTTTATCTCTTCATATAAGACACCTTCAAAATCAATAATCGTTATTTTCTCTCCATCCATTAAACTTCCCAGATTTTCAATTTTTTCAAGATTCAGCATAACTTTTCCATTTTTAATTTCGTAATCTACATGAGCAAAAAGGGGTAGCAATCGCTCTGTTGGCAGGATGACAGCATAGTAATACTGAGGTTGATGCAAACCAGTTGCAGACCTTGGAAATGTGTATCTTTCCTTAAGTAGCACCTCCAGAAAAGCTCTTAGCCTGTTCTTTCTTCCATATTTTCTATTGACATCATCAACTTCTGCAGGCAGATAATAGAATCTCTTTCCATTCTCCCATCTTTCCTCCAACTCTACAGGAGAATCTCTAATTATATCCTCGGTTATTTCATTATACTCAAATTTACCGATATTTTCCGTTAAAATCCAGTTATTCTGCCCTATGAAATCTGCAACTTCGACCTCAAATGGAGATGGCATTTCTTTTTCTGTAGGATCAAATCTCCCTCCAAAGTCTCTTGTTATTTCACAATGTCTCAGTGCGACTATTCCATCGGTTTTTATTGGAGCGAATCTCCTTCTTGCTGCTTCACCGGGCACTTCAGCCATCATGAATCCAAATAAGTCATCATCAATGTACAGAACAGGATTACCCTTTGATATCACCACTCTCATAGGTCTTTCCAAAGGAGATAGCTCAAATCCTTTCTCACTTAGCCTTTGTTTAATACAATACTTGACACATCTCCCAGATACATACACTCTTGTTTCTCCATCGGCTGTGAAGAATTTCTTAATTTCCGTAAGTGCAGCAATCGTTCCGTTTGCATTCACATTTCCCTTAACTCTTGCTAAGATGGATATTAGCACTCTCTTCATTTGTCTTCACCTCCTTTCAAGGTATTTATCACATTTTGGACAAATTCAGGTTTAACATAACATTCATTAGCAATTTTTTTAATATCTTCGTTGCTTAGTCCTTTAACTTTTTCTTTACTTAATCTTTCCATGACCCTACTCCAAGCTATTTGCGCATTATGAAATGTTGCAATTATAACAGCTTTTGCT
>Ga0256830_1002594_pt1 | contig 11792 bp, 17 predicted proteins | sample 128326metaG_FD_190537 | JGI IMG/M metagenome (GOLD analysis project Ga0256830, IMG submission 190537) | Hydrothermal vent microbial communities from Lau Basin, Pacific Ocean - 128-326 | ecosystem: Environmental > Aquatic > Marine > Hydrothermal vents | place: Pacific Ocean: Lau Basin | collected...
GCCCGCTTCACCAGCCGGCGCGGCGAGATGCGTATCACCTCGGCCGCACCGCCGTCGTCCGGCGGCATCGCCCTGGCCACCCTGTTCAACATCCTCTCCGGCTACGACCTCGACGCAGTGGACGGCCTCACCCGCAAGCACCTCATCATCGAGGCCATGCGCCGCGCCTACCGAGACCGCGCCGTGTACCTGGGCGACCCGGACTTCACCAAGATCCCCGTCGAGCGCCTGCTACACCCCTATTACGCCGCCGGCCTGCGCGCCGCCATCCGCCTGGATCGCGCCCTGCCCAGCGACTACCTGCCGGGCGTCGAACAGCCACCCCGCGGGCGCGACACCACCCACTTTTCCATCCTCGACCGCGAAGGCAATCGCGTCGCCGCTACCCTGACCATCAACTACCCCTTTGGCTCGGGCTTCGTCGCCCCCGGCACGGGGGTGCTGCTCAACGACGAGATGGACGACTTCTCCGCCAAGCCCGGCACGCCCAACGTCTACGGCCTGGTGGGCGGCGAGGCCAATGCCATCGCCCCGGGCAAGCGGCCGTTGTCCAGCATGTCGCCCAGTTTTCTGGCCACCGAGCGCGGCATCGCCGTACTCGGCACCCCCGGCGGCAGCCGCATCATCACCATGGTGCTGCTGGCGGCGCTGGACTTCGAGGCCGGCGGCGATGCGCACAGCATGGTCGCCCTGCCGCGCTTCCACCACCAGTACCTGCCCGACGTGGTGCAATACGAACGCGGCGCGCTGAGCGAGGACGAGATCGCCGGACTGCAGTTCCGCGGCCACCTGCTGCGGGAATTCGAACGCGGCTGGGGCAACATGCAGGCGGTGGTGTGGGACACGCGGCGCAACAGGGTCAGCGCCGCCGCCGATCCCCGCGTGGAAGGCAGCGCGGTGGTGAAATAACCACCGGCCCCATTCGCTTGCGCCCCCGGGGGTGTTTGGGTAGACTTGGGGAGATTATTAAAAAAAGTCCTCTCGTGGGGGGAGGAAATTCTGAGGAGGAGGTTCTTTCAATGGCTATTCTTGTGCCCATTCTGACTTTTTTGTTCATCATCGTGCTGACCAGCTACCTGGGCGGCATCGGCATGGACGTGGTCGCCCAACGCGACAAGCAGTAAGCTGATACAAGGGCCTCCGGGCTCGACAAAAAACCCGGTTATCCCGGGTTTTTTTGTTTGTTTTTCCGCAGTAATCCTACCCGCCAGCGCAGTAACTCTATGTCCGAGACAAGCACGCAAGCGCATGATGACAGCCGCCATCTGGTCAAGTACCTGATGGTTTCGGCACTGTGCTTCTTCGTTGGCACGGTGCACGGCGTACTACAGGTCACCCGCCCCATCCGCGCCTGGCTGGATTCCATCGGCAGCCCCTACGGCGGCCCGGGGCATCTCATCGACCCTCTTGCCCATGCCCATATCAACGTCATCGGCGGGGTGGTGATCTTCATCATGGGCGCCTCCTACTACCTGTTACCCAGGATGAGCGGAATTCCCATCTATTCGCGCCGCCTGGTGGAGCACACCTTCTGGTGGACCAGCCTCGGCATCGCCGGTTTCTATTCCACGCTGATGATCTTCGGCATCCTCGAAGGCTTTGCCCTGCTGGACGACGACCTGGCCCGCATGGACGAGATCCACCACTACTACGGCCGCACCATCGCCATCGTCTCCACCGGCATGGGGATCGGTTTCTGGATCTACTTCGCCAACCTGTTCATGACCTTCAGGCAGTTCAGAAAGACCCGATGATCCTCGACTGCGGCTGCCCCGGCGACTATCCCGACTGGCAGGACCAGGACGTCGACCTGGCCCACCAACCGGCGCATACCCTCCCCATTGCCAGCTTTCTCTACATGCCGCTGTCCTATGACACCTACCGCCAGCGGCAGCAGGCTGACATCGAACAACTGCAATTGGAGGAGCGCTGGCCCGGCTTCGCCCTCACTCGCACCGGCCTGTTCGGTGGCGAACTGATCCGTTTGTTGAAAGACAGCCAGTCTCCCTCGCGTCACGTCGGCACCCTGCCGGGGAATTTCCAGCTGCAGGTGCAATTGCACGAGGGCGGCATCGGCACCGTGCGCAACACCGTGCGCCAGCAGCAGATGGCGCTGCTGGACAATGCGCGGATGCCGAAGGAAGTCTACATGGCCTACCTCACCTGCCCGCGCTGCGCCGGGCAACGGGGCGGCGAGCGCATCATGGTGCTGCGGCGTTGGGAAGAAAATCCGCGCCTGAAGCGGCGGCAGAATAGGCCTTAGCGCAAAGCCTCGGCCTGGAAGGGAAAATACAGCGTGGTTTCCTTTTCGTCGCCCTTCCTGACATGGACCTCCAGGCGTCCTGCCTGCGGATCCTCCACCCATACGGCGCGGCGATAGACGCCGGTGTAACCGTCCTGGATGGCCTGCTTCCAGGGTTTCTCCTCCGACGCACGCAGGGAAACGATGTAACCCACGCCGGGTTTTGCGCTGCCGCGGGTGGCTATGACGATGAACTCGGTCATGCCGCGGCTAACGGGGCTGGGGCGCGATTCGACGATGAAACGCGTTTCGTCCCATTCCTGCGGCCCCAGCCTCACGGCGTTCTCGTCCGCGCAGGACGACAGCAGGCCGCCCGACAACAGCAACAGCCAGATCGTCCGCATCACTTCCCCGCCGGCGCGGCATGCGCTTGCAGATAGTCCAGCAGGGTACGCTGTTCCTCTTCATCCAACTGCGCATGGCCGCGGCTGCGCATGCGGTACTGCATGCGATTGAGCACGGTCGGCCAGGCCTCCGCGGTGTGCGCCGTGGGCAGGGGCGCGACGTGACAGGTACCGCAACGACTCACCAACAGGATGGCGCCGGGCGAGTTCGCGTCGGGGATCTCCCGCGCGACGGGCTGGGGCCTCTCGGAACAGGCCGTCAGAAGCATCGCCACGGCGCCAGCGACACTAGCCCTTGTCACTCTCACCCACCTGCGGTCCCGAGCCCTTTGCCTTGCCATTATCCACCCCGTCATCTTCTTCCGGCAGCTTGCCATCGACGCTGGGGCTGTAGATGTTCACCATGTAATAGACAAAGGTGCCGAACACGGCCAGGTACAACAGGGCGGCGCCAAAGCCCCAGTTGATCCACTCCCGCTCATAGCCGGGACGGTCGCCCCAGAACGGAAAACTCAGGCCGATGGCCACCAGCAGCACCATTACCACCACGCCGAGGAACCAGCGCGGCACGCCGCGCTGCGACTGGGGCACGTACTCCACCAGTTCCCAGTCCTCCAGGCCGCGCTTGGCGCGGCGCTCCTCATCGGAGGCATAACCAAAATTGTCGTCCGGGATCTCGCCCCATGCCGACTTGCCCACCGCGCCCACCGGACGCGCATCCTTCTCTGTCTCAGTCATGACTGACCCCTCCCCTTGCCGACGAAGTGTTGTACCCGATAGCTGTCATGCCAGCCATCGGCAGACTGTACCTGCACCAGGAAGCTGTGCAAGCCCCCAGGCAGGACATCATTGATGTGTAACTGCAGATCGACCCGGCCCGCGGTGTCGAAGGCCACCTCGCCGGCCGAAAGTTGGTAGCTGCCCTCTGGCAGTCCCTCGACCTTCACCGTCATGCCCGCATCACGATACAGCTTGTTGGACACGCGCACGCGGTAGTCTTGGATGGCGCTGCCGTGCTCGGTGTCGGCGCGATACACGGCCAGGTGATAGTACTCGTAGTTAACCAGCCCCCAGACGAACATGCCCAGGCCCAGCAGGGCAAAGGGAATGGTCCAGCTCATGCGCGTCGACAGCGAACCCAGCCGCCCCATCAACCAGCTGGAGCGGTTCTTTTCCTGCTCGCCGAGGGAGAAGTGCAACAGTCCCGGCTTGCCCTTCTTCGCCTGCAACTCGTTGCAGGCATCGATGCACTCGCCGCAGTTGATGCAGCTGTCGTACATGTTGGTGGCGCGCGGGTCGAGGCCGAGGAAGCAGCTGCTGACACAGTAGTTGCATTTTTCGCAGGCGTCGGCACGCGCCTGGTCATAGTCCACGTGCAACGACTGCCTGGTCTTGAAGCCATGTTGCCAGACCTTGTAGACACACATGAAACGGCACCAGAAATGCCGGATGAAGGCGATGTCGACGAAGAAGATGATGACGAAGATGGTGTAGATGTAGTGCAACGAGGAGGCCAGGCGTTCGTCCGGTCGCAGGGTGATGAAGGACCAGATCACATCCGGCGGATAGAAATACAGCAGCGGAATCAGCGAAAACAGCATCGATGCGCCGAGGATCAGCAGCCCCAGCAGCAGCCAGTTGCCGATGCGGTTCTTGCTCGCCGCCACCCGCATCCTCTCGCCCGCCAGGCTGACATCGGCGCGCCGGCCCAGCAGCTTGTAGGTCCAGCGATTGGCAAACTCGGACAGGGTATTCTGCGGGCAGGCCCAACCACAAAAGGCGGTCCCCACGGAGGAGTACATCAGCACCAGGCCGCTGGCCAGCATCACCCAAAGGCCGAACACGATGAAGAAGTCGCTCCACCAGATCTGCCGGTCCAGCACCACGAAGGCGCCGGCGATGGGGTCGATGCGCAGCAGGCCGCTGAGCGGAATCAGCATGGCGATCAGCAGTACCCCCGCTTGCACCGCGCGCCGACGCCAGTGCAATTTCGCGGCCCCGCCGGCGCTGGCCACGGAGACGGGAATCTTGTCAAGGGAAGGGCTGCCATTCATCGCCCAAGACTACCATTTTGGGGGGCTGATTTCATTGCGGCCGCATATCCGAAGCAGCGATATCGGCCCGCTGCAGGCGGCTGTCCAGCGGGCTCAGGCGGGCCAGCCGCGCGCGGTATTCGGCGGCCAGTTCCACCTCGCCCGAATCGCGCAGCATTTGCCACAAGCGCTGCAGGGCCTCGGCGTGATCCGGACGGATGCGCAGCACCGCCTCCAGCACCTGTCGCTCGCTCATGCCCCTTGCCTGCGCCGCGGGCAGGTTGCCGAGGATGCCGTCGGCCATGGCAAAGCCGATCCAGCGGTCGCGCGGATTGGCCTGATAGGCGAGGGGCAGCAGGCGCCGGCTTTCCTCCGGACGTTGCCGCAGCACCGCCACCCAGCTGCGATAGGCCAGGCTGGTGGCGGCGTAGGCACGCTCGAAGGCGGCAAAATCGGCCTCCGCCACCTGCAACTCCCGCGCGGCGCGGGCCAGCTTCGGCCGCCGCGCCAGCAACTCGCTCAGCAATTGCGACAGATCCAGTCCGCCACTGTAGCGGGCGCCGGGCAGTTGGTATTCGATCAACGGCGCCCACTCGTCCTGCACCGGGCCATCGCTGGCGGGAATCTCGCCCCAATAGCGGCCCAGCCAGGTCCACGGCCCTTCGCCACCGCTGGCGGCCTCGGCGGCATCTGCGTTCATGCGCGACAGATTGGCCAGCACGGCGCCGGCGACGATGCCATTGGCGCTTCCGCCGGCACGCTGTCCGACCAGCGCCAGGCGAAAACCGTCGACGAAGATCACCGCACCGGGAAAGACGCGCCGGAAGGTGCGCAACACCACCTCGAGGTTGTCGACATCGAACTGGTTCAGCGCCAGCCACTGCACGAAGATGCCGCCCTCGTTGAGACGCGCGCGGGCGCGCTGGAACTGCTGCCGCGACAGCAGGGCGCTGCGCCCCACCAGGTCTGGGTGAAACAGGTCGCCGATGATGACGTCGAAATGCTCCGCGCTGCTGAGCAGGAAATGGCGCGCATCGTCGCGGGTGATGCGCAGTTGCCGCGCGACCCCACCGTTGACCGGCGTGAACCAGTCCCTAGCGGCAACGATGGCCCCCTGCGACAGCTCCACGGCGCTGCGCCGCAGCCCGGGGAAGGGCAGCGAACCGGCGGCGGAGATGCCGGTGCCGAGACCGAGGAACAGCACGCTGCGCGGCGCCGGGTGCAGCAGCAACGGCAGACGCGCCTGATTCTTCTGCACCTCCACCGAGGTGGGATCCGAGGAGGCATCCATGCGTCGCAGGTCTGCCAGCAGCTGGCGCTGGCCATCCTCGCGCTCGATGACGTGGCTGATGGAAATGGCATCCTCATGCGTGTAGATACTGTGCGCACCGGCATAGGTGGCGGGCATCAGCGCCCCCACCGCCGGCATCCGCGCCACCGGCCAGGCCGCCAGCAGCATCACCGGCAGCGCCAGCCATGCGTGCCGTGTCGAGGCCCAGTTGAGCCCCAGCATCAACAGCAACAGGGCACCGAGGACGATGGTCGCGCTGGTGCCGATGGCGGGGATGAAGAAGAATCCGGCCAGCAGGGTGCCCAGCGCCGCACCCAGGGAATTGAACCCATACAGCCAGGCCCCGTAGTGGTGCCCACCGCCGAGACGATGGGTAAGCAGGGGCAGCCAGGCGCCAAGCACCAGGGTCACCGGCAGGGTCAGGGTGGCGATGGCGCTGCCCTGCTGGAGCAGCGCGGCGGCCAACGAATCGTAGTGCGCCCGTTCCACCCAGGCCGACAGCGACGGCAACAGCCACAGGCTGAGCACGGCGAAGGCGCAGGCAACGATGGGCAGCACGCTGAACCACACAGGCGCGCGCAGCTGCCGGGCCAGCAGGCTGCCGAGACCGATGCCGACGAGAAACACTGCGAGGATAATGGCCAGCACGTATTCCGTGCGCAGCAGCACCATGCCGAACAGCCGCGTCCAGCCGATCTCCAGCATCAGTGCCGCGGCACCGATGCCGGCATAGACCAGCAGCCAGCGCCACGGTGGACGCTCTTGCGCCTGCATCGCCGTTACCGTGAAGCGCAAGCGCAATGAGAACAGCCAGGCGGCCAGCGCCACGAGCAGGCCGATCACCGCCACGCCCTGCACCGCCGCCAACCAACCGAGCGTCGGCAACAGCCACAGGGGCAACAGCGCTCCCAGTGCGCCGCCGATGGCATTGATGCCGTAGATGCTCGCCAGGGACACACGCGAACCGCGCATGGCCGCAAGGATCATGGGAAAACCGGCACCCAGGGCAAAGGCCGGCAGCATCAGCACCAACACCACTGCCAGCATCTGCAGGCCCAGCCACAGCGACAGGTCCACGCCCAGGGCCATCTCCCCCAGGCTGCCGTCGAGGCCACGCAACAGTTGCGGCGTCAGCAGGGCAAACAGGGCCACGCCACCTTCCAGCACGGCGAACCAGCGCAGAGGTTGGGTGAAGCGCCGCCCCCACAGGCTGCCGGCCAGGCTGCCAAGCCCCAGTCCCGCCATGAAGGCGGTCACGGTCACCACCACGCCGAAGATGCTGACCCCGAACTGCAGCGACAACATGCGCGTCCACAGCACCTCGTAGGCGATCCCGGTCACACCGGAAAAGAAGTAGAGGAAGATGAACGCGGCACCGTGATGGCGGCCAGCGCTGTGCGGGCAGGGGTTCACGGCGCGGCTTGCCGTTCGGGCAGGCTCAGGCAGGGCGAGGGCAGCTGGGGCTGCATGAACACAACCGCCTCAGACTCAGAAAGGATAGAACCAGACCAGACCAACCACCGCATGGGCCATGGCCAGGGTCAGGCTCAGGCCGGCGCAGACCATGTGTGCAACGAAGACCTGCTTGCCATAGACACCCAATGCTACGCCGAGCACGGCGGTGGCAATCAGCAACAACAGCAGCGGAACGCCCATCAGGAACATGATCAGGCGCTTGCGCTGGTCGGAAATCGCCACCGCCTCGCCCTCCTCCACCTCGCCGGAGGTGAACGCGCTCATGACCTCGATGCCGGCCGGCTCGTCCCGCAGTTCCTCGGCCTGGGCAAGGCCAGCGGCGGCCAGTAGCAGGGAAAGGAACAGCAGCCGTAAGACCTTACTCAGCATCCTGACTACCCGGTTTTTCCTTCTGAAAGGTGTATCGCCAGTAGAGTATGGCCATGACGATGAACGGCAACAAGATGACCACCAGCAAGAACAGAAAGATCATCCACGGCGTTTCGATGGTGACGTGGGCATAACGATAACTGTCCACCGCCAGGGCCGTGGAGGAAAATGACAGGCCGGCCAAGGCCAGCATCAAGACGGGGAAATGTTTCGTAATCTTACTGACTGCAATGTTCACAACAGGATACCGTTAATTTGGGGCGTCTGAGGCACAGCGGAAACCAAAGAAGTTCGACGCATAATGGGGCATGGAATAGTTTCGATGATAGGCCGAGGTGGAAAATGGGTCACTCTTCCACGAGCCGCCACGGCGCACCTTGTAGACGCCCAGCACCTCGACCTGTTCCGCCAGGCCGCGACCGCGATCGCTGGGGTCCGCCGATTCCTGCATCACCTTGGGGACAAACAGGTCACTGGGCGCGTCGGAACCCTCATAGGGATCGAAATCCGACGCCGTCCATTCGCTGACGTTACCCGCCATGTCATAGACACCATAGGGGCTGACGCCGTTCTCGTAACGCATCACCTCGGTGGTGGAACCGACATGATAATAGGTATTGAGGCGATCGGGATCAATCTTGTTGCCCCAGGGCCAGCGGCGGCCATCGGTGCCGCGCGCCGCCTTCTCCCACTCATCCTCGTACGGCAAGCGCTTGATCTCCCAGCGACAATAGGCCTGCGCGTCATACCAGGACACCATCGTCACCGGGTGCAAATACTTGCCATCGGGGATCACGCCCTCGTCCCAGTCCAGTGGCGGGCGGCGCTTGGTCGCGACGATGAAGCGTGCGTACTCGGCATTGGTTACCGGGAATTTATCGATCCAGAACTCTTCCACCATCACCTCGTGCTGTGGACGATCCTGGGGGTTGGCGCGCGGCGAATCGGTCCCCATGGGGAACGGCCCGGCCGGGATCTTCACCATTTCATCCAGTTGCGCCCACTGTTCGGGTGTCAGCAGCGAATCCAATTCGTTCCAGGCATAGGTGATATCGGCCTGCTTCTTCTTCTCATGCTGCTGATGGCGAATGATGTCCTCGCCAGCGGCGCGCAGCCGGTCCTTCATTTCGGACAGATCGTAGGTCGCCCTGTCACGCATGTCGTTCATGCGATTGGCACCGAGCTTGACCACGTGCAGGGTTCCCGCAACCATGGCGATGGCGATGCAGGTGATGACCGTGGCAGCGAGAACCCGCTGCTTGTGCTTCCTCTGTTCCGGTGTGATTTTTGACTGGTATCTCGGATCGGACAAACTAAACCTCTTTACTGCTTGTATCGTCGGCATCGCCCGGCAGCACGCCCTTGTCCGGCAGATCATCTTCCCGGCCCGCATCGTCCGCCTGTGGCGCAGAGCGTCCATAGACGCGCTTGATGGCGATCTCACCAATGATGCCGCCAATCATCGACACCTCCATTGCCAGGATGACGAAAAATCCCCACCATCCCATGGGCATCAGATCCGCGCCCACGGGAACGCCGATGATGTTTTCCGTTTCATAATAGCCGTAATAGCGCACGATGAGCGGAGGGAAGAATGCTATCCATTTACCGCCCAGGCCGTAAATAAAGGAAACAGAGATCCCGACGAAGATGGGTAATACGAAGATATCCAGGAACCAGCGGAAATTGAAGGTTTCCAGCCCCCAGAACAGTTCCACGCGAACGCCCAGCAACCAGTCGCCCAGGTAGTTGACCGTGCAACCGACGAGGATTGCGAGGACGAAGGGAATCGGGTGAATGCTCCTCTTCACGGCCTGTACTCCTCACCGGTCAGCTTCTCGTATTCCGCCTTTTGGGTTTCCTTGAGATACCAGTCCTCGACCTTGAGACTGGCAACATACCTGGCCAGCAACCTGCGCTCACTTTCGGGCAAATGGGCAAACGAAGGCATCCGGAACTCGGGCTTGAGACGCGATGGCAGGATTTTCTGCGGATCCTCCGCCGAGAAATATTCAAACAGCCATTGCTCGCTGCGCAGCGACCCCATGCCGTCCAATGAAGGCGCGGGCACCGACTGCATGATATTCCTCAGCCCCCACAAGGAGTGACAGTCACGGCACTTGTATTTCCGATACAGGACCGTCGCCGCAGACTGGACTTCCTTCGACGCCGTACTGTAAAAGGGGATACCAGGATCCTTCTCAGCCTCTTGCGACACCATCACGCCCTGAAACAGCATCATGCCAACGGAAACGACGGCGATCCCGAGTAATATCCCCTTTTCACCCTTCTTCATGACTCAGATCAGGACCTGCGTGCAGCTTGTTCTTTTTCCAGGTACTCGTCGCGCAGTTTTTCCTGCTCCTTGTTCACCTCCATGGCCTTCTTGAACTCTTCCGGGGTCATCTTTTCCCTGTCGTTTTCATCGAAAACCACGTACTTGATGTCCTCATCGAATTGATCGTTCTTGGCTGCCCAGCGAACCATGTAGACCGCTGCCAGGACAATCATCGCACCGGCCACCAGCCACAGATAAATCGTCCAACCATCTTCCAGTGAATTGAAAAACTCAGTCATATCAACCTCCTAAAACAGATAGCCATGCAGCATCTGGGTCGCACCAAAGCCCAATGCCACGAAAATCCCGAAAAGCAACCAGGCAAACAGCCATTTTTCCCCGGTCTTCAAACCCGCGCCCTTGCTCTTGAACATGAACAGAAAGACGAACGCGGTAAAAATCAAAATCGCAACGACAAGAAAATAGAATATGCCGACACTGAAACTTTGCGAATTCATCCCCTCGATGCTGGTATCCAGTCCAAAGGGGCCGCTGCCGGTCACGGGCAGCAAGCTGTGTGCCGCCCCTGAAAGATACCTCATAAGCTCGAGAAAGCCAGAAACAACGGGAAGAAAAACTTGATAATCCAACATAAGTACTACCAGTCAAGCTTGAACTGCGGATGCTGGCCCGCCTTTGCCGAGGCCACTTGGACCCCATACGTCGCCAGCAGGATATGAACAAAAAAGCCACACCAGCAGTGCTGGTGTGGCTTTTTCGCTCTAGCTCCCAGACTTAGCCGTAGGTATCCACCTTTGGCTTGTCCTTGTCATACTTGTCGATAAAGAAGCTATAGATGAATGGCATGATATAAACAAACAGTACCAGACAAAGCAATACCAGCGGGCCATTATCGAGATCAATCATGTCAGTTTCCTCGCTATTTTGTGGAAATTAGTGCCCACCATGGGTCGGCTGCCAATCGTTTTCCGGCAGGCGCTTGATCGCGGTCACAACGCCAACAAGGAAGAAGATGATGAAGAAGGCGGCAATGGTATAGCCCTGATCCCACCAAGGCTGAAAGCGCTCGACGGATCCGTCGGCACGCTTGTTGCCTTCGAAGTTGGCCAGCACCAGCTTGTTGCCAAGGACGTTGTATTCGCGCAGATCGACACCTTGTTGCTTGAGTTCGATCAACTGATCCCTGATCAGCCGCAGATCGTCCATTTCCAGCGGATGCCGCTCGAGTTCGGACTGCCACTCGAAGCCGCTGGCCTTCACCTGGCTGGCGATGTATGCCATTGCTTCCTCGTCAGACTTACCCTGAATCTCCGGCGAGGTCATCATGTCGATGTAGGGCTCGTAGATCGCTGCATTCGGACGCTTGCCCCAGAGGGGAAAGGTGATCATGAAGGCAGTGATGATGGTCAGGACCATCAGGCCAACGACCGGTTTGGGCAGACGCTTGTTGTCTTCCGTGATATTGCCAAGCGTCTCCTCGTTCCACAGCTTTTTCGCAGCGGCGTTCTGATCGTCGGTTGTCAGGGTACCCAACGGGTTATCAAACTTCCAAGCCATTTCAAATCCCCCTTATTTCAGATTGATAATGAAGTCGATCAAGGCACGAGCTTCACTATCTGCAGCCGGCACAGGAACATCGGGCGGATAGATCGATTCACCCGCTTCGTACTTGTCATAG
>Ga0256830_1002595_pt1 | contig 11791 bp, 12 predicted proteins | sample 128326metaG_FD_190537 | JGI IMG/M metagenome (GOLD analysis project Ga0256830, IMG submission 190537) | Hydrothermal vent microbial communities from Lau Basin, Pacific Ocean - 128-326 | ecosystem: Environmental > Aquatic > Marine > Hydrothermal vents | place: Pacific Ocean: Lau Basin | collected...
GCAAATCAGGTTTTCAGTTTCTCTTTCAATTGTTCAATAGGCTCCGGATAATGCCCTGCTCCCCGGTACTTTTTAGTGTAAATTGCCCGGGAAGGGCAGTGATTATAGCAAGCCCAGCATCCGTAGCATTTATTCATGTCAAAAATTGGTTTCGGAGCCAGTTTAATGGCACCGTAGGGACACACTCTTTCGCAGATGCCGCACTTGCTGCAGAGCGCCTCCTCCACGTACTTCTCTCCCATATTCCTGCGTGCTTTGGCCGGAGGAAAGACCGGCAGTAGAATGCTCAATATACTGATGCTTGTTTTCTTTCTTTCCACCCGGCTTCCTTCTTTAATCCGGTGGAATAATCGCTCTAATTCGGAGATAAAATTAACAAAACCTGCCATTTCCTTCTCATTGGGTGCCTGCTCGTTGCCTTTTCCGCTGATTATCATGGGCGGATAACTTTCCGGAGTATGGAGGGAGTGTCCGGCGATTACTTTAAAGCCTTTTGCCGTAGCCCATTTATCCAGTATCTTTAATGTTTTCCCGCTGAGGAGGCCGTAAGTGTTGAATACAAAGGCAGGCTTGTTGTCCTGCCGGGGAAGTTTCTCCAGGAAATCCTGCATCAGGTAGGGTGGGGCGAGAAAATTGGCAAAAGTGGCAAATCCTGCTACTTCATACTTGTCTAAATCAGGTATGCCTGCTTTGACGATATTAAAAAGGTCTATCCGGAGGTTTTTAATATTTTTTGCCATATACTCACAGGCTAATTTTGTATTACCGGAACCTGAGTAATAACAGAGGATAGCTTTCATTCTTTTACTTCATTTATTTTTCCCTGGTATCCGCATTTCTCGCATTTCCAGCTTCTTTTAAAAAAGGGGAAAGGGATACCTGAAAGTAGCCAGGAAAGAAATACCAGGCGCCGGGAAAATCTTTCGTAGAATACGTCCGGCGAATTGCATCTGGGGCAACGGAATCTCCTGTTTTCATCCTTCTTGTCCCGAGCCGGTGGTGTTCCTGTTCTCTGGAGAGAAAGCTCGGTTTGCTGGGCTCCGTTTATGGAATCCCGGCTGGCGGATTCCTGCCGCAGGATGGCAAGTGCTTTTTCCGCGTTCTCCTCTTTTACCTGTAATTTAACACCGCCTACTGCGTTTGAGTAAAGCCAGTTCATGCTAACAATATGTTCATCGGCAATAAAGCAGGCAATCCCTTCTGCCTCCAGCTTCGTTTTACATAGATGAGCCTCGATTGCCTGGCTGAATGTGGCGATGGTAATCAGTTTCTCTCCCATTTCTTGCCTATTATACCTATTATATTTCTATCCGGCTAACCAGCCACTCCCTGAATTTCCTCCCCCATACCTTAAGGGAGAGTCTTTCCTCCGCTGTTTTCCTGGCTTCTTTTCCCATTTGCCTGCGGAGTGGGAAAGAAATGATTAATTTTTCAAGTTTTGTAGTAAACGCCTCTTCGTCCCTGGCCAGGAATCCGTTGATGCCATCTTTGACAAAGTGTATAGCTTCTCCCCGGCAGGAAGCTACCGCAGGTTTACCGCAGGCAAAGTATTCAAATAACTTGACGGGAGATTTTGCCAGGTTAAATTTTATCTCCTGAGTCAGGGGGAGCAATCCGATGTCAATGGAAGAGATATATTCGGGTATTTTATCAGGCTCTACCCAGCCCAAAAACCTTACTCCTTTTTCCCCTTCGGTTATTTTCTTTATTGTATCTTCATAGTATCCACTGCCTACCAATTCCAGAGAAACTTTAGGATGAGATTTTCTTATCTTCCTGAAAACTCTGAGCAGGAATTCTATGTTTTCTAAAGTATTTCTATGCTGCAGGGTCCCTATCCAGGAGAGGGTCAGTTTTTCTCGCGGGGGAGAGGAGGAAGGGACAAATATTTCCGTGTCCACTGCGGAAGGGAGGTAGAAAGGATTATAGGAAGAGAAGAAATCGTGCAGGAAATGGCTGCTTACCGAGATACCCCTGGAATGACGAAGCAGAACCCTGGTGAGCATCTCTGCTCTGGAATTGGATATAAATCCTGATTTTTTAAAGTTTTCCTTGAATTCCCAGTCATCCAGGTCAATTATAAGCGGGAATTTTTTGACAAGATGCGCCAGGAATGGGCCCCACCAGTGGTAATGCACCCTTTGCAGGATAATTACTGTGTGGGGAGGATAATTTTTGAGCCAGCGGTACGCTTTCCAGTTAAGAATGGCTCTTTCCCATGTGTCCATTTCGCTTTCTCTCTCTCCATCTTTCCCCCCCAGCTTATCGGCATAAGATATTACTTCTGCCTGAATGTTTTCGCTTTTAAGTGCTTTTGCCAGCTGGTATGCTCTATACCGTGCTCCCGGCAGGCGGTAGCCTTCCCTGGTTATAAAAACTATCCGAAGTTGTTTTTTGGAATTTACCATTTAATCTGTTTATATTATCACTTTCCCGCCAAATCTCTTAAATGTAGTATAATTTATCAGAATAAGATTTTTATTTCAGGAGGGAATAACTCATGACAGGAAAGGGATGGGTTTAGTGCCAGGTGGTATCCATTACCAGAGGCTATAGGTCATTCACAAGAAAGAATAAGGGCTATGTGTGAAGCATTCGTAAGATTTGCTAATGTATATGATTAGTTGGTTGAAAGAAAACAGAAAAACATTGATTAGTTTAGCTTTTATTATTTTCTTACTATTTACAGGACCTGGATTCAGGCGAAAACTGGATACATCTTTCTTCCAAATAGGGAAAATTAAGGCTACACTTACCTACAGTGCCTTACATAAAGGTGAGGGAACTTTTTATTGATACTCAGTCTATTAATCCTAAGTTTTGAGGGTAGATCATGGTAGATGTTCTTGATCCTTTCCAGGTCCAGGCTATCCAATACATAAAAGAGGGTTACTCCGTGATTGTCTCTGCTCCCACGGGAGCTGGCAAGACAGTAATTGCGGAAGAAGTGATGAAAGATTCTTTAAGGGAAGGGAGAGGAGTGGTTTATACTGCACCTATTAAGGCGTTGAGCAACCAGAAGTTTCGTGATTTCTCCCGCCTTTTCCCGGATAAAGTAGGAATAATTACCGGGGATGTGAGTATCAATCCGGAGAGTCCCCTTCTCATCATGACCACGGAGATTTTCCGCAATCATATCCTGGAAAGTTCCTCCCGGCTTCTGGATAAATCCTGGGTGATATTTGACGAAATACATTACCTGGATGATATAGAAAGGGGTACTGTATGGGAGGAATCGCTTATACTCTTGCCTTCTCATATGAAGTTCCTGGCTCTCAGTGCCACGATTCCCAATGTCCATTCCTTAGCCGAGTGGTTGAGAAGCATCCATCATTTTCCGGTAAAAGAGATAGTAGAAAAAAAGAGACCGGTTCCTTTGAGATTCTATTTCCAGTTTCAGAACGAAATATACCGTTCTTTTAAGAAAGTAGAGAAAGTTTTGTACGGTTTTGATTACCTGAAGAGAAACGCTCCTAACCGCACCACTACCCTGGTTAAACGGTTGAAAGAGATGGAAAGAATCCCCGCAATATACTTTGCTTTCTCGCGCAAGAAATGTGAGGAATTGGCATACGAAATGGAAAGATTTGATTTCCTGGACCGGGATTCCTCCCGGAAGGTGGAAGAATTTGTTAATGAGCTGGGCGAGAAGCTAAACCTGCTGGGACATCCCTACTTTGAGAGGGTAAAGAGCCTTGCTTGCCATGGCATAGCCTTTCATCATGCGGGAGTTCTGCCCTCTCTCAAGGAGATAATAGAAAGGCTTTTTTCCTCCGGGTTTATAAAGGTGATATTTACCACTGAAACCTTTGCCTTAGGAATCAACATGCCTGCCCGTACAGTTTGCTTTGATGACCTGGTAAAATCCACCGGGAAGGGGAAAAGGCCGTTAAAGGTACGGGAATTTCACCAGATGGCAGGCAGGGCAGGAAGGCGGGGTAAAGATAAAGAAGGTTTTGTCTATTCCAGGGTGAATCCTTTCCATATAAATGCCTGGGAGCTGAAAAAGATACTATACGGGAGAGCCGAACCGGTGAGAAGCCAGTTTAATGCTTCCTACGGTACCACCCTGAACCTTTATCAGAAGCACCAGGATGCTCTCCTGGAAATTTACCCTTTGAGTTTTCATTATCATCAGCAGCAAAAAAGGGGTAAGATAAGGGGATTGCAGCTTTTGAAAAACAGGGTAAGCCTTTTGAAAGATTTATCCTATATAAAAGAAGGGAAATTAACTGCCAAGGGGAAGTTCAGTTCGCAGCTTTTTGGCTACGAGCTTATATTCGGAGAACTATTCGAAGAAGGATTGCTGGATAATCTTTCTCCGGTTGAACTTACTGTCTTGATTTCAAGTATAGTGTTTGAGGGAAGGAAGCGGGACAGGCCGCCTTCGTTGCCTTCCTGGGTAAAAGAAATGAAGGAAAAGTTAGAGGAGCTTGTCAGGCACTTGAGGAGCAAGGAAAGGAGATACCGCCTGCATCCTTTGACCAAAAAACCTAACTTCTTTCTGGTTCCCGCTGTGATAGCCTGGATGGAGGGGAAGGAGTTTTCCGAGTTAACCAAAAAGGTGAAAGTGGATGAGGGTGAGTTGATAAGGAATTTTCGCATGTGTATCCAGGTGTTAAGAGATATCCTGAAAACTGAGAGCCCGGCGTCCTTGCAAGAAAGTGCTTCCGAAGCCCTGCATAAAATAAAGAAGGGAATCGTGGATGCAGAGGAAGAATTGCGGGAGATTACTTCTCTCCCTGAGATTGCATAGTAAGCAGTGAATAGTTAGTAGTGAGTAGTTAGGGAAGCTATGAGATAAATGCGGGGGAACAGGCAACTCATAGCCGGTAACTCTATATAGAATGCAAGGGATAGGTTTCTACAATTCTTTGTGATGCAGCGATAAAATGTTATAATTCTTGGAGTGTTTTTTTAGTTATCTTAGGATGGAGGTTGTTGAGATGAAGACAAGTAGCAATCTGGAGAGGGTTCTTAACGCAGGGCATTTTGCAGTTACCGCTGAACTTGGCCCTCCTACAAGCGCCAATGTGGAAGTAGTAAAGAAAAAAGCAAAAATACTTAAAGGCTATGTAGATGCATTTAATGTTACCGATGGACAGACAGCAGTAGTGAGGATGGCAAGTTGGGCTACCTGTTTGATAGCCAGGGAAGAGGGGTTAGACCCTATTGTCCAGATGACCACCCGGGACAGGAACAGGATTGCCTTGCAGATGGATATCCTGGGAGTATCAGCCCTGGGCATAAGTAATATTCTCTGCCTTACCGGCGACCACATGAAATTTGGTAATCATCCCATGGCAGAAGGAGTATTTGACCTTGACTCGGTGCAGCTTATACAGGTAGTGCGGCAGATGCGTGATGAGAAAAAATTTCAGTGTGGCGACGAAATGGACGTGGAACCCCGGCTTTTCATAGGGGCAGCAGTAAATCCCTTTGCTGAGCCTTTTGAATTCCGGGTAGCCCGATTGGAAAAAAAGGTGGCAGCCGGAGCAGAATTTATCCAGACACAATGTTTATTTAACCTGGAGAAGTTTGCAGAATGGATGAAGAGGGTATGCGATCTGGGACTGCATGAAAAGGTTAGAATACTTGCCGGGCTGACTCCCATAAAATCTTTGGGCGCGGCAAAGTACATGAAGTACAGGGTACCCGGAATGGATGTGCCGGACAGTGTACTGGAGAGGTTTAAAGGTGTTCCCAAGAAAGAAATCCCCCGGGAAGGCATTAAATTTGCCGTGGAAACCATAGAGCAGTTAAAGGAAATGGAGGGGGTTTCTGGGGTTCATATAATGGCTATAGAATGGGAAGAAGCGGTCCCGGAAATTGTGCAGTCTGCGGGGCTTTATCCGCGCCCATAAAAAATATGGAAGGAGTATGAAGTATGATTAAAGAAATATTTATGCCGCAGTTAGGCCAGACCATGGAAGAAGGGGTAATAAGTAAGTGGTTGAAAAAGGAGGGGGAAAAGGTAGAGAAAGGGGAAGCTGTTTTAGAGATTGCCACGGATAAGGCAAATCTGGAAGTGGAATCGTTTCATAAAGGCTACCTGAGGAAAATTCTTTGCCCGGAAGGAAGCACAGTTCCGGTAACCCAGACAATTGCCCTGATTACGGATGAGCCGGAGGAGGAAATCCCGGAAGATTATATTAAAAAGGTAATGAAAAAAGTGGAGAAGAAGGAAGCAAAAGAAGCAAAAACAGAAGTAAAGGAAGCAAAAGAAGCAAAAGCAGAAAAGAAAGCAGAACCACCCCGTGCAGGCAAGGTGAAGGCTTCTCCCCTGGCCAAAAAGATAGCCCGGGAAAAGGGAATAGACTTATCCAGGATACAGGGGACAGGTCCGGGTGGGAGGATTACCCGGGAAGATGTGCTCAGCTACATAGAGAGAGGGGAAGAAGAAGGAGAAAAGGAAGAAGTAGCCTTCACCCGGATAAGGGAAATTGTAGCCAGGAAAATGGTGGAAAGTAAACGAGATGCACCCCATTTTTATCTTAGTATAGAAGTGGATATGAAAAAGGCGGGGGAGCTTAAAGAAAAAGAAGGCGTACCGTATTCGGCAGTGATTATAAAAGCGCTCTCTCTTGCTTTGAGAAAACATGCCTGGATGAGGAGCGTGTGGGAGAACGGAGACTTAAAAGAACGGGATTCAGTAGATATAAATGTAGCTATTGATACCCCGGAGGGTCTCTATGCTCCACTGATAAAGAAAGCAGACACAAAAAACATAAAAGAGATAGCCAGGGAAGTTAAGGCTCTATCCCTGAAAGCCAGGGAAGGGAAACTGTCCCCCCAGGAACTTGGGATAGGTGTTTTCACCCTCTCCAATCTGGGAATGTTCGGCATAGATTCCTTCTCTGCCATTATTGTCCCCGGGCAGTCCGGGATAATGGCGGTGGGAGAAATAAAAGAAAGGGTGGTGGTAAAGGAAGGAATGATAGGAATAAGGCCTATCATGAAGGTAGTGGTTTCCTGTGACCACCGGGTGGTGGATGGTGCTACGGGGGCAAAGTTCTTACAGACTTTTAAGAAAACACTGGAAGAGTAGGGGTGTTCTCTTTGAAAGAGAATAAAAACCTTAAAGAGGCAGGTAAGAAGCGGGTGGGCTTTTTTGTCTCTATTGTGCTGCTTTTTGGAATTGGCGGGGGGGTTATCAGCGAAATCTTAGAAATGGTGATGGAGGAAGGGAAATTCCGCGATATTCTTACGCATGGAATAGAATTGTACATGAAGCCAGTGGAGATTAACCTCGCGGTAATAAATCTTACCTTTGGTCTGGGGATTAAGTTTACCCTGCTCTCTGTCCTTTTTATGTTTTTAGGAGGATGGCTTTACTATAAAGCAAGATGATAAGATTTCTTAGTGCAGGCGAATCACACGGCAGAGCTGTAGTCTTTATCCTGGAAGGTATCCCGGCGGGATTTCCCCTGAATTTTGATTTCATAAATAAAGAGCTCGCCCGCAGGCAGAACTTTTTTGGCCGGGGAGGCAGGATGAAGATTGAAAAGGACAGGGTGGAGATAATTGCAGGAGTAAGGGGTGGGGAAGCACTTGGGTCTCCCTTATGTTTTATCATCTGGAATAAAGATTGGGAGAACTGGGAAGAAGTGATGCATCCTGTAGAAAAATCTTCCACCCCGCCGGTTACCCGTCCCCGTCCCGGGCATGCTGACCTGGCAGGGATAATGAAATTTCTCCAGGGGGATATCCGAAACATTCTGGAAAGGGCAAGTGCCCGGGAAACGGCAGCGAGAGTAGCCGCAGGTGCGGTATGCAAGCTCTTTCTCCAGGGATTGGGGATGGAAGTCTGGGGTTGGGTAGAAGAAATAGGCGGGGTAAAGGCAGAGTGGGGATCCCTTTCCCGGGAAGAGATTAAACGCAGAATTTATGCCTCTTCCCTGCTCACTCCTGACCCGCAGGCTGAAAAAGAGATGAAAAGTGTTATAGAGAAGGCCGGCCGGGAAGGCGATACCTTAGGAGGTGTGTTTCGCGTAATAGTAGATAGTCCTCCGCCCGGGCTGGGGAGTTTCACGCAGTGGGATTTGAGGCTGGATGCTTTGCTGGCGCAAGCCGTAATGAGCATTCCCGCGGTAAAGGGAGTGGAGATAGGAGAAGGATTCCGCCTGGGGAGGCTGAGGGGTTCAGAGGCAATGGATGAGATATTTTTTGAAAACGGGAAGTTCAGGAGGGGTTCCAATCGCATGGGAGGAACAGAGGGGGGTATTTCCAACGGGGAGGAGATACTGGTGCGTGCGGTAATGAAGCCTATCCCCACGCAGAAAAAGCCTCTTTCCACGGTGGATATTCGTACAAAGGAGCAGGCTGGCTCCTGGGTAGAACGGGGAGATGTAACCGCGGTTCCTTCCTGCTGTGTGGTGGCAGAAGCTATGGTGGCTTTGACTGTAAGTAATGAAATAAAGAGAAAATTCGGTGGTGATTCATGGGAAGAGCTGAGAAGCAATTACCACGGGTACCGGGAGAAAGTGGAGAAATTATAATGGAGAAAGAAAAGAGAGTCTTTATAGCTGCTACGCGACAAAATGACGGGAAAACCGTTATATCTCTCGGATTGACCATGAGTTTCTTGGAGCATACCTCCAGGATAGGATTCATTAAACCAGTAGGACAGAGGTACATAGTGGTGGAGGGTAAACAGGTGGACGAAGATTCTGTCCTGGTTAGTAAAGTATGTAATCTTAAATTCAATCTCACGGACATGAGCCCCATTGCAGTGGAGAGAGGCTTTACGGAGAAGTTTGTGGAGAAGGGGCATGCGGAAGACCTGGAGAAAAGGATACTGGATTCCTACGGCAAGATTGCAAAAGGCAACGAGCTGGTGATAATAGAGGGCACGGGGCATGCCGGAGTGGGGGCAATATTCAAGTTGCACAATGCCAGGGTGGCAAAACTTCTTCAGGCCAAGGTGGTGCTTATCAGTGTGGGGGGGATAGGAAAACCGTTTGACGAAATCATGTTAAACCATGCCCTTTTTTCCCGGGAAGGGGTGGAAATTCTCGGGGTGATAATCAATAAAGTGCTTCCGGAAAAAATGGATAAAGTAAACAGGATACTAAGAAAGGCCCTGCAAAGAGAAGGGATAAAACTACTGGGCGTTGTCCCCTATATGAAAATCCTTTCCTCGCCCACCATTACCCAGGTTTTTGATGCTTTGAAGGGGGAATTACTTTCTGGTGATAACTTGAACCGGAGGGTGGATAATATTGTGGTAGGAGCCATGGCTCCCCATCACGCGCTTTCTTATTTTGCCCCCGGCTCGTTGGTGATTACTCCCGGAGACAGGGAAGATATTATTCTTGCTGCCATGGCTAAATCTCATGACATCGTGGCTCTTGTGCTCACCTGCAACCAGACTCCCCACCACACTGTCCTGGAGCTGGTAAGAAAAGCAGGGTTCCCGGTAATGAAGGTAGCTACGGATACCTATACCACAGCCTCCCGTATTCATGACCTGGTAGTAAAGATAAGTCCGGAAGACAGGGAGAAAATTGATGTAATTGGCTCCCTGGTTAAGCAGTATGTAGGAGTGGAGGAAATTTACCGTGCATTATAAGGATAACCAGATACTGGAAAAGAAGAACATAGGCGAGAATATAAAATCTTTTCGTATATATTCCCCGGCAATAGCCGGCGCCGCTTTACCCGGGCAATTTGTAATATTAAGACTGCATGAAAGGGGGGAAAGGTTTCCCCTCACTCTCTGCAATTGGGACAAAGATAAAGGATGGATACAACTGGTGGTGCAGGAAGTGGGCAAATCTACCAGAGAGCTGGGCATGATGGGGGAGGGCGAGGTAATCATGGATATATTGGGTCCCCTGGGCAAGCCGGCTGAGATTGAGAAATGGGGCAGGGTAATCTGTGTGGCAGGAGGGGTAGGTACAGCGGAAATGTATCCGGTGGCCAGGGCAATGCAGGAAGCCGGGAACGAAGTAACAGGGATAATTGGTTTTAGAAGCGAAAAGCAGGTAATACTTAAGGAAGAGCTGGAAGAGGTAATGAAAGAGCTGTTTATTACCACTGAGGATGGTTCGGTGGGGATAAAGGGCCTGGTAACCGATGTCTTGCAGAAGCTCCTGAAAGAGGGAACAATAAGTCTAGTCTATTCTGTGGGGCCATTGATAATGATGAAAGTTGTTTCCGAGATGACCAGGGAATTTGCTGTGCCTACAGTAGTCTCCTTGAATCCTATAATGGTGGATGGCACGGGTATGTGCGGAGGATGCCGGGTAAAGGTGGGAGATGAGATTAAATTTGCTTGTGTGGATGGGCCTGAGTTTGATGGCCATAAAGTTGATTTTACCGAATTGATGGTTCGTAACAAAAGGTTCCAGGAGGAGGAAAAATGCGCCCTGGAAAGATTTCTTAAAGGAGGGAAGGATGGGCAGTGAGGCAACAATGAATCTCTGGGAATTGATAAAAAGCGGTGGCTGGGTAATGGGCATAATAATACTTCTTTCCGTGCTTACTCTGTACTTAATTATTAAATTCCTTTTACTTTTCCGGAGTAAAAATTTAAGAGACGAAGTATTTGAAAGAAATCTTCTGGAATTGGTAGAAGAGGGTAATGCCCATAAAATCCATTCTTTCTGCAAGAGGAGTCCTAACTTCTTTGCCCGGATTATAGAGAAGTCCTACACCCAGAATCCTCAGGAATGGGCCAAGAGAATAGAGGAAGAGGGCAGAAGGTTGTCTCTCCAGCTGCACCAGGGTATTCGTTACCTGGCAGATATTGGCGTTATTGCTCCCATGCTGGGTCTTTTGGGGACAGTTTTAGGGATGATGCAGGCATTCCAGGTGGTAGCATATGAGACTGGCATTGCCAAGCCGGTAATGTTAGCCGCAGGAATATCCAAGGCACTGGTTACCACGGCAGCAGGCTTGATAGTAGGCATCCCGGCCATGGCGTTTTATTTCTATTTCCGGGGTAAGGTAGCTCTGACCATCCCGGAGTGGGAGAGACTGGGGGAGGAGACAGTAAAGAAGGCAAAACACGAAGAGTAAGGAAGGAATGACAAATAAAACTCAAATCCCGGTCTCTGAATCACGGGCAAAGAAAAGGGAAAAATGAGGTTTGATTTCCCGGAGGAAGAACACCAGGGATTTCAAGTTGCTCCCCTGGTAGATATTTTTTTCCTGGTATTAATATTTTTTATGACGGCTTCAATTTTCTACCAGATGGAATCTGAATTGCCTTTGAACCTGCCCGTAGCCAGCGAAGGAAAATTTCTTCCCCGCACCCCCGGGAAGATTATAATAAATGTGGACAGTAAAGGCACAATAGTTATAAATGAGAAGACATATGCCCTAAAAGAGCTGGAAAACCTTTTGAGGAAGCTGGTTTCCCTTTTCCCGAATCAGGGGGTTATTATCAGGGGGGATAAGGGCGTTCCCTACGGGAAAATAGTAGCCATCCTCAATGCCTGTGCAAAGGTTGGTATATGGAATGTATCTTTTACCACCATAAAGGAGAGTAAAAAGTAAACAATAGTAGTGAGTAATGGGTAGATAGTAGCGAGGGGGATACAGGAGCAGGATACAGGGAGGAATTAAAGTGAGAGTACAGATGAGAAAACGAGATCCAGGAAAAAGAGCCAGGAGCTTTGAAGAGGTAGCATTAGGATATTCTCCCGAAGAGGCGCTAAAAGAATCTGAGCGGTGTCTTCTCTGCAAAAGACCGCTGTGTGTAAAGGGATGCCCGGTGGAAATTGATATCCCCGGATTCATAAGGGAAATAAAGGAAAACAGATTCCTCGAGGCTTTAAAGATAATA
>Ga0256830_1002596_pt1 | contig 11791 bp, 9 predicted proteins | sample 128326metaG_FD_190537 | JGI IMG/M metagenome (GOLD analysis project Ga0256830, IMG submission 190537) | Hydrothermal vent microbial communities from Lau Basin, Pacific Ocean - 128-326 | ecosystem: Environmental > Aquatic > Marine > Hydrothermal vents | place: Pacific Ocean: Lau Basin | collected...
CTTGCTTTCTCCATTGTCATAGTAGCGCGCTCCGACGACGACATCGTCATAGCCGTCGCCGTTGACGTCGCCGGCAAGCGAGACGGCCCAGCCGAATTCCGCCGAAGCCTGATCGGATTCCGCCGTCCAAGCCTCCGTCGCCGAAAGCCCCGAAGCCGAGCCGTGATAGACGTAAGCGCGCCCTTCGTTGGTCTGACCGTTGTCGTAGAGGTAGGCGCCGACGATCACGTCGGAATAGCCGTCACCATTGACATCCCCGGCGGTGAAAACCGAAATACCCAAGCGGCCGCTTGCCTGATTGCTTTCCGCCGTCCACGCGGCGGTGGTGGCCAAGGGATCGATGACGACGGGGTAGAGTGCATCGCGGTCGTCGAAGACGATACGAAGGCCGCGTATGCCGGCTTCGGAAAATCCTTCCATCTTGGCGGGCAATTCCCGCCCTTCGGCATCGAAGACCACGAGTTGCGAGTAGTGCAGCACGTTCGCGCCCCCGGGCGCACGAAAGTCGATGGATTGACCGTCGCTGCTGATCACCGGAGACAGCGAGCCGCCGAGCGCCATCACCACGAAGGCGTGATCTTCGTCGGCCTCGCCTCGCCGGAAGGCGCGGCCGCCGGGAAGCGATGCGGGGGTTTCTGCGGCGCCGTCGCTCGAGATGACGGAAGCGTTCCCGTCGGCGGGCAGGCCGCCGCTGCTTGCCGCCGCCGGGCGATCCTGCAACGTGAAACCCTGCTCGAGCCCGCGCTCGTCGTTGACATACCACTCGACGATGCCGCCGCGCTCGAAATCGATGCGGTTGCCGCTCGGCAGCAAGCGCGCTTCGCCGACGGGCGAGACGCTCGCCCCGCGCCCGACGCCGATCAGCGACAGCGCCCACTCCCAGGAAGGCTCGGCCTCGCTCCGACGGACCACTCGGATGCCTTCCCGCGTGAAGTAGGTGCGCAGATTCTGAGCCCTGTTGGGCGCTTGATAGGCACCGTCGAGATCGCCCAGCACGCTCTGCTCTTGCCAGGTGATCTCGTATTCGGAAGCCGCGATCTGCTGCTCGATGGTTTCCATCCAGCCCGCGCTCGGCTCGGGCTCCGCGGCGTAGGCACCTCGCATCGAATCCGAGTGGCAAACGAGGGCCAAGAGACAGAAGACAGACCAGATCTTCGCGAATCGCTCAGTGCGCATGACGTTGCTCTCCCGGGTATTTCACCCGCGAGAGAGCAAACGCGATCCACCGGAAAAACCCCTCAGGCCGGCGGATCGGCCCATCGAGCAGTCACGGATGGCGGAGCGACGAATCTCCGGCGGCCGCTTTCGGGCCATGTCGGCGCACGAGAACGGGCAGACGCGCAATGCTGGAGAAATCTATACCTGTGGTTCCTCGATGCCCCGACTTGGGACTCGAGAACTCTGACACACCTCTCTTCTGGATTGTCCAGCAAAGATAGGCAGTCTCGAGATGCGAACATTGCCTTCTCGGGTCATGCCTTCATCGTTTCGACACCGTATTCGGCGAGGGTGTCATCCCGCGTGACGAGTATGTAGCCGGCGAGTGCCTGTGCGACGAGCAGGCGGTCGAATGGGTCCCGGTGGTGCCACGACAAGCCGCCAACTCTCAGCGCGTCCTCCGGCTGAATGGCGAGCCAGCAAAACCCGGATTGCTCGACCGCATCGGGAAGCCAGGTCTCGGCGGGAGCTGGAAGATCCAGCTTGCCCAGTGACTGCTTGATCGCAATCTCCCAAGCAGTCACGGCACTGATAAAGACGTCATTGGCCGGAGACACCAGTTCTCCAGCTGTTTCTGCAGACAGGCGATCCGGAATGGCGAGCGCCCAGAGTAGTACGTGCGTGTCCAGAAGAAGCTTCACTCTGCCTTGCCCTCGAGTGCTCTATTCATATCCTCGGGCAAATCATCAAAGTCATCCGCCAAGACGACCTGACCGGCGTACAAACCGAGTTTCCGTGGTGGCGGGGTCTCCCGCCACGGAACTAGGCGTGCAATGCGCTTCCCGGCCTTGGCGATGATGATCTCGTCTCCAGCCAGAACCCGTTCCAGCAGTCGCGAGAGATGCGTCTTGGCCTCGTGAATGTTGAATACCGCCATGCCGATCCTCCTGATTCGAATTCCCCGAACCGCAGCGACTTTCGACTAGACTAAGCTTAGTCTATTTCTACCTAACTCGCAAGTCCGAGAAATTGACCACCTAGCGACGCGGAGCCTGTCGCCCCGATGACGGTAGCCGAAATCAGGAGCGCTCCGATGAGAGGTCCGTGTTTCATCTCTGAGTCCCTTCGTTCCCTATCTGCCTAGCGATCCGGCAGTCGGCACCGTCCGCCTGCACCGTCACATCCCCGAGCACCCTGACGCCGGATTTGATGACCGCGACCGAGGTCGATGACTAGATGCGTCCGCCGATACTTCAGGAGGATGCTCAGGAATGTACGGCGAGAACCCGAGAGAGAGCAGAACTCACTGACCCATCGCGACCATTGCAAAGGGCGCACTAAGGAGAACTTTCTCGCCTTCCTCGTCGGTTCCAGCGAAGAACACTCGCTCAGAGACCGGATCAATCGACCGGACCTCATTCAGCATGTACTGCACCTTCTAGGACCACGATCCGATCGTGAAGGGGCTGTGTAGGTCGTGGTCAACGTGGGGCTCCGCTGTCGCGCCGCCCAGACGAAGATCCAGGGCCTCTCTTGATCGTCGCCATCGAGGAGCGCCCGACCGCTGTCGTCGACGGGCGGCCGCAGAACGTGGCCCCCGAAACTGGACAGCTGCCAAGCCGAAGTTCCAGTCTCGATATCCCACGCTCCGCCCATAATCCGTAGGATGTCGCGAGACTGGAACTTCGGCTTAGGGGGTGAGCACGGCGCGTTTTTCCAGCTTGTGGCGGCGGGCCGAATCGATGACTCGGTTGATCTCAGCCAACGGGAAGCGCTCGACGTAGGGCGCGAGCTTGATCCGACCGTCGGCAACCCAAGAAAGAACCTCGGGGTAGAGTGCGGGATCGCAGCCCCAGTTGCCGGTGACGGTCGCGTCGAAAGCCATCAAGTTGCTCAAGCGTATTTCGAGGCGATCCATCGTAAAGCCGACGATGGCGACGCGAGCACCGTGGTTGATCAGTCCGAAAGCGGTCTCCTGGCCGGATTTCGTACCGGAGGTTTCGTAGATCTTCCACTGCGTACGACGCGCTCCGGCTTGCTTGCATTCGGCGGCAACCTGTTTGCGGATTTCCTTGAACGGCTTGTCGCGCACATCGATCACCGCGCTCGCACCAGCGGCACGCGCGATCTCGAGTTTGGCGGGATCGACGTCGAGCGCGACCACCGCCGCACCGGCTGCGGCGGCGATTTGCACGCCATGAATGCCGATGCCGCCGGCTCCGATGAAAACCGCGAGATCGCCCTTTCGAAGCTTCGAGCGCTTGATCGCCTGAAAGGGCGTGGTCACGGCGTCGGAAACGATCGAAAGCTGCCAGAGTTCGTGCGTCTCGAGCAGCGCGTCGTCGACCGGACAAAGATATCGAGCCGGCACGGTGACATGCGAGGCGAAGCCGCCGTGGCGATCGTTGCCCGGCATGATCTGTGCAGCGCAAATCCTGCGCTGATCCTCACGGCAGACTTCACATTCCCCGCAGGAAAGCACGGCAGGCACGATCACCGGACGATCGAGCAGAGACGAGTCGACCCCATCTCCGGCTTCGCGAACGATGCCGGCGATCTCGTGGCCGAGCACCAGCGGCAGCTCGGCGCGCGTCTTTACGCCGTGATCTAGAAACGAAAGATCCGTGTGGCAGAGGCCGCAGCCGGCAACCTCTACGATGGCTTCCCCGGCCGCCGGAGGCGTCATCGGAAGCTCCGCATACTCGAGATCCCGGCCTACCGCCTTCATCACCCATGCCTTCATCATTGCGTTCGCCGCAGGACTCATCGCTCATACCTCTCGACGGTTGGAGCGAGACGACTTGTGCTCGCCCAAAATAAACGGACCGCACTCGTGACAACGATCGAGCGTCAGGTCCTTTCCTCGAAAACACTTCGTTGAGTCGGGAAGAAGGCGCATCACCTTCTTCATGAAGAGGCAATCGCATTCTTCTCTCGGCCTGTACACTGCGTCGATGTAGCCCTCTGCATCATCGAGCACGTTGTTTACGCGAACCTTCATCGAAGGCGTGAGTTCTTCCTCTTCGATGGTCAGCTCTTTGCTGACGACGGCGAAAGCCTGAATCCTCTCGTACTTGACCGCATGCTGCTCGTTGAAACGCTCGAAAGTTCGGCGCAAAGAGGCCTTGACCTTCTCTTCCGCCGCCTCTCGATTCGTACCGAATTCCTTGGCGATCGCCGCGAAGTTTGGAAAAACCAGAGCCGCCAACTTGCTCTCGCCGCTGCCGATGACGATGACGTGCTGGATATAGGGATCCATCCCGGCGAGTCGATTCTCGATGATCGTCGGTACGACCTTTTCAGCGTTGAGCATCTTGAAGACGCGATCCTTCCGCGTGACGAGCTTCAACCCTTTGCCGACGAACTCTCCCAAATCCCCGGTATGAAACCATCCATCACCCGGCAATGCCGACGCGGTCGCTTCCTCGTCCGCGTGGTATCCGATCATCACGTTCGGCCCCTTGACCAGAATCTCTCCATCCGGCGCCAGCTTCAAGCGTACTCCGGGGATCGGATGACCCACCATGCCGGCAATGCTTCGTTCTCGAGCCATGTCGGTCAGGGTGCAGCAAGGCGCAGTCTCCGTCAGACCCCACCCTTCGATGACCGGGATGCCTTTCGATGCATAGAAGTCGGAAACATGGGCAGGGAGGGGCGCCGCCGCCGTGAAGACGAAGCGGAAGCCGTCGTGAAAAACAGCGGATTCGTCTTCAGGGCAGTGCTGCACGTGGTTGACGAGATCTTGGTGGATCTTGGGCACGCTGAAGTAGATCGTCGGCCGGACCAGCTTCCAATTCTCGAGAACTTTGCTGAAATCCTTGCCGTAACTGTCATCGATATAAAGCGCCGCTCCGCTGTAGAGCGCGATGTATTTCTCGAAGATTCCGCCGAAACTATGGTGCCACGGTAGATAGGAGAGGAAGCGATCCGTTTCGTCGACTTTCCACAAACGTGCGATCGCGCGCTGCTGCGAGAGGATATTGTCGTGACTGAGCAGGACACCCTTCTGATTTCCGGATGTACCCGACGTGTACATCATCAAGGCCGGTGAATTCGGGTCGATCGTCATCGCCGTTTGCAAGAAATCGCGGCAGGTCGGGTCTTCCATCGAGTCGAAGGAATCTTCCTCCAGCGCCGCCGCGAAGGTCGTGCAGCGCTCGGTGTGCGCTCTTCGCGGATCGATCTCGTCGTAGGAAATCACCCATTCGATCCGATCGCCATAGGCGATCTTCTCGTACTGCGTTTGATCCGAGACGACGGCCACCCGGGCGCCGGCGTGCTCGATCAGTTTCCGTACCTGCTCGCTCGGATAGGCTGCGAAGATGGGAACGTGAATCGCGCCGATGCACATCAGCGCGAATTCCGTGGTCAGCATCTCACGACGGTTTCGCGACAGAACGACCACCCGATCGCCGGCACGAACGCCCCTCCGGCGCAGATACGAGCCGAAGGAAACGACATCGACGCCGAATCGTCCCCAACTCGTCGCGTCGAAGATCCCTTCCTTCTTCTCGACGACGATGGACTTCGATGCGAACTTTGCGACATTGCGCTGCAGCAGTACTGCGATGTTCTCCCGGCAATCGATGGGATCGATTCGGCAAGCGAGTTCGTCGCCACGACGTATCGCGGCTTCGGCGATGCCCGCTCGCTGGTGGCGCTCTGCCGGCGTCGTCATTTCGAGACCCTCGAGCACGCATTGCGCGCGGCTAGCGCCGCTCCGAACGCTCCCATCTCTTGGGGATGTTCCGGCACGACGACCCGGCAATCCGCCATGGACTCCATCATCTCGAGCGCCACCGGGTGGTGTGCGATCACCCCACCGGTCGCCACGACCAAGCCTTCGAGCACTGCCATCTCCGTCACTCGCTTGATCAACGACCGATAGGCCGCGCGCGCCAGATCCGGCGGCTTTTTCCCCTGGCGAATCAGGGCCAGAACTTCGGTCGACGTAAAAACCGTGCAAAAGCTTCCGAGTTCGAGTTCTTCCTCGTGACGTGCCGCCAAATCGCTCAAATTCTCGATGTCCACGCCGAGACGCAAGGCGATTTCTTCGAGAAAACTTCCCGTCCCCGCAGCGCATTTCCGATTCATCTTGTGAGACAACCGCCGCCCTTCACCATCGAGGTGGATCACCTTCGCATCCTGGCCGCCGATATCGACGATCGTCAACGGACCGTCCATGTAGTGAGCCACCCCGCGGGCATGGCAATCGAGCTCGGTGCGCCGGTCCTCGGCGAAATCGATGCTGTGACGGCCGAACCCGGTCGACCAGACGGATATGACGTTCGACCTATCCGTCTCGGCGCGTTCGATCGCCTTATCGAAGCATTCTGCGGCCGATGTTTCGATATCGGCGCCCGTACGGACGATCGCCGACGACCTCAATCTTGCCTCACCGTCGATCAACACGACCTTCGTATTCCAAGATCCGGAGTCGATTCCTCCGTAGAATCGATCCATCGTCATGATTCGACCCGACTTCGAAAGGCTTTGCTATCGGCGATCTGCTCGATGAAGCCTTCGAAGTTCGTTCGCGCCTGCTCGTCTGAGTAGCAGCGAAGATCGTTGAGGTCTCCGTCGATCACCAAGACCGGCACGCCCGTCTTTTTCTGCAAACGTGCCGGCATGCCGTAGCGCGCGTTCGAGTTGTTGGGACAGGTTCGCGAGTCGTGAAAAACGAGGCCGTCGACCTGAAATGCCTCGATCATCTCTTCGAGCACCCACTGCTTTGCTCCTTCCGAGCGAGCGATGAACAGTTCCAGCGAAGCTCGTGCCATGGAAGGCAGAGGATCGCTCGCATCGAGCGCATCGAAGATCCAACTGTTGCAGTACGTCGATGCCACGACGCATGTCTTCATTTCCGCAAGCAGCGTACTGTTGTCGCTCAGTTTCCCCCAGATGGGCATTCCGTCCCAGAAAAGCCGATACTTCTCGCCTTCCACGGCCGCAACGCCGCCGGCCACGCGCTCCTGCAATTCCTCGAGCAAGACGCGGTAGTAGGCCGTCGCCTCCGCACTTCCACGCAGAACGACCGCCGGACCCATCTGGATCGTTCCATCGAAGAAAGTCAACGGAGAGGGAATGGTTTGCGCGGTCTGCAGGCATCGTTTCCATAGATCGCTGCATTCCCTAGACAGCTTGACGACTTCGCTAAGGCGCGCCGAATCCATGGACGTTCCGGCGATCGATTCGAGCGGAGGGATCAATGCTTCCATTTGAAAGGTGACATCGTCGACGATGGCTTGTTCGACTTGGTCGACGCTTCTCGGGGCGGTGATCCCCAAGACGGGCACGGACCACTCTCGTCCGTAGTACTCGAACCATTCGCGCACGTCGCGGCACTGGTTCGTAGAAAAGACGAGCACGTCGGCTTTGGGAATGCTCTCGAGCCCCGCCTTGGCGAGCGGAGTGACCCCTGCGAGATGCGCACCGATATCGCTCGTCAGGTACGAGCAAATCTCCTGCGAATACCCCATCGCATGAGCACGCGGCATCACGCGATTGGCCATGCGACTCGCGCCGAGTGCCGCGCCGTGGTTTTCCGGGAAATAGACCTCGAAACCGAGCGCGCGCAAGATCTCCGCCGGACCGACGCTCGTGCACCACGCGATGGGTGCCGAGCCTGTCTTCGAGGCCTTGGCCAAAGCGCTGAAGTGCCCGCCCATCACCTCTTTCAAGCGGGCGGTGCAGCGCAGCCGTCGTTGCCGAGCCTTCGTCACGACGTCGCCCCCTCGAGAGCCTTGAGTGCAGCTCCGTATGCGCCGGCATAGAGCGGATTGGGAACGACTTCGACCGGCAAGAACACGAGTTCGGAAAGAACCTTGACGACTCCGGGGAAATATTCGGCAATGCCTCCGGTCACCCAAAGCGGTGCGTCGAAACCGCCGATCTCGGCGATCCGTTCGGCGACCGAGCGAATGGCGCCCTGGGCGATCTCTTCGCAGCTTCTTCCCTCGCGCAATCTCTCGAGAACCTCGGTGGAAGCGAATACCGAGCAATACGAGGTCACGGAAGCATGCCCGTCGGCCGCGATCGCGAGTTCTTGCAAACGTGTCGGGTGAACGTCGAGATGCCGGGCGGTGTAGTTGAGAAACGAGGCCGCTCCGACCGCGCAACGCCTGACGGAGCGGTTTTCGATACGCCCCCCTTTCTCGTCGACCGCGATCACCCGCGGATCCCTAGCGCCGATGTCGATCAGCGTCATCGCCGAGTGGCTGTGGGCGTAGGCGGCTAGCGCATGGCAGGTCGTTTCCGGAAGCACCATGGCCGTTTTCGGTGCGCAGCTTGCTCCGAAGCCGGTGGCGCAACAACCGGAGAGATCCTCCCGATCGACGCCTGATTCATCGATTGCGCCGCGCAGCGCCTCTTCGATGCATGCCTGAAAGTGTCCTCGTGCGGGGGTCACGGATCGCCCGAGCACCGCGCGATCCTCGTTCATGACGACGGCCTTGATGCATTCGGATCCGACATCGAGCCCGACGACTTTCGCTGTCTGATTCTCGGACATACTCACCTCACCATTCAGGTCGATAGTGCTTCGCCGGAATTGCGACTTCTCGCACTCGCTTCGATGAATTCGTAGAGCTGCGACTCGAATGGCCCGGGCTGAAACAGCCTCAGGTCATGGCTATCCGCCTCGATCACCAACGAGGGGAGGCCGGTCTCCTTCCGTAGCCTGACCTCTAGCCCATACCTCACGTTGCTGTGCTCCGGGCAGGTCCTTCCTTCGTGATAGATCACACCGTCCACGCCGAATGCTCGGAACTTGTCTCGTAGATATGCGGCCTTGTAGTCATCGGAACGGTTGGGGAAGATGCCCGTATACGAGCGCGCCATGCTTTCGATCGGGTTGTCCTCATCGAGTTCCGAGAAGGCGAAGGCCTCGCAGAAAGTCGCCGATACGACGGCCACTTGGTTCTCGAGGAAAAGGTTGGCCAGCGGGCGCAGCGCGCACCAGATCGGCGGCCCTTCCCAGTAGAATCGATGGCGTTCGCCGGGAACGGCTGCGTGATGTTCGCAGACGCGATGTTCGAGTTCCGCTTTGAGTGCTTGGTAGTAATCGACGGCCTCCGGCGTTCCCCGCAGCAGAACCATCGGCGCCACGTGAATCAGTAGATCGAAGAAGGTCACCGGCGAAGGGACGTTCTGCGCAAGCGCCAGAATCTCGCTCCACAACGCCGCCGCCCGTCGCGAGCGACCAACGATCTCAGCGAGGCGATCGTAGTCCAGCTTCTTTCCGGAAATCTCCTCGAGCCGCGCGATCATGCGTTGCATCTGCTGAACGGCGACGTCCACCTCGATGCGTTCGACACGATCGAGCGCCGCCGGCGGGTGCAGGCCGAGGACCGGAATCTTGAAATGACGTCCGTAGTATTCGAACCAGTTGATCAGCGGATGACCGTTGTTCGTGTTGTAGACCACGACATCGGGCCGTGGCGGTCCGGCCACACCGTATGCAGAGACCAGAGGGCTGTCGCCGGCAAGCATCGCACCGATATCGCAAGCCATCGCCGAATTCACGAACTGCGAAAAGCCCGCGGCCGTAGCGCGCCTTATGTACTGCCCGCTTTGGCGGGTGGCCCCGATCAGCGCAGCGTGGTTTTCGGGAACATAGGGAGCCATGTCGAAAGCGCGCAGAACTTCGACCGGACCGAGCGCCGAGGTGCAACCCACCATTCGCTGGGGATCGTCTCCGGCTTCCTGCAGCCCTTGGTAGTGCTCTCTGAGGAGCTTCTTGAGCATCGAAGTCGTCTTCAGCGGCACTCGCCCGCTGGGCATGCCGCCGCCTTCGCCTAGCGGCGTAGCACGAACGGCCCGCTCGCGCGGTGTGGCCGATACGATCTCCACCGTTTCCAGAAGCTCCTTTCTGCGAAGAATCTTCTGCCGCTCTCGCGAGCGAATGAAACGCGTCAACGCCCAGCAGTGAGCGGCTTTCAAACCGTGCTTGCGAGCTTCGACCTCTACCGATCCGACGATCGCATCGACCTCGGTGCGGTTACCCCGTGCGAGATCCTGCCACATCGAAGGCCGGTTCTTTCCGAGCGCTTTGAGCGAACCGATGACCGGTCGGAAGGGATCGTCCTCGTCTACGATCGGAATGCCGCGCGCCCGCATGACTTCGACGATCTCTCCGCAGAGCGTGCGCATGAAATCCATGAGATCTTCATCCGCAAGCATCTCGCGGCAGGTCAGTCCCGTAAGCGCCGAGGTCGGGTTCACCACGGCATTGTGCAAGAGCTTCTGCCATACCGAATGATCGATGTTGTCTACGACCTTCGTATCGAGGCCCGCTTTTTGAAAGACATCTCCGATGGCCTCGAGTGTCGGAGTCAAGACGCCGTCGAGCGGGGCGATCTGAATCGGCTTGATTCCGCCCCGATAACGCAGCCGATTGGGACCCGTATGCTGAATGCTGTGATAGGTGATTCCGCTGAGAACCTTCTCGCGGCCGATGATATCGGCCATGACTTCCGCATTCCCCAACCCGTTCTGCATCGACAGGACGCGAGTGGAGTCCTCGATCAGAGGCAGCACCGCTTTGATGGCATCTTCGGTTTGATAGCTCTTGACGGAAACGAAAATCAGATCCATCGGATCGAGTTCATCGACTCGCGTGACGACGCGTACCGGGATGCAGACTTCTTCTTGCCCCTCTTGCGAAATATATAGTCCCTCTTCATTCAGCAGGGATGCGCGCGCCTTGTTGATTTCCAGCATGACGACGTCTTCGCCCGCCGCGCTCAATTTCGCTCCGACCAGTCCACCGAGCGCGCCCGCACCGACTATGAGTATTCGCATGAATTCGTCTCCTAGCTGTTCTTCCACTCGGGCCGGCGCTTCTCGAAAAACGAAGCAATGCCTTCCTTCACATCGCCCGTTCTCATCAGCTCGTCGAGAAAGACCCGCTCTGCGTCGAGTCGCGCCTGCTCAAAATCCACGGGCCGCGATCTTTTGACTTGGCGAACGTTCATGCGCATCACGAGGGGACTAGCCTTGCGAAAATCGTCGAGCAGCGCCTCGACCGTCTCTTCGAGGTGATCAACGGGAACGACCTCCGCCACCAAGCCCCATTCACGGGCCTCTGCGGCCGAGTAGGTGCGACCCGAGCAGGTGATTTCCATGGCGCGAGCGCTGCCGACCAACGACGGCAAGATCGCGACTCCAAGCGGCGCGAAAAAGCCCAGGCGGATTTCCGGCTGGCCGAATTTGCTGCGCTCGGTGGCAATCAACACGTCCGCTGCCATCGCCAGCTCGAATCCCGCCCCAAGCGCCGCGCCGTCGACGGCGATCACGAGCGGTATTTCCAATCGGTTGAGCTGCGAAAACATACGTGAAAACGCAGCGATCATCGCCGGGGCCTTCTCCGGCTGATGCTCTCCGACATCCGCCCCGGCACTGAAAGCCTTGCCCTCGGCCCCGATGACCACGGCCTTGAGATTCCCGTCGGCACCGATTTCTTCCAACGCCCCGGAGATCTCGTTCATCATCGCTTCGCTGAGAATGTTCAGAGGAGGCGAGACGAGCTTGATGTACGCGACATCCCGGTCGATCTTCCACTCGATATTTTGCGCTTCAACGTTCATCTCGTACTTCTCTCCTCGCCGGCGAAATCATCGCGATGATTTCGCAC
>Ga0256830_1002597_pt1 | contig 11788 bp, 10 predicted proteins | sample 128326metaG_FD_190537 | JGI IMG/M metagenome (GOLD analysis project Ga0256830, IMG submission 190537) | Hydrothermal vent microbial communities from Lau Basin, Pacific Ocean - 128-326 | ecosystem: Environmental > Aquatic > Marine > Hydrothermal vents | place: Pacific Ocean: Lau Basin | collected...
ACAGCAGACAAGCCCGTTCTATCTCGTGTTGGACGGTGTCAAGGATCCACACAACCTCGGCGCCTGCCTGCGCACGGGCGATGCTGCCGGTGTCGATGGGGTGATCGTGCCGCGTGATCGTGCAGTCGGGGTGACGCCTGCTGTACGCAAGGTCGCCAGTGGGGCCGCGGAGACAGTGCCGCTCTACCAAGTGGCCAACCTGGCGCGGGCCATGGAAAAGATGAAGGCGGGCGGTGTCTGGTTGATCGGGTTGGCCGGCGAGGCGGCACAGTCGCTGTATCAGGCCGATCTGCGCGGGCCGTTGGCGCTGGTGCTCGGCGCCGAGCAGAAGGGACTCAGGCGCCTGACACGCGACAAGTGCGACCTGCTGGTCAGCCTGCCGATGGCCGGCGAGGTCGAGAGCCTGAATGTCTCGGTGGCAGCCGGTATCTGTCTGTATGAGGCGCTCAGACAGAGGAAGCATATCGTTTAAATGTTTGAATCGGCGCCACAGATTCAGTAGAATAGCGCCTTTTGTTTGTTCTGCCTTTTGGAGTGCCGTGTCTCTGGACCTGGCTTATCCATGTAAAAGGTAGTGTTTTCTCCTTGCCTCACCGCACGCGGTCGGTTCGTGGTGTCGGGAGGCTGTTATTCGCGAGGAGTGATGATGCGACATTATGAAGTAGTATTTCTGGTTCATCCGGACCAGAGCGACCAGGTGCCTGCAATGGTCGATAAATACAAGGCGATTATCGAATCCAGCCAGGGCACCATTCATCGTTTCGAGGACTGGGGCCGCCGCCAGCTCGCCTATACCATCCAGAAACTGCATAAAGCCCACTATATTCTGATGAATATCGAATGTGACCAGTCGGCCCTGGACGAACTCGAGACCGCGTTCCGTTTCAACGACGCAGTCCTGCGATGGCTGGTGATCCGGATGAAAACCGCGGTGACCGAGCCGTCGATCATGGTCAAGGCAGAGAAGGAAGCCCAGTCCAGGCCTGAACAGGGTGGGACTGAGACCACACCGAAGCCGGCTGCGGAGACAACGGCACCGCCTGAATCCAGCAGTGCGGAGTCCAATGCAGAGTCCAGCACACCGGCAGCTGAGTAGTCCACCCCGGCACGATTGAACCAGAGGTAGAAAACGATGGCACGTTATTTCAGACGTAAAAAATATTGCAGGTTTACCGCAGAAGGGATCACCGAGATCGACTACAAGGATCTGCAGACATTGAAGATGTATATTTCCGAAACCGGTAAGATTGTTCCGAGCAGAATTACCGGCACCAGTGCAAAGTATCAGCGCCAGTTGGCCGATGCGATCAAGCGCGCACGTTACCTGGCTTTGCTGCCGTTTACTGATCAACATTAACAGGCGGATGTCAGAATGGAAGTCATATTGTTAGAGAAAATTGAAAACCTGGGTGACCTGGGTGACAAGGTCAAGGTCAAGGCCGGGTACGGGCGCAATTACCTGATCCCGACTGGTAAGGCAGCGCCGGCCACCAAGGAAAATATTGCTTACTTCGAGGAACGGCGTTCGGAGCTCGAGCGCAAGGCGGCAGAACTGCTGGCCGAGGCAAAGCAGAAGGAGGCCCAGCTGACCGGCATGGTGATCAGCATTACTGCAAAAGCAGGGGAAGAGGGCAGGCTGTTCGGCTCTGTGACCAACGCTGATATCGCCGAGGCAGTGCAGCAGCGTGGTGTGACTGTCGAGAAAAAGGATATCCGTATGCCCGAAGGTCCGATTCGCCTGCTGGGTGAATACGAGTTTGCGGTGCATTTGCACACCGATGTGGACACAACGATCAAGGTCCTGGTCGAACCCGAGTAGGCTCGTTTCCGCGAAATTTTTTTTCTTTGTTTTGTCAGCGGCGGCAGGGTGCAAGTCCTTGTTTGCCGCTGAATTAATTTTTTCCACAGCTTTTACCGGTAAACACACAGATTACTAGAGTTTAAACTCTGCTGGTTTGCTAATACAATTAGTGCTGCAGTGCCGGGTTTTTATTTCAAGATTATCATACTGTGTGAGTAAAGCATGTTGGAAACCATCAAAGCGTCTTCAGTTACTGAAACAAACACCAGCAAGTTAAAAGTCCCCCCCAATTCGATCGAATCCGAACAGTCCGTGCTCGGTGGCATCCTGCTCAACAACAGGGCCTGGGACGAGGTTGCGGACCTGTTGACCGAGGAGGACTTCTATCGCCAGGATCACCGGCTCATCTTTCGGACCATTGCTGCGCTTTCCGAGGAAGGGCAGCCGTTCGACGTGGTGACCTTGTCAGAACGCCTGGATCGCAACAATGAACTCGACAAGGTGGGCGGCATGGCGTACCTCGGGGCCTTGGCGAAAGACACACCAAGTGCGGCCAATGTCAAGGCCTACGCAGAGCTGGTGCGCGACCGTTCGATCCTGCGCCGGCTGATCGGTGTCGGCCTGGACATCGCGAACAGCGGCTATTCACCGGAAGGGCGCAGCAGCACGGAGTTGGTGGACGAGGCGGAGCGCAAGGTCTACCAGATCGCCGATGAGCGTGACCGCGGGCGCAAGGGTATCAAGAGTTTCGACACGCTGCTGCAAAAAGCATTTAAACGTGTCGACGAGCTGTATCATTCCGACAGCGATATCACCGGGCTCGCTACGGGGTTTACCGAATTCGACAGGATGACCTCCGGGTTACAGAAATCAGACCTGATCATCGTCGCCGGCAGACCGTCGATGGGGAAAACCTCGTTTGCGATGAATATCGCAGAGCATGTGGCGATCAAGGACAAGCAGCCGGTGCTGGTGTTCAGCATGGAAATGTCGGGAGAGTCGTTGGCGACACGGATGATGTCGTCGCTTGGCCGTATCGATCAGCACAAGGTACGCAACGGCCGGCTCGATGACCGGGACTGGTTGCGCCTGACCTCGGCGATGGGAATCCTGTCGGAAGCGACATTGCATATCGATGAAAGCCCGGCCTTGAGTCCGACCGAGATCCGCGCCCGGGCACGGCGTCTCAAACGTGAACAGGGTGGACTGGGACTGATCATCATCGACTACCTGCAGCTGATGCAGGTGCCCGGCGCGAAGGAGAACCGGACCAACGAGGTATCCGAGATTTCGCGCTCGCTGAAAGCCTTGGCCAAGGAGTTGGATGTACCGGTGATCGCCTTGTCACAGCTCAATCGCAGTCTCGAGCAGCGGCCGAACAAACGTCCGGTGATGTCGGATCTGCGCGAGTCCGGGTCGATCGAGCAGGACGCTGACGTGATCGTCTTTATCTACCGGGACGAGGTCTACAACGAAGACACGGCAGACAAGGGGATTGCTGAGATTATCATCGGCAAGCAGCGTAACGGGCCCACCGGCCCGGTACGCCTGACTTTCCTCGGGCAGTATACCCGGTTCGAGAACTATATCTCAGAGCAGCAGTACCCGCCGCCAGGATTCGATCCATCGGGTGCCGCCCCGGCTCCCGGTGGCGGTGGTTTTGCACCGACTGACAGCGGAGGCGCTGGTGGTTCCGGTCCATCGGCAGCGGCTCCGGGTTACCGTTCACCCCAATCCTATCTGCAGCGATTCAGTACCGGGCCGTTTGTATGAGGCCTGCCCGGGCGCGCATCGACCTCGGCGCGATGCGGCATAATCTGCAACAGGCCAGAAAGCATGCACAGGGTGCGCGGGTGATGGCAGTGATCAAGGCCAATGGTTATGGTCATGGCATTCTGCGGGCGGCCAGGGGGCTGGCCGCGGCCGACGGGTTTGCGGTGGCCAGCCTGGAGGAGGCGCTGCAGCTGCGCGAGGCCGGGATCGACAAGAAAATCCTGCTGCTCGAAGGCTTTTTCGAACCCGATGAACTCGACACGATCGCTGCCAGACAGCTCGATTTGGTGATTCATCAGCCGCAGCAACTGGCACTGCTCGAGCAGACCCGGCTGGCCGCGCCGGTCGGTGTCTGGCTCAAGATCAATACCGGCATGAACCGGCTGGGGGTTGCGCCGGAGCAGGCGGTCCCATTTTATCAACGGCTCGTCGACCATCCCGATGTCAGCTCGGTCACTCTGATGACCCATTTCGCCAATGCCGATGACCGCCGCGACAGTTATACGCGGCAGCAGTCAGCGCGTTTCTACCAGTGTATCGACGGCCTGGATGCGGCGGTCTCGTGTGCCAATTCGGCCGCGCTGCTGTTTGCCAGCGGGACGCTCGGGCAGTGGGTGCGCCCGGGCATCATGTTGTACGGCGTGTCACCGTTTCTGGCATCGACCGGCCGCGACGAAGACCTTAAGCCGGTGATGACGCTGGAGAGCGAGTTGATCGCAGTCCGCCAGCAACGTGCCGGTGACCCGGTCGGTTATGGGGGCGCCTGGGTCTGTCCGGAGGACATGCCGGTCGGTGTCGTGGCGATCGGTTACGGGGACGGCTATCCGCGTCATGCGAAGACCGGGACGCCGGTGCTGGTTCGCGGACAGCGTGCTAGCCTGATCGGGCGGGTGTCGATGGACATGCTGACACTGGACCTGCGTAACGTCATCGACGCGCAGATCGGTGACCGGGTCGTACTCTGGGGAGACGGCTTGGCGGTCGAGGAGGTCGCAGGCTGTTCCGGAACCATTGCTTATGAGTTACTATGCCAGGTCACTGACAGGGTCAGGTTCCTGGTCGAACAGGACTGACTTGACACACAGGACAATCGCGGGCAGGACAGCGTAAACAGTATGGCAAAACTGAAAACCAGTTATTATTGCAATGCGTGTGGGGCCGTGGCACCGAAATGGTCAGGTCAATGCGGTGACTGTGGGGCCTGGAACTCGCTGGTCGAATCGGTCGAGCCGAAACCGTCCGGCGGCCAGCGGTTTTCCGGTTACAGCGGTGACGCGGCCAGCAATCATGTCAGGGCGCTCGACCAGGTCGACCTGAAACCCGAATCAAGAATTCCGACCGGGATGCAGGAACTCGACCGCGTGCTCGGAGGCGGCCTGACTTCCGGCTCGGTGGTGCTGATCGGTGGTGATCCGGGGATAGGCAAATCGACGCTGTTGACCCAGACCATGGCTGCCTTGTCGACGCAGCAGAATATTCTGTATGTAAGCGGCGAAGAATCGCTGCAGCAGATCAGCCTGCGCGCGCAACGCCTGGGTCTGCCGACGGAGAAATTCAACTGCCTGGCGGAAACCTCGGTGGAGCGGATCACCAGGCTCGCACTCAAGTCACGTCCCCGGGTCATGGTCATCGATTCGATCCAGACCGTGTTTACCGAACTGCTCACTTCGGCGCCGGGTTCCGTGTCGCAGGTCAGGGAGTGTGCGGCACAACTGACCCAGTTTGCCAAGCAGACTGATACGGCGCTGTTTCTCGTCGGTCATGTCACCAAGGAAGGCGCGATCGCCGGACCGCGGGTGCTCGAGCACATGGTCGATACGGTATTGTACTTCGAGGGTGATTCCGGCAGCCGTTTCCGCATCATCCGGGCGATCAAGAACCGGTTCGGTGCGGTCAACGAACTCGGTGTGTTTGCGATGTCCGACAAGGGGCTGAAAGAGGTCAGCAATCCCTCGGCGATTTTTTTGTCGCGCCACGAGTCCCCGGTAGCCGGCAGCATGATCATGGTGATGCGCGAAGGCAGCAGGCCGATGCTGGTCGAGGCCCAGGCACTGGTCGATGAAAGCCACCTGCCCAATCCCAAGCGGGTGACGCTGGGCCTGGAGCAGAACAGGTTGTCGATGCTGCTGGCGGTACTGCACCGTCACGCCGGGGTCGCGATGTACAACCAGGACGTCTATGTCAACGTCGTTGGCGGGGTGCGGGTTACTGAGACCGCGGCCGACCTGGCGGTCGTTCTGGCGGTGCTTTCCAGTTTTCGCGATGTGCCGCTGGCAGGGGATATGATCGCATTCGGTGAGATCGGACTGGCCGGCGAGGTGCGCCCGGTCCCCAATGGCCTGGAGCGGATTCGTGAAGCGGCCAAGCACGGCTTCAAGACAGCGATCGTGCCCAGTGCCAATGTACAGAAGAACGATTCCATCGCCGGGATGAAGATCATCCCGGTGCAGCGCCTGCACGAGGCGATCGGCTGTTTGTAGAAGGCTGTGCGCGCTAAATACGTCTACGCAAGCTTGTTGGCAAAATGATACTCGTAGTTGAAGTGCTCATCCCCGGAGTTCAGCAACAGCAGGAATAGCTCTTTTTGTCCTTTCAGATAGGACACAGGATCGCGCCTGTAGAACAGGCACTTCAGTTTGCCGCCGGCAGGCTGCAGCCTGTGTGCCGGCTGACTGGTGTTGTATGACGGCGGTTCAGCGATCGCCGCAGACAGTGAAAAAAGAAGAACGAACATCATAAGCAACAGGCAGGATCTGGATCGCATATATCGTATTCTCCTTTATGGCAGGAACACAATCGTTATTGTAATAATAGCCTTAATTATAGCAGGCGGAATCAGAAATCAAACTGTTCCAGGTTTTTTCTGGGGTTGTTGCAGGTGTTGCAAGTTATGTGTCTAGCCCGCATCTCTCACCACCCTTCTACTGCGACGGCGCAATGGCGCGTCCTGGCTGGTCACATGAAATCAGCGTCAACACCGCTTCCAATAACCCTATTTTTGTATCAAGGTATTGAGGTCGAAGATAGGCAGCATCAGCGACAGTACGATGACCAGGACGATGCCGCCCATCAGCAGGATCAGCAGTGGCTCGAACAGGCCGAGCAGCGTGTTGATATATGACTCCACCTCACGTTCCTGGATATTGGCAGACTGTTCGAGCATGGTGTCGAGTCTGCCACTGGCTTCGCCGCTGGCGATCAGGTTCAACGTCATTGGTGGAAAGTAACCTGCCTGCTGCAGTGAATGACTCAGGCTTGCGCCTTCACGCACCTTGACCGTTGCCTGTTCGACCGCGTGACGCATCGGCAGGTTGGCAAGCACTTCGGCCGAGATGCGCAGTGCATCCAGAATCGGTACGTTACTGGCGGTTAGAATGCTGAGCGTGCGCGCAAAGCGCGCGGTATTGAGCGTTCTCGTCAGTCGCCCGAACAATGGCATACGCAGCAGCAACCGGTGCCACAGTGCCCTGATGGCGGGTTGCCGCAGCAGCGCGGTGATGAGCAGTACAGTCAGTATGAGCGCAAGCAGCAGCGCGATCCAGTATTCCTTCAGAAAACCACTGACCGCGATCAGTGCCTGAGTCATGGCCGGCAGCTCTCTGCCTGCTGAGTCGAAGACTTTGATCAGCTGTGGCACCACGTAGGCCAGCATCGCCACGACGATGCCGATCGAGGTCAGGGTCAGCAGTGCCGGGTAGAACATGGCCAGTGTCGTCTTCTGGCGGATACGATGGCGATTTTCGGAGTAGTCGGCGAGCCGTTCGAGTATCTCGTCGAGGTGGCCCGAGGCCTCACCGGCTTCGACGGTCTTGTGGTAGATCTCCGGGAAGACGTTGGGAAAATCCGCCAGCCCGGACGCAAAGCTGTGGCCCTCGCGGACCTTGGCACGAATCGCAAGCAGGACACGTTTGACTGCCGGCTTTTCGTTCTGCTCGGCAACCGATTGCAATGCCTTCTCCAATGGCAGCCCGGCCTGCAGGAGTGCAGCGAGCTGGCGTGTCAGCATGGCCAAGTCCAGTACATTGATGCGCCTACCCGCCCGGCGTTTCGTACCATGCCGTGTTGCCGATTCGTCAAGTGCATCGACTGACAGCGGGGTCAGTCCCTGGTCGCGCAGCAGCTGCCGGACCTGGCGTGCGCTGTCGGCTTCGAGTATGCCGTTTTTGCGCCAGCCGCGCTGGTCCAGTGCAGTGTATTCGTAGGCGCTCATCGTTTGTCACCCATCGAGTGTGACACGGAGGATCTCATCGAGTGAAGTCGATCCGTCGAGGACGCGTGCGATGGCGTCTTCACGAATGCCGGGGGCGGTTTGGCGTGCATGCTGCAGCATCTGCTGTTCGCTGCACTGATCATGAATCATGCTGCGCAAGGTGTCGTCGATCGTGATGATTTCATAGACCCCGCTGCGCCCGCTGTAGCCTAGTTGCCGGCAGTGTTCACAGCCGCCTGGACGGTACAGTGTCGGCGGTGCCGCCGGATCGAGTTCAAGGACTTGACAGTCGCTGGCCGAGGCCGTGTAGGCTTGTTTGCAATGTGGACACAGCAGCCGCACCAGCCGTTGGGCCACGGTGCCCAGCAGGCTGGAGGACAGCAGGAACGGTTCGATTCCCATGTCACGCAGGCGTGTGACGGCGCTGATCGCGGTATTGGTGTGCACCGTCGACAGGACCAGGTGCCCGGTCAGGCTGGCCTGGATCGCGATCTGGGCGGTTTCAAAGTCACGGATCTCGCCGATCATCACCACGTCGGGGTCCTGGCGCAGGATGGCGCGCAGCCCGCGGGCAAAAGTCAGATCGATCTTGGTGTTGACCTGGGTCTGGCTGATGCCATCCAGGTAATACTCGATCGGGTCTTCGACCGTGACGATGTTGCGGCTGTGGTCGTTGAGCTGGGTCAGTGCGGCGTACAGGGTCGTGGTCTTTCCCGATCCGGTCGGCCCGGTGACCAGCAACAGGCCGTGCGGCTTCTGGATCATCCCGGTGATCAACCGCCGGTGCCGCGCATGCATCCCCAGCTGGTCCAGGTTCAGGCGCCCTGCCTTGTTGTCCAGCAGGCGCAGCACGACGCGTTCACCATGGTTGGAAGGCAGCGTCGAGACGCGAATATCGACCGGCCGGCCGGCTACGCGGAGCGAGATGCGGCCATCCTGCGGGATACGTTTTTCAGCGATGTCCAGCTGCGCCATGACTTTGATACGCGAGACCAGCAGCGGTGCAAGCTGGTAGGGTGGCTGTAGCATTTCCTGCAGTACACCGTCGATACGGAAACGCACCACCAGCTTGCGCTCATAGGGCTCGATATGAATATCGGAGGCATTGTCTTTCACCGCCTCGGTCAGCAGTGCGTTGATCAGGCGGATGATCGGCGCATCATCGTCGCTGTCGAGCAGATCGGCAGGCCGGGACAGCGCTGAGGCGACATGGGTCAGGTTCAGGTCCTCGCCCAGGTCTTCCATCACCTGGGTGGCCTTGTGTGATCCTTGTTCGTACGACTCGGACAATAACTGGGTGAAACGCTCATCGTCGAGTCGTTCAAAACGCAGGCTTTTCCCCAGGCAACGTCTGAGCTCGGCAATGACTTCCGGTTGCAGTGCCGGGCGGTGGGCGATGAGACAGTGATCCGCAGTGCAGTGTTTCAGCAGTACACCGTGGCGCTGCGCATACTGGTAAGGCAGTGACTTGGGTGGCCGGGCGCATGGCGAGCCATACGCTGCATCGGAACTGTTGCTGCTGTCCGGCTCAGTAGTCATTGGCGGAGTCGGACTCTTCGCTTTGGCTGTTGGCGTTGTGTTTGGTGTTGTTTTTGTTCTTCCTGAAGAAATGATACCAGCGTCGTTTTTTGCGTTTTTTCGGTTTTTGCACCCTGCTGTCCGGGGTGGCTGGAGTCTCGTTGCCCGCGTCTTTGCCTGTCTTCTTGTTGCCGCTGGCCGCCGGCTTGCGCAGCACGGTCTGTGGTACCCGGGTGATCTTCTGCATGTTTTTATCCAGCAGCGGGGATTCCTTTCCCTTCAGCATCGGAATGCCTTTTTTGCGGAAAAACAGCTGCTGCTCGCGGATAAACTGGTATTTGCTGTGGGTCACTGAATGCTGGGTCGCGTTGTCGCGGATGATGACAGGCCGCAGGAAGATCATCAGGTTGCGTTTTTCCTTCGATGTCTTTTTGTAACGGAACAGCTTGCCGAGTAGTGGGATATCGCCGAGCAAGGGTACGCGTTGCCTGTTGGTCAGCAGTTTTTCATCGATCAGGCCGCCGAGTATGATGACATGGCCGTTTTCGACCATGACCGTGGTCTTGATCGTACGTTTGTTGGTGATGATGTCAGAGGCGACATTGCTGGGGTTGATACTGGAGATTTCCTGGTCGATCTCCAGCATGATTGCATTGCCTTCGTTGATCTGCGGCTTGACCCGCAGTGTCAGGCCGACATCCTGGCGTTGGATGGTCTGGAACGGGTTGACCGCGCCGTTGTTGGCCCCGGTGGTGGTAAACTGGCCGGTCTTGAAAGGCACGTTCTGGCCGACGACGATCTCGGCCTTTTGATTATCGAGCGTGACGATCGAAGGCGTCGACAGGATATTGGCATCGGCATTCGATTTCAGCGCATTGACCAGCAGGCCGATACCGCCTTTCTTGCCACCGGCAATCTGGCCAAGCAGCAGGTTCAGACCGTTACCGAGTGCAGGCACGGACCCTTTTTTGATTGCACCGACGACGCCAAGAATGCTGCCGCTGGAACTGTCATTGAAACTGGATGAGGCGGCTGCACCGGTCGTCCCTTTCCTGTCAGCGCCGGCAACCAGCCACTGCACACCGAGTTCACGTGCCTTGTCGACCGAGACTTCGGCGATGATGGCTTCGACCAGGACTTGGGCGCGGCGTATGTCGAGCTGACCGATGACCCGCTGCAGTGATTTGAAAATGTCCGGGGGGGCGGTGATCACCAGTGCGTTGTTGGACTCGTCCGCCTGGATGCTGACGGGTTTGCTGCTGATCACGGTGCGCGTGCGCTTGCCCTTTTTTTTCTGAATGGTTTTGCTGACCCCGTTCAGGATCGGTACGAGTTTCTTGGCCTTGATGTAGCGCAGGTAAACTACATGGGTGTTGCCCCCGGAATGCAGTGGTGTGTCCATGTGCGTGATGATCGTGCGCATTCGCAGCCTGGCATTGCGTTCGCCGCTCAGGAGCACGCTGTTGGTTCGCGGGTCGGCAGCGAGCCGGATCTTGGTCTGCAGGTTCTTGCCGCGCAGCGTGTTGCGTTGCAGCGTATTCAGTATTCTGACCACCTCTGCCGCCGATGCATGCCGCAACGGCACGATATCGACCTCACTGTCGCTGACTTTGTCGATGCGCTGAATGATCTTGAGCAGCCGCCGTACATTGTCGGCACGGTCGGTAATGATCAGTGTGTTACTCGAGGCATAAGCACCCAAGTGACCGTGCCGGGCCATCAGCGGCCGCAGTGTCGGTACCAGCCGGGTGGCCGATACATTCTTGATCTGCACTACCTGGGTCATCATCTGGTTGCCATCGGTGGCATCATTGGTCGGAATCGTATCGCGCCTGGCCTGGGCGCTGGGAACGATTTTGATGACATTACCGGACGGTACCGCAGAGTAGCCGTGTACCTCGAGCACCGACAGAAAAACCTTGTAGATCTCCTTGCTGCTGAGCGGTTTCGACGAGATGACCGTGACTTTGCCATTGACGCGTGGATCGACGACGAAATTTTTCCCGGTCAGCTCCGAAACGGTACTGATCAGGGTATGGATCGGCGCACCGTCGAGCTTGAGGTTGATGGGCTGTGCGCTAAGCCGGCTTGCCGCCATCAGCAGTACAAGGCACAGCAGGACAGTGAGCCGCCAGGGTTTGTCAGCAGAATGTGTGGTGTCGTTCACTGTCTTGTTCCGGTCCAGGGCGCTGTTGCTTGCATTGTTTTTGTTTTGCCTGATCTGATCACAGGCCAGGTTGCATTCATTCTTATCATCCTGTGTTGCGGTTATCATACTACATCCGGGATTATTTTTTCAATTTATTGTTTTTATTAGAATATTTTTTTAGCAGCTGTTCCATGTCCTTGACGGATTTCAATTTCAGGCTGACGCGTTCATTGTTGTGCAGCAGAATAATCCGGTCTGGCAGTATGGTTTCTATCCTGGCACTGCCTGAGACCTGGTCACCGACTTTATACAGGTTGCGTGCTTTCGGATCTTTAGG
>Ga0256830_1002598_pt1 | contig 11786 bp, 8 predicted proteins | sample 128326metaG_FD_190537 | JGI IMG/M metagenome (GOLD analysis project Ga0256830, IMG submission 190537) | Hydrothermal vent microbial communities from Lau Basin, Pacific Ocean - 128-326 | ecosystem: Environmental > Aquatic > Marine > Hydrothermal vents | place: Pacific Ocean: Lau Basin | collected...
AAAGGTATGGTGTGGATCCAGTTCGTCATCAGCGCCCTGGTGATCGTGGCGGCCGGCATGCAACTGACCAGGGATGTTGATATTTTGAGCGATCGTCTCGGGCTGGGCAAGGTCTGGATCGGCGCGCTTGTTCTGGGCCTGGTGACCTCGCTGCCCGAGGCCGTCGCCAGTTTGTCGGCGGTGATTTACCTGGAGGCCGGTGACCTGGCTATCGGCAATATTATGGGAAGCAACAGCTTTAACCCCATGCTCATGGTCTTGATGGACGCCTTTTATCGGCGGGGGTCCGTGACGAACGCCATAAGACCAACCAGTTCTCAGAAGGTCTCGGCTTTCTTGGCCTCGGGGATGACCTTGGGGCTCGTGGGCGCCATTTGGCTTGGTTTGGGTAAGGGGTTGTCCTGGGGGGTGATATTTGTTTATTTTGGAGGGATGTGGTGGTTGTCGAAAAGTCGACCGCCGGGGCCTGTCACCGAGGAAAAAGGGGGTAATATCGTCTGCCGGATGGTCGTTTTGAGGATCGTGGTTACGGCCGTGCTGGTGGTGACCGGGGCCTTTTTTCTTACGGCCAGCGCGGATCAATTGGCCGAGACGACCGGTTTGGGCAAGACCTTTTTCGGAAGCGTCTTTTTGGCGGGCGTAACATCCTTACCGGAGATGGTTGTGTCCTTATCCGCCGTGGGGATCGGTAGTTTTGACCTGGCCATCGGTAATATTTTCGGCAGCAATATGACCAATGCCTTCATCGCGGCTTTATGCGACCTGCTGTATTCCAACGGGGTTTTGTGGCGCCGGGTCTCCGCGACCAACACCCTGATGGGGGTGGTGAGTCTGCTTCTGACGGCTATTTTAATTACGGGAATTCATAAAGAGAAGAAGGTCTGGCAGGGATTGGGCCTGGATTCCTGGTGGATGCTGGGCGTTTTTTGGGGCGGGGTGTACGGACTATATCAAATAAGGTGAACGCTATGATAAAGAATCTCAAAAAATATTTTTTGTCGGGACTGATGGTGTTTTTGCCGATTGCCTTGACTATCTTTCTTTTCTATTTCGCCATCGTGAAGATTGACGGCTGGATGAGCCAGTTTTTTCAGCCTTATTTTATGAAGCGTTTCGGGTTTTATTTTCATGGACTGGGCATTTTGTTGGGTGTCTACATCATTATCCTGATTGGGTTTTTCACCACCAACTTCATCGGTCGGCGCGTACATCGGTTTTTTGAACAAATTCTTTTGAAATTACCCTTTGTTCGGCAGGTCTATCCCGCTTTGAAAGAGATGGCGGTTTTTCTGTTTTCCCAGGACCAGCTCAAGAGCTTTAAGCAGGTGGTGCTCGTTGAATATCCACGTAAAGGAATTTATTCGTTTGGGTTTTTGACCAAGGGGAGTTCTTCTCCCAAATTGTGTCAAGCCACGGGAAAAGACCTCTGTCATGTGTTTATCTCCAGTTCGCCTTCGCCCTTGACCGGATTTGTTATTTTGGTTCCCAAGGAAGACGTGATCTTTACCGACTTGACCATTGAAGAGACCTTTAAGTTTATTGTGTCCGGAGGGGTGGTCTGTGCGGGGGAAGGAAACAGCGAAATCAAACCCGTCTCTTAAAACAGCACAGAGATAAAACAGGGGCGGTTTAAATTGTCTTTGGAGAAAATGTTGTCTAAAAAAAAGGTTGATTCCGGCGGGGTTCTTGGGTATATTGAAAGCTATTCAAAATGATTTAGTTTAGTCGGCGCCGAAAAGGCCGTAAGCGTCAGGTCGCGTCAAAGAGCCTTTTTCCGTATCGACTATTTTCTGAGGAAGGAGAGACGACATGAGCAAGAAGCAGAAACGCCGGGGAAAATTAAGCTGGCGATCGAAGAAAGCGAATCATGGGACAAAACCTAATCGAGGATAATCCGGATGTTTGACGTCTTTATGGTGGTGCCGATTTGTGCCGTGGCCGGGTTGGCCTTGGCCCTGTTTTTGACGGAAAAGATTTTGAAACGAAGCGAAGGCTCTTCAAAGATGCAGGCCATCGCCGAGTCCGTCCGTCAGGGGGCAAGTGCCTACCTTAATCGTCAATACAAAACCGTGGGGATATTTTTCGCCGCGGTTTTTTGTTTATTGCTGCTGGTGGCCTTTCAAGGGCAGATGTCCTTGTTTGTGCCGTTCGCCTTTTTGACCGGGGGGTTGTTCTCGGCCCTGGCCGGATTTTGCGGCATGAAGATCGCCACGGCCTCCAGCGCCAGGACCGCCCATGCCTGTCAAACGGGGTTAAACGAGGGCCTGCGTTTGGCCTTTTCATCGGGGGCGGTTATGGGATTTACGGTGGTCGGGTTGGGTCTGTTGGATGTCAGCCTGTGGTATATGAGTCTCAGGTGGTATTACACACATCATCCTTTGCCGGAAGGTATGGATTTGAGCACGGCCATCACCAGCGTGATGCTGCCCTTTGGGATGGGTGCCAGTTTCCAGGCCTTGTTCGCCCGTGTGGGTGGCGGGATTTTCACCAAGGCCGCGGACGTTGGCGCGGACCTGGTGGGGAAGGTTGAGGCCGGTATTCCCGAGGACGATCCCCGCAACCCGGCGGTAATCGCCGATAACGTGGGAGATAATGTCGGGGACGTGGCCGGTATGGGCGCGGATCTTTATGAATCGTACGTGGGTTCGATTGTGGCGACCTGCGCCTTGGGCGTGGCCGCCGGCTTGGGCGCCGGAGGCGTGGTGGTTCCGATGTTGATCGCGGCGGTGGGGATCATTGGAGCGATGATCGGGATGACCGTTGTGCGGACCGAAGAGAAGGCCTCGCAGGAGTCCCTTTTGAAGGCCTTGCGCAAAGGGGTTTTCCTGGCCTCTGCGTTGGCGGCCATTGGCGCGTATGGATGCATTCGTTTTGTCCTTGGTCCGGCGTATCTGGGGATTTTTGGGGCCGTTCTCAGTGGGCTGGCCGCGGGGTTGCTCATTGGATTCAGCACGGAGTACTTCACATCCGCGCATTATCGACCAACCCGGATGATTGCCGATTCAGCGGTTTCCGGCGTCGGTCCGTTGGTGATTGAAGGATTGTCGATTGGCATGGCCTCGACCGCGGCCCCCATGGTGATCATTTGCGCGGCAATTTTGGCGAGTTTCGGTCTTTCCGGGGGGTTCTCCGGAGGGGAAGACGCCTTTGCGCGGGGGCTTTACGGCATTGGGATCGCAGCCGTCGGGATGTTGAGCACCCTGGGTATGACCCTGGCCACCGACGCCTATGGACCCGTGGCGGACAATGCCGGAGGCAACGCCGAGATGGCCGGCCTGGATCCCCAGGTGCGCCAGCGCACCGACGCCCTGGATTCCCTGGGCAACACCACCGCGGCCACGGGTAAGGGATTCGCCATCGGGTCGGCTGCCTTGACGGCCTTGGCGCTGATTTCCGCTTACAAGGCGAAGGTTGGCCTGGAGGGAGGAGCGGTTGTCTTAAATTTGATGGATCCCACGGTTTTGGTAGGGTTGTTTATCGGGGCGATGATGCCGTTTGTGTTTTCGTCTTTGACAATGAAGGCCGTCGGGCGTGCCGCCGGGCAAGTCGTGGAAGAGGTCAGACGGCAGTTCCGGGAAATCAAGGGGATTATGGAAGGGACAGGACGTCCGGACTATGCCCGATGCGTGGATATTGTGACGACCGCTGCCCTGCACGAGATGAAGCTTCCCGCTGTTATGGCGATTTTGACGCCCATTGGTGTCGGATTGCTCTTCGGTGTCAACAGTGTCGGCGGACTCCTGGTCGGCGCGACGGCCTCTGGATTTTTGCTCGCGGTGATGATGGCCAACGCCGGCGGCGCGTGGGATAACGCTAAAAAGTATATCGAAGAAGGCGCGCATGGAGGCAAGGGATCCGAGGCCCATAAGGCGAGTGTCGTCGGAGATACGATTGGGGACCCTTTTAAAGACACCTCCGGTCCCAGCATCAACATCCTGATTAAGCTCATGTCCATGGTCTCGATTGTCTTTGCGGCGTTTGTGTTGAAGAACACCTTGATGCCGTAATGGACCAGGCGCGGTGAAATGCTTGACAAGGACGGTGACCGCGCCGCTTTTAGATTTTGAATATGTCCGCAGGTCGAATTTCACGCCACAAGACCGTGTCTTTTATAACGAAATATTAAACACCGCATAAAACAGGAGATGAGATGGTCCAACAGTTGACAGAGCCCCATCATCCCCGTCCACAATGGCGTTCGCGGATGGGGTTTATTTTAGCGGCCCTGGGATCGGCCGTTGGATTGGGAAACATCTGGCGGTTTTCGTATTTGTGTTATGAAAACGGCGGAGGGGCCTTTTTGATCCCTTACGCCGTGGCCCTGGTGGTTGTCGGTATTCCTCTTATGATCCTGGAGCTGGGAATCGGGCACAAGATGCGGGGTTCGGCGCCTTTGGCCTTTGCCCGGATTGACCGCCGATGGGAATGGTGCGGATGGTTTGCCGTTCTGTGCGCGATGTATGGGATTATGCTGTACTACTCGGTGGTGATCGCATGGTGCCTGCGATATATGTTTTACGCGTTCAATTTAAGCTGGGGCAGTGACCCCAATGATTTTTTCTTTAACCAGTTTTTAAAGGTGAGTTCCGGGCCGTTCGATTTTGGCGATATCCGCCTGCAGATTCTGTTGTGCCTGGTGGCCGTGTGGGGACTTAGCTGGTTGATTGTGTATTTCGGGGTGCAGAAGGGTGTGGAGAGGGCAAACAAGATTTTTATGCCCTTGTTGCTCAGCCTCATTGTTATCCTTGTTATCTGGAGCCTGCGGCTGAAGGGGGCGGCCCAGGGGATCGCTGTTTATCTCACCCCCGATTTTTCGATGTTGAGCAAGCCCAGGATCTGGATCGACGCTTTTTCTCAGATTTTTTTCACGTTGTCGCTGGCCTTTGGGATCATGATCGCTTACGCTTCGTATTTGCCGCGAAAGGTGGACATTATCAAGGACGCCGTGATCATCAGCGTGGGGAACTGCGCCTTTTCTTTTTTCGCTGGGTTCGCCGTGTTTGGCACGCTGGGGTATATGGCCTATGCCACCGGCAAACCGGTCTCCGAGGTGGTTACCCAGGCCATTGGGCTGGCCTTTGTGACCTATCCCCAGGCCATTGGCCTGATGCCGGGCCTGGCCCGTCTTTTTGGGGTGTTGTTTTTCTTTTCCCTGGTGATTGCCGGGTTGTCCAGCGCGGTGTCCCTCGTGGAGGCCTTTAGCTCCGCGGTGATCGACAAGTTTAATTGTTCACGGGCGACGGTTGTGTCGGTGGTCTGTTTGACGGGTTTTTTGGGAAGCATGATTTTCAGCGCCCGCAGCGGGCTTTTTTGGGTGGATATCGTGGATCATTTCATCACGCACTACGGCCTGGTGATTATCGGGATCCTGGAATGCGTGGCCGTTGGTTGGATTTACAAGGCTCGGCGTCTTCGAACGCATATCGAGCACGCCTCCGAACGATCTTTAATTCCTTTATGGGAGTTTTCCGTCAAAGTGGTCATCCCCGCGGTCTTGATTGGGCTTTTACTTAACGACTTGAAGACGGAGTTCTCCCGTCCGTATGAAGGATATTCCCCTCTGGCCCTTGTTTTGATCGGTCGGGACAGCATCCTTTTCGCGCTGTTCGCGGCCCTGGTTTTTTCAATCCGTCGGTGGCGTAAGGAGTTGGAAATGCCGGTGGAGAAGGGCGGAAGATAAAAATTTTTTGAATAGTCGTTTTTTTTCTCCTCTTTCGGGTGTATGATAACCCTACGTCCGACAAAAACAACAACTGACAGCAAGGAGTGGACCGAGGATGAACAATGGATCCCGATGGAAAAAATGGGTGGTTCTGTTTTCGTTGATACCGGTGTTGCTTTTTAATTCCGGGTGTATTTACCTTGTGGTGGGGGGACTCGGTGTTTTGGGAGGATATATCGTGAGCCCGGATACCGTCGAGGGATTGACCGAGAGCAGTCCCCAGGCCCTTTGGGACGCTGTTGAAGAGATTGTTCCGATTATGGGTACGATTGAGGAGGAAGACAAAGACGGCGGACTTATGACGGCCAAGATCAGCGGAGCCGCGGTCACGATCACGATTATGCCGGTCAACGAGACCACCACGCGGTTTCGGGTCAAGGCCCGCAGGCATCATCTTCCCAAGATCTCCGTGGCGCAGGATGTTTATTTGAAGGTCCTTTCTTATCTTAGGGAGTAAATGATCAAAACACCGTCGGACCAGGAAAAGGGTTGACAATAAAACGTCTCTTATATAAAATGCACACTTCCTAATAAAGTCGCCGAGGTAGCTCAGTCGGTAGAGCAGAGGACTGAAAATCCTCGTGTCAGGGGTTCGATTCCCTTCCTCGGCACTTTTTTACTTCATGAAATCTTCTCTTTTCTTCAAAGAACCTCTGTCTTCTCTTCGCGCGGGTCTTTGGATTGTTCTTTTTGGGGCGTTGGTCCATTGGGGGATGCTCGCAGCACCCTTCAAGACGATGGATGATTATTTTTCCATCAAGAACAATCCCCTGGTGATGGAGCCCGGGCATTTGCGAGAGATGTTCACGAGCTCTTTTTTTCGCGAAGGACATTATTATCGTCCCCTGGTGACGCTGAGTTTTCGCCTGGAATATCAGTTGTTTGGGCTCAATTCCTTTTATTATAATCTCAGCAACCTGGTTTGCCATTTAACGGTGGCGTTGTTGGTGTTCTTTTTGATTCGACGACTGGTGAAGGACACGTCGGTGGCGTTGTGGACAGGGCTTTTATTCGCCGTGCACCCGGTGCACTGGGAGGCGGTGGATAATATCGCCGGCCGATCGATTCTCTTAAACGCGGTGTTCGGTCTAAGCGCTTTTTTATTGTTCTTGCGCGCTGCGGAACCTTCCGTCAGGGAGAGCCTGAAAAAAACAATTCGCCAGGGGTGGCAGATCCAGGTGGGACTTTTTTCGTTTTCTCAAAAGCGGCCTTTTGGTCGATCACCAACGCCCATGGGCCGACGGTTTTTGGCTTATGTGGCTTCGTTGATGTGTTTTGTCCTGGCCATGTTGAGCAAGGAATCGGCTGTGATGTTGCCGGTGGTGCTGGCCGCTTATCTCTGGTGGATGAGTCCCCGTGAGCCTCGTGGGGCGTGGGTGAGAAAATGGGGGCTCCTGATTCCGTATTTTCTTTTGGTGGTGGGATATGTCGGTCTGCGGCACGCCCTGGGGATTGTCGAGGTTTATACCTGGCGGTCGTTTCCCGAGATGGTCCTGGGTTTTTCCACCTTCTTGCGGGCTTGTTTGACCTTTGCGCGATTGTTTATTTTTCCGGTCGATACGCATTTCGATCGGTCGCAAAGGCTTTTTTCTGAATGGACCGATCCCGCGCTTTGGGCGGTTTGGGTCTTGGTGGGCGTCGGGGTCTACGCCTGGTTCCATTGGGGGAAGAAACGTCCGGCGGTGGTGACCTTCTTTACGGCCTGGGTCGTGCTGGAGTTGTTTCCCGTTTCTCAGGTCCTGGCCACCATCGGCGTTCAGCCGGGCTATATTTCCACGGCCGAGCATTTTCTTTATCTTCCTTCCGTGGGGATCTTGGCATTGTTGGTTTTGGGGGCGCGCGGGCTGGCCAGGCGGCTGATGGAGAGGGGGTGGTGTTCCTCGAGGGTGTTGGCCTTCGGGGCCGGAGGGATGTTGGTCTTTTTCATGGTCATCACGGCGCAGATGAGCCTGCAGGCCCGGGATGTCGTGACCATGCTGGAACGGTCTCTGCGCCACCAACCGCGCAACGCGCGGTTGCTGTATTCTTTGGGAGTGGAAAAAGGACTGCGCGGGTTTCCCGTCGAGGCGGAGCGATATTTTCGGGAGGCCTTGCGCCTGGAGCCGTTTCAGCCGGTGGCCCAGATCGGTCTGGGCAAGGCCTTGTGCGACCAGGGGCGATATTGGGACGGTATTCGCCAGTATGAGGCCGTGCGTCACCCCGGACGGTTTCGGACCCTGTTGGAGGATAACCTGCGGGCGGCCTATCGGTCGTTGATTCAACGCTATCGGCAACGTCTGGCCAGAGAGCCGCGCAACGCCAGGATTTATTTTAGTCTGGGTGTGGTGTACTCCAAGCAGGGGCGATTGCGGGAGGCCGTTGAAGCCTACCGGCGGGCCCTGCGGCTGGACCCGGGGTTTAAAAACGCGCGGTTGAACTTGAAAGAACTGCAACGCGTGTTGGGAAAAAAGAAAGACCATGGGCCATGAAACGACTCTTGACCAAGGCGCGGCATCGCGATTTTCAACGGTTGTGGTGGGCCCAGTTGATCTCGCAGGTGGGGGACCGGATTCACCAGTTTGCCTTGATTGCCCTGGCCGCGGAAAAGGCCCCGCACAACACCTCGTTTTCCCTGGCCAAACTGCTGGCCTGCACGATCGTGCCGGTGTTTGTGGTGCAACCCTTTGCCGGGGTCTTTGTGGACCGCTGGGACCGCAAGACGACTTTGTTGGTCTGCGACTTCGCCAGGGCCGGGCTGGTGATGTTGATTCCCTTGGGACTGATGGACAAGGCCTCGCTTGTGCCCGTGTATGGGGTGGTGTTCCTGATTTTTTGTTTCAGCCGGTTTTATTTGCCGGCGCGACTGTCCATCATTCCGAATGTTGTCGAGGATCGGCATCTGTTTGCGGCCAATTCCCTGGTTTCCAGCACGGGTATGGTGGCCTTTATTATCGGCGGGGTCGCCGGCGGGTTTTTGGTGGATCATTGGGGGGCCCGACAAGGTTTTTGGCTCGACGCCCTGACCTTCCTTATCTCGGGAATTCTGCTGGGCCGTTTGACCCTCCGGCGCGCGTGTCTCAAGAGAGAGGAAGGAGGCCCGCGATCCGTCTCTGTCTGGCGGGAGATTGGCGCCGGAATGCGTTATGTCTGGCGGCATCCGGAGATTCGCATGGTCAATCAACTCCTGTTTATCCTCCTGGCCGCGGCCGGATCAGTGTACGTGGTGATCATTGTGTTCATCCAGGGGGCCTTTGGGAGCGTCACCAAGGACTTGGGGGTCCTGGCGGTGGTCCTTGGGTTGGGGCTGTTGACCGGCGCCTTGGCCTATGGCCGTTGGGGACGGCGGGAATCCTGGAAGACCGTGACCCTGACGTGCCTGGCCGCCGGAGGAGGCATGTTGGTGATCTTTGCCTTGGGGGTCGCGCGTTGGCCGTCGTTATGGCTGGCCGGGGGGTTGGCCTTTTTATGGGGAGCGGTCTTGGGGCCGATCTTTATCGCGGCCAACGCGGTGACGCACCTTGTGAGCGAAGAGGCGATGCGCGGCAAGGTCTTCAGCGCCATGGAAATCGTGATTCACCTGGCGTTTTTAAGCGCGATGTTGCTTAGCTCCTGGCTGGCGGGGATCTTTGAACCGGTGTGGATTTTGATCGTAGCCGGTGTGGGGATTATGTGTGCCGCGGCCTGGGCCTGGCCGAGGATGGCGGGAAAGGCTTGATCCATCTTTTTCCCAAGGAAAATTTCTGTCCCCAGGGGGTGGTCTCAAGCGTCGGAAGATGGCATACTTGAAGGGAATATAAAGGCGAGAAAGGGAGGACGAATTTATGAAATTCGCTGTCTTTGCTTCGGGAGAGGGGACGAATCTTCAGGCCATTATCGACGCCGTCCGGAAGGGATCCATTACCGCCGAGCTGGTCTTGGTTTTTTCCAACAATCGCAAGGCCGGGGCCCTGCGTCGGGCCGAGGAGGCCGGGATTCCGACGCTGTTCCTGGATAGGAATCACTATGCCACCCCCCAGAGCTATGAGCGGGACATCGTGATTCACTTAAAAGAGGCGGGCGTGGATTTCCTTGTCCTGGCTGGATACATGAAGATCCTGACGCCTTTTTTTATCAAGAAATATCCCAAGAAGATTCTCAATGTCCATCCTTCCTTGCTTCCGGCCTTTAAGGGCGCCCGCGGCATCAAGGACGCCTTTACCTATGGGGTCAAGGTGACCGGTGTGACGATCCATATCGTCGACGAGAAGATGGATCACGGGCCGATCATCGCCCAGGAGTGCGTCCCCGTGCGGGAGGACGACACCTTGGAGACCCTGGAGGCCCGTATCCATGAGGTGGAACACGCCCTCTTTCCGCGGGTGATTCAATGGTTCGTGGAAGGACGATTAAAGATCGGTCCGCGCAAGGTGAGCGTTTTAAGCGATAACCCTCCGCAATAAATTTTTTAGGTTTTTAAAAAACGTTTTTTAAGGATTTCCAAGGAGACGAGGGATGTCGTCAAAGGCCAGGGCGGTGGTTTTTTTGTTGAGGGGATAGGTTTTTTTGCCGGGATAAACGATCCATAAATGCGCAAGGGACAATTCATCGAGAGCGGTCTGTGTGGATTTTGTTTGTTTAGGCGCGTCTTGATATTTGACCTCGACGCCCCAGAGACGCCCTTTTTTGACGTAGACCAAATCCAATTCCGCCGCGGCATGGGTAGACCAAAAAAAGGCCTCCTCTTCTTTAAGCCCTAAACAAGCTATGACTTGTTCCAGGGCGAATCCTTCCCATGACGCCCCTAACTTGGGATGCGTCAAAACATCTTGACGCGTATCCAGGCCAAGGATTGCATGAAACAGCCCGGAATCACGAAAGTAGAGTTTAGGACGCTTGACAAGGCGTTTTTTTGTGTTGTAGTGCCAAGGCTGTAATTGCCGGACAAGAAACGTTCCTGTTAAAAGGTCCAAATAACGCCTCATTGTGTGATCGGATGCGCCAAAGCTGCGCCCGATCTCAGAGGCGTTGAAGACTTGCCCGTGATAATGCGCCAACATGATCCAGAAGCGATGCATGGCCCTGGCGGGGATGTGGATACCCAAATTCGGCAGGTCTCGTTCGAGAAAAGTGGCGATAAAATCGTGGCGCCATTGAGAAGATGCGGCTTCATTTCTCGCCAAATAGGATCGGGGGAACCCGCCTCGAATCCATAATCGCTGAGCGTTACTCAAAGGAAGGTGTTCTATGGTGAATCCGTTTATTTCCAGGTAGCTGATGCGACCGGCCAAGGTCTCTGAGCTTTGAGCGATCAGGTCTCGTGAGGCGCTGCCTAAAATAAGGTATTGAACAGAAGGATATTTGTCCACCAGGACGCGCAAAACAGGAAAAAGGTCGGGTTTTCGCTGAATTTCGTCAATAATAACGATGCCCTTGAGGCCTTCCAGGCACAGAAGGGGATTGTCCAGCCGTGACAAGTCGCGGGGGTTTTCCAGGTCAAAGAAATGAATGGGTTTGGATTTGTGGCGTTGTAGAAATTGTTTGGCCAAGGTCGTCTTTCCGCATTGGCGTGGTCCGAGAATCGCCACAATGGGAGAAGACGCGAAGCGATGGGTGAGGATGGTGAGTTCTTTTTTGCGCAGGATTTCCATAGATTAAGTATACTATGAAAATTCGAAGGAGAATATCGAAATTTCAAGTTTTTTGGTGTGTGACCGATAGCGATAGGGAGGCATTTTCCAGAGGGGCGCCGATGGCGTCTAGAGGATCAAAAGAACCGAATGGTGTGTAAGCGGCCTTTGGATGGGGTGTCTTTGGGCTTAAAGGCGGAGAGTTCGGCCTTGGGGACGGTCTTTCGGGTGTCGGTCCTCAGGTCGTGGAGCTCGATGGCCGTGAAGTCCTCGAAGTGATAGGCGTTGATCGTTGTGTAACAGATCTCCAGCAGTTGCCGCAGGGTGTCGTCCGAAGGCGGGAAGGCGCTGCGGGTGTAGCGAAAATTGATTCGGTAAAGGATTTGCTTTATCAGGAATTCGCCCCAGGGCATGTCATAGAAATCCAGGTGGTTCCCTTCGGTGTCTCCAACGATTTGAGGGTTGCCTTGGGGATAGTC
>Ga0256830_1002599_pt1 | contig 11784 bp, 19 predicted proteins | sample 128326metaG_FD_190537 | JGI IMG/M metagenome (GOLD analysis project Ga0256830, IMG submission 190537) | Hydrothermal vent microbial communities from Lau Basin, Pacific Ocean - 128-326 | ecosystem: Environmental > Aquatic > Marine > Hydrothermal vents | place: Pacific Ocean: Lau Basin | collected...
AGCACTCGAAACATATAAAGGTGGAAAGAGCAACCCAGAGTATTGCTCCCGCTCCTATCAGCAGCACCTTTGCCAGATCCCTGAACCCTTCTCTGGATTTCATGCCAAACCCCATTAAGTTAACAAAAAATAAAAAAGGAACTATCGCGGAGTACCTATCCACTCTATTGTTTTCCTGTGATATCCGGTGCCTTTTGAAACCACGAATTTTTGGGTGTTGTAGAGGTTCCATCCATGGAATCCTCCACAATGCCAATTTGCCCCATGCGTACCGTGTGCTCCGTGCTTTATGTAGTACCACCCCTTGCCAGTCCAGGTACCCAGAGAGCCATAATCTACGTGGACACTGCCATCTTTGCAGGCTGAGAACTGCCATATCATGGTGTCAGAGTACCAATCACCATCTATCAGGGAAAACCCGCTGACAAAGACTTTCGACTCACAGGACCTCTGGTATCCACTCTCCTGCACCCACACAAGGGGGTCATACGCCCTCTTGTCAAAGCATCTCTCTTCGTCTTCCACCTCATACTGCATATCCGGACACTGGCTGGTGTAGGAGCCTCGCCACGAAGAGTAGTCGTGGAAGACACCCGCCGAGGGCATGAAGTAGTACCACCCGTAATGGGTGCCCTCCCCCTCCATCTGCTCTTTGTAGTATTCGCCACCATGTTTTATGGTGCTGTAGAGGTCCTCCGCCTTCTCTTTCTTCCCGGCGCTCAGCAGCTCCAGCACCAGCTGTAGCCCCGAAATCTGAGCTTCAATTACTTCCGCTCTTGAGGCCTTCCTCTTTTCTGGCTTCTTTTCTTTGGCTCTTCTCATTCTCTTCTCCTCCTCTTTTTGGCTTTCCCGAGGAGGCGCCTCCCCGCGTACACTTAGAAGCCTTCTGCTATAAATAATCTCTGTGACAAACTTCGAAATGTTAGCGGAGAAGGTATGACCGTTTGTAGATAAACTTGCTAACTCCTATCTATTTTCGTGTAGACCTTTTCTATCACGAAGCCGAGTATAGCACCGATTCCTACTGACGATAAAAGAACAATACCTGGGTTGTAGTAGACGCTTCCGCCTCCTCCCAACTGGTAGGCGATTTTAGACCAGATTACCGAGGGCAATGCGATTATTTGCACTGCCCAGAGAAGAATTTTCCCTTTTACTTCAAGGCCCATTAAAGCTACGTATGTAATTAAACCTATCAGCCCCCAGACCGCTCCGAGGATCGCTCCTTTACTCTTAGCTTTCCAGATTAAAAATAAAATTACTAAAAAACCAAGAATTAGAACGGCGAGAAAAATAAGAATTCTTCCACCCGTCAGGGGAGGAGGCGTAGAGGGTGGTTGGGCGTGAACTCCTATCACATAAAAGATGAGAGATAACCATAAAACAGACGCTGGTATGGGATAGAATTGCTTCGAACCCATTTTTATCCTCTTTTATTCTTCAATTAAAGCCATATGAGGCGCGGCTGGTACCTTCTGAGCTAAGAAACCCATGTTTACTTCTTCGGATTTACATCCCTCCGCATAGCCATCCTTAAATCCAGCTTCATAGCCCTTCTGATAGCCTATTTCATAATTAGACTCCTCGATGTATTTGAAGTACTCTGATTCTGTATCTACTCCGCCCCAAATCCAGCTACCGAACATGGGTTTCTCCCGTCCCTCCACCAACAGCACAAGGAAGGATGAAAACAGCAGTATCATCAGTATGGGTGCGACATGCTCCCTTTTAAACAATCTTTCCGCCCTCTTTCCCAGAGGCATCTTCTTTTCCAATTTCAAATGCTACCTCCCTCTTTTTAGCACATTCGGATAGACCCTCTGCGTAGCCATCCTTGTATCCATCCTCGTAGCCCCTCTCATAGCCCCTACTCTGACCCTGCTCCGCAGCCACCGCCAGTTGTTCCTTATACTCGGGGTATTTCATGAGGGGGAACAACATTAAAACATTGAAGACTACCAAAAGCAAGATTAGCCAGAGCATCCAGCCTTTCATTCCTATGTTATCCAAAAAGGATTTCGCTTGCTCCTCGCCCATACACGCATTATCTCCCAAACTTATTACACCGCATCATTGCCTTCCAATAGGGTTGGCAGAAGGGGGCGGAGCCCCTCTTTGACTTGAAACCCTATTCGTGGATATCTACTATAAAAACCTGCCGTCTGAGAGCGCAGTCCTGTATCCCTGTGAACTCCCATGTTACGTCCAGCCACGCATTCTGCCCATAGATCTTCAAGGGTGCGTCAATCGGCTTTATCATAATTTCTCCTAGTCTCTTGGAGTTGGCGCAACCGCACTCGTTAGGAGCTTTACATCCCTGAAAGTTGAACAACGCGCCATAAGTATCTTCTTCAGAGGGTATGTAAACTGCTGGCTCATAGTGGATATCGCAATATACGTTCGGGTCTACGTCCAATGGTGAGGGCGGGCTTTTGAACATACATTTGAGGGTATCTTCATTTTCCTGCCCTCCGCAAGGCACCGGGTTCGAGCACTTGTGGGCATACCAAAACGCGTTAGTGCCCAAGATAATAACCCGTTCTCTTGGCATTTTTTATCAAACCTCCTTTTCTATTTTCTCCCCCGGAGGCGTCACCTTTAAATCCCGGTAGGGACATAAATAGAGACGCCTCTTAGCTTGGGCATATGGGCTCAGTTTCCCTCGCATGGCAGGATGAGCCCCATGTTACTTTTATTCCAAAACTGCTGCTATAAATAATCTCTGTGACAATCTTCAAAATGTTCATAGGTGGTGAACAGTATCTCATAGAGTAGATTTAATTTATAAATCCCTTTTTCTTGGCACTCGATAAAGCAGGTAGACAGGAGAAAGAAATACTGCGGCGATGGTTAAAAACCATACAGCCACGCACCCCACTCATCCAGATGAAGTAAGGCTTGAAGGTATTTAAATTTGTTGTGGATGCATGCGCATAATATGGGTGTCTTCAGAACGGATTTCATCATTTTAATAGCTATTAGTATGTGGTATGTGGTGATACCGTTGATATGAATTCTCGTGGCTTTCGGGCACGTGCTGCTGTCGGGCTGCACAGCTTCACATGAAAGCGGAATTCTACGCCTCCACGCCTGCTCTCAGGCTAACATCGTCTTAAAGAGCGCTGGACCACCTCTCCGCCCGGGGAGGTCTCAGCGAAAACCCTGCCCTCAAAGGTGTAAATTTTTGTTCCCTCCTCAAGCCAGCAGTCCGGCAGCAGGCCGGCCTTCAGGCATGTGTGGCTCAGGAATTCCTCCACACTCCATGCATGGTCCACCGGAACCTGCGGGAGAAGCAGGCCCTTTGCCAGGCCACGCTCCACAATCAGACCGTGCTTTCCCACCTCAATTTTCCCGGCATATTCCCGGGGCGACTCCACCACCAGAAGCTCCGGTTTTGTAAGCACTGTGACCTCAACAGTGCAGTGCCCCAGCTCTTCGAGGGTTAAGGGCGGGAACCTGGGGTCCTGAGTTGCAGCTGATATGGCAGCCTTAATTGTTGCCTCCACCAGAGGATAGACGGGCTCTGGATAGCCGATGCATCCCCGCAGTTCATGTCCGGGATACTCCTCCAGGGTAACAAAAACCCCTGCCTTTTCTCTAAGCTTCCTGGGCGCATCCTCAGGGGGAGGAATCTCCACACCTTCCCTGAGATGGGTCTCTATCGCTCTCCTGGCAAGGGATACAAGATACCTCCCGTCCTCGATGGTGTACATGTTATAGTATTACTTACGAAGCTTTATCAACCTTACTTAGAAGGTGAGGAGCCTGTCGCTCCATGCCACTACCTGGTACATGTCCTTGAGCGTGGAAAAGGGACACAGTTCATTTCCCTCTTTTCTGCGAAGCTTGAGGCAGGTCCCGCACGCCATAATTTCCCCGCCTCTGTCAACAAAGTTCTGCATCTGCTCCCTTATGTTGAAATTTTCAGTATCCAGATTCTCAGCCTCCACACCTTTGCCCATCAAAAAAACCTTAACCTGGTCCCCCGAACTCAGGGCAAAGTTTGCAAACCGGAAGGCGTTCCACACGGTTTCCGGATCGTTGGAAGATATTACAACACCCACCTTCATCTTTCACTCCTCCTTCATTATAGTATCGTATCGTGATATATTAATATTTCGCTACAGGTACTTTTTGAAAAGAACAGCATCCTCACCATCGCCGTAGTAGCCCTTCAGAATCCCCTTCTCCACATACCCAACTCTTCTGTAGAACCTCATTGCCCTGCGGTTTGAGACCCTCACCTCAAGCCACAGCTCAATTACACCCTTCTTTTTCAGCTCCTCCTCCACCGCAAGCATCAGAGCTCTACCTATGCCCCTGCACCTGTACTCCGGGTCAACTGCAATGGCGATGATGTGTCCCTTGGAGCTCACCTTCCTGGCAATCACATACCCCACAACACGTCCATCCACTTCAGCCACCAGGAAGGTATCACCATAAAGCTCGTAGAGGTTTATAAGGAATATGGGATGGTACGGGTCTTTAAAGCTTTTAGCTTCTATATCATACACCCTTTGAAGGTCTGCTGGCCTGAATTTTCTTATCATCAGCACCTCAACCGCACCCGGGCCCATGGAGCACCACATAATATTTTATCTGTAGAATCCCATATTATCTTTTCCTGAATCCAGGTGATGCCATGCACCCAAAATTTAAAATTCTGGCTGAATTTATACGCAAGGAGTATCCCTCCGCATCCCGGGTGGTGGAGGTGGGTGTGGGAACCAGAACAGACGTACTTGAGGAGCTTAAAAGGCACATGAAGGCGGAGGTGGTTGGTGTTGACATAGCAGGGGGGAAGGGGCTGATAAAGGATGACGTGCTCTCGCCCTCTTTTGAGGTTTACCGCAGCGCAGACCTTATCTACGCCATACGTCCCCCTCCGGAGCTCTACCCTGCGCTTATTGAGCTTTCAGAGAGGGTCGGAGCCGACCTCCTGATAAGACCCCTGAGCACCGACCCTGCACCCGAAGGCATGAGGCTGGTCAACTATCGCGGGGAATTCTTCTATATAAAAAAGAGGTCACCTTAGCCTTACTCCACACTCGCTGCAGAACTTGAAGAAGGGCTCATTGGTGGTACCGCAGCGCCGGCATTTTATTGGTCGCATCAGCTCAAAAGCGTCGCACTCCCGGGCCCGCATGTCCCGTGATAGAGCGCAGAACATGTTCAGCTCCGCGCCGTTAAAATTCCACTTTATAATCATATTGGAGCAAAAGATGCACTTGCTCGTGACCTGGGCTATGTCCCGGAGGTTTGCCATCACTTTTCCTTCTTACTAATATTTTTAAGTACTTTTTCCCACGACCTATTCAAATATGGGGACACCGCAGTTTTTTAAGACCTGGTCATGTCATCCGTAAATCAGAACCTCATCACACTCAAGGTGGAATGGCTCCCCCACACTGAGCCCCCTCCTTCTCAGAATCTCACGGAGCTTTTCCCTGTTCGCCAGGAGCTCCTGTATCGCCCCGGTATGGCTGTACCCCACCACCGCAAGAACCTCCTCATACCTCTCTCCCAGCCTCAGCAGCTTTGCCGCCATCGCCGCCTCTCTATCCAGAAGCAACACCTCCTTTGCCAGCGGAATAAGCTCAGGTGCAATCTCGAGCAGTCTCCGGTAGAAGGCGGGCAGGTCACCCCGCTGGAACCCCTCCCACAGGCGGAGGTCAGATATTTTCAGGCACTCCCTGAGCCTTCTCTCCAGATGCGCCTTTCTGAGGTCTATGAGGTACACCTCCGCCCCGATCTCGCACGCTGTGAGCATTGCAACCTTCATCTCCGTCTCCAGATAGGAGCGCACCTCCAGAAACTTCAGGTAGTCGTCGCTGGGCAGCTCCACCGCCACCGCTCCGGGCATGCGCTCGACGATGGAGTCCTCCACCTCGGCAATGCTCACCTGGTGCCTGTGGTGCACCCCCAGCAGGGTTATTCTGCCCATGTGTGAGAGGCAGACGCTAACGTCGCACAATGCCGGGCAGCTGAATCACCCGCCCTGAGCCTGCCTCTCCGAGCGCATCCTTTTGATTTCAGCAGCAATCTCCCTGAGAATCACGCTTCTCGGCTTCGCCTTATCCACCACAACGCGCCCCGAGACCTCCCACCACTCCCTGGGATACGCCTTATCGCGCTCCACCCTGGGATTCAGACCCAGCTGCTCCGCTGCCCTGGCTATCTCCTTCAGCGTGGGCGAGGGAACGGCATACCTCCCGGAAACCTTCCTTCCGTCAGCGCGCGACTTCCTGGCGTCTATGTTAGCGGGCCAGACCACCATCCTCTCCATTCTCAGCCCTCCTTCAGCAGCTCAAGGCATGCCTCCAGCGTGTAGCGCTCCGGCATCGCCACACGCCTCACACCACGCCGGAGAAGCGCCTCCCTGGTGCCCGGTGCTATTGCAACCACGCGCACGCCTGAGAGGAGCTCCGCCAGCTCATCCCCCAGCACCTTGAAGATGTTCTCCACCGTTCTGGCGGAGGTAAAGACAACGCCATCCAGCTCTCCCCTCTCCAGCGCCTGTTTCAGGGCAAAGATTGAGCTTCTGTCCTCGGGCAGAGCGTGGTGGTACAGGTGCACCTCCCTGACGGTGGCAAACTTCTCCAGCTCCCTTACAAGCGTCTCTCTCCCACCGGAGGCGCGCGCCACAAGGATGCGCCCTCCGGCACCCGCGCGGCGCAGCGCATCCACCAGCCCCTCGCTTCTAAACTCCTCCGGTATAAGTGCCACCTTCACCCCGCACCTGAGAAGCGCCTCCTCCGTCTTGGCACCCACCGCCGCAACTCTTGCCCTGCGCAGCTCCTCGCCGAAGTAGCGGTGCATCAGCTCTGCACCAAAGGCGCTGGTTATAACCACCCACCGGTAACTCCCCAGGTCGCCCACCTCCCTCCTGACATCCCGCTCATCCCTTGGCAGCAGCTCCAGAGCATTGACAATAAGCGCCTCGAAGCCGTGGGCTGCTGCAAGCTCCAGGCTCTCGGTCTCCTTTCCCTTCGGACGGGTGATGGCTACCCTCACTTACACGAACCCCAGCTTCACCAGAACCTCAATCAAAATCAGCCCCAGTGCGGCGTAAAGCACCTGCTCTGGCTTGAACTTTATGCCCCGCCCCTCTTCGTCCATGTAGCGCACCAGGCCTGCACCGGAGGCAGGCATAGCAATGCGCTGCTTCTTCCTCTTAACCATGCTTACACCTGGCAAGACTAACATAAAAAACTATTCCCCATTAATATAAAGCAGAAGCTCCTGCAGATAGTACTCCAGCTCCGCCCTGCTCTCCGCCTCAAGCGCAAGTGCGGCCAGCCTCCCCGCCTCGCCATCCAAATTCTCAGCGATGCGCTCCAGCACCCTTTTCACCTCGCCAAGCTCCACCTTTTCCACCTCCTCCTCGGAGAGCACCACGCCGGCGTACCTGCGGAAGTAATCGAAGACTGTGCTCTTCGGTATGCCCGTCATACCTGCAATGCGGTAAAAACTCATCCCCGCCTTTCGCATGGCGAGGATCTTTCTGACCCCGGCGTCGTCCAGCTTCCTGGGCCTTCCGCGGGAGGCCACCACCTCAACCTCAACTCCGCTCTCACTGAGAAATTCCAGAGTCTCCGCCGGAGTCTGCCTCGCCGCGGTTGGGGTAAGGGTAATCCTGCTTACCCCACGCTCAACACATGCCTCAGCCTGAGCCCTGCTTATGTAGTTGCTGAAGTGCATCCGGTAATTTCAATTTTCTCAGTGCTCATATATCTCTTTCGCTCTCCATGGAATATCTCCTGTACATCCTGCTCAGAAGCTGCACCTCGTCCTCATCGAGCACCCTGGGCTGGCCGAGCAGCTTTGCAAATGCAAATACTTTTGCCCCCCTCTCAACCACTTCACAGGTCAGAAGCGCCTCTCCGAGACTCCTTCCGGTGCACACCGCACCATGGTTGGAAAGGAGCACAGCATTTTTACTGCCGAGGGCTCTTACAGCATTCCTCGCAAGCTCCTCAGTTCCGGGAGGGGCATACTCCGCCACCTCCACGCTCCCTCCCACAAGCTGCGCAAGTTCCTCAAGCACTGGAGGTATGCGCATACCTGCCACGGCGGCAGCGCAGGCGAAGGGGGAGTGGATGTGGATTACCGCATTTACGTCTTCTCTGGCCCTGTATATCTCCAGATGAAGCCGGAGCTCCGTAGAGGGGGCTGTGCTCCCCCTCCAGCCTCCCCGGAGGTCGACCAGCACCAGATCCTCGGTTCTCAGTTTCTCAAGCGCCCTCCCCCTCGGGGTTATTGCTATTGAGCCCTTCCCAAGCCTGATGCTGAGGTTTCCCCAGGTTCCAGAGACGAGACCCTCCTCGGCGAGCCTTCTCGCAGCCCTTACAACTCCGGAGAGCTCCTCTTTCATATCAAACCTCCTGCATCTTCTGACATCGTTCTTTCGAGCACCGCGAAGGGGTCCTGCATCTTCGCAACCTCCCGCGCAGCGCGCTCTCTGAGCTCCCGCTTCTCCCCCTCATCAGGGAGCAGCTCCAGCATCTCCTCAACGCTGCGCGCGTGCTTCATCAGCCCCAGCTCTATCAGGTACCTGTCAACGCCCAGCAGGGGCTGCGGATAGAGGGATATGGCGGGCGTGCCCAGCAGCGCTGCCTCGCGGTTCATCGTACCGCCTTCGCTTATCACCGCCTCCGCATGGTAAGCTAAGCTGAGCGCATCCACATTGCGCAGGGAAACGCAGCGGGAGTAGCTCTCCTCACCCCGGGGTATGACCACCACCTGGTATCCCCTCCCGCGCAGCGCATCTATCGCATGCTGCGTCCTCTCCCTGCCCTGGTAGTATGCCGCACCCAGAGGGGGTGGACGGAGGAGGACAAAGCGGCCCAGCCTGAGGGATTTAATCAGCGAGTCGTCGGGGGCAAAGCCTCTCACCTGCACCACCTCAAGCACGCCCCTGAAGGTGACGAGTCTCTTCCACGTCGCCCCCTGCTCCAGAAGCTTTTCCCTGTCCGTCGCCTCGGGAGCGATAACCCTGGTGCACAGGCTTAGCGTGAGTCGGTTCTGGTGCTCCGCATATTCGTTGTCCACGAAGTGGTAGTGGGGTATTCCCAGCCCAAAGGCAACTCTTGGTGCCTCAACGCTGTGCTTGGCTATGCTCGCCGAGATTCTTTTGCCAGAAAGCGTTTTTGCGAGGCCTATTATCCGCTCCGCACTGGCGATGAGTTTCTCCTCCCGGCTGAGCCCGTGCTCACCCACTGAGATAAAGCTTATCCCCCTCGCCCTGAGCATCTCCTCCAGGAAGCTGTGCCTCCTGGCCGTGACAAGGCAGCGCCTTGCCTTTATGAACCTCTCAAAGAAGGGCACATGGGGCAGGTTGGTTATGTCCACCCAGAGCATGCTGCAAGCTCTTCTCGGGGAGATATAAAACTACCGCAGAGCCAGAGCAACTGCCGCTGCTGCGCACGCGAGTTCCACAGCCCAGATGAGAGCCACCGCATGGGGCTCCCTCATGGGCCTGAGCCTGAGAAGCAGCCTGGGCAGGGAGAGGTTCCCCCGCTCAGGTGCGTGCAGAAGCCCCCCTCTCAGTGGCGTTGGCTGCTGCGACTCCCGGGTCATGACCCCGGCGCTGAAGAACTTCAGCGCAGCGTCGGCAGCGTAGGGCAGGAAGATGAGCGCACCCTCCAGCTCCAGCTTTCCGAACACTATAGCCGGGAAAAGCGCGGCACCTATTGCGAGCGTGGCAACATCGCCGGGAAAGACTCTCGCGGGATAGCGGTTGTAGTAAAGGAAGGCGATGAGGGAGGCAAAGAGCAACAATGCGATGGCGAGGCTCTCCTGCTCGCCTTTGAGCAGCGCCACAGCAGCAACGCCCAGCGAGGCTATTGCCCCGGTGCCTATCTCAAGGCCGTTGAAGCCGGCGAGCATGTTGGTGAAGTTGCACGCGCACATGAAGGCGATGGGGAGGGCGAGGAGGTACACCATGCCCAGCTCCACACCCGCTATTGAGGTGTCCTTCACGAAGGGCAGGAGGAGCACGCCTATAGCCGCGGGGTAGAGCAGCTTCTCCCTCGCGGAGAGGGGCCTTATTCTGTCGTAGTAGCCCAGCGCCGCCACCAGGAGCACTGCCAGGAGAGTGACGTAGAAGCCCGCGCTCGCCTGGAACAGCATAGCGTAGAGCAGCGCCGATGCGAGAAAGCCGGCAACAACCGCGATGCCCCCCTGCTCCGGCACGCTGGGCCTGAGCTCTTTGTGCAGGTCCACGCCCACGTAGCCGTGTTTCGCCGCCCACTCCATAACCTTCGGAGTGAGCAGGAAGGTCGTGGCGAAGGAGAGAAGTGCGAAGGGTACGAGCTCGAGCATAAATAGAGGTGTGGGTGGGGGATTAAAAAGCTTTCACGTCCTCCTCTTCAGTGAGAGATATACTGCGGTGGGCAGAAGAGAAAGCAAAAGAAGCGCCGTGGGTCCACAGATTCCACCCTTCTCTTTGCCTTCAGCAGCCGATGCAGGAGCGGGCTTCGTCTCACCCTTCTGCACAACACCGGCGATGGGGTCATGCACCACTTCCCCGCCCCGCGGATATGCAACAAACACGAGCCATTCATCATCAGATAGTGCAGATGTCACTGCAGCAGATGCTGCGGAGCCGTCGCTGGTTACTGTGCCGAGCCAGTCGAAGTACACCAGGGAGGTTTCAGACTCTGTGTAGAAATAACTTCCGTCTGCTTCCACGCCTTTTTCTGAGTACACCTTCGCCCTCAGTGCCACTCTGCTATCCTCCTCTTCAAAGGGAAAATTCCAAATCCGCACAAGTACCTTCATCTCCGTGGGGCTGAGAGACTCCGCACCGTATGTAGCGGGAGTGCTGAAGAGTATGCCGCTTACCTCAAAACCGGCGCCTTCCGGTGTTACACCTCCCGCAGTGAGCTTGTACCCCTGGCTCCCACCGGTGGTGAGCTTTTCTAAGGCAGGTCTGCCATAGATGACAGTACCTCTGTCACCCAGCGGGATTTCCTGAATCACTTCGTCAGTTTCCCGGGTGAAGCCGCCGTCTCCATTCTTATCAACAAACTCCACAAGTGCCTCGAAGGTTACCCTTATCTCCGCTTCCTCCTCGTATCCAGCGGACTCCAGGGAGTGCTCAAACTCCAGCGCCAGAGGGCCCTCCCCACCCTCCGTGTAGAGCCTTGCTTCGAGCCGGGATTCAAGACTCTGGTTCTCAAAGGAGGACATCAATTCGACGTAGTCGTCATACGCACCCGCTTCCAGCTCCCGCTCCTCTTCATAGGCTCCCGCTGCGCCTGCAGCAGCGATAAAAAACAGGAGGAACAGAATCGCCTGCCTCATGATTAACCGGGTATTCCCTTCTCAATATAAAGCTTTCGCCTTTTCAGTGGAGTTTGGGGTTGTGCAGCACTTCTTATATTCCATTTTTATATCCATGGAATCGACTACAGACCGGAGGATACATGTTTTAAAATGGCGCAAAGCAGTAGCCCGGGCGGATTCGAACGCAACTGCAGTCAGTTGGATCAACAAATTGCGGTATTTCGCAGCGCAAATACCGCCATGAAAAATAACAGCCCCGGGCGGATTCGAACCGCCGGCTCTGGCTCCAAAGGCCAGAATGTTTGACCACTACACCACGGGGCTTCAGAAGATAACACCTTCCCAACATGTGAAAAGTTATAAGGGCGCTGCGAACGTTACAGCAACCTTTTCCATTGTAAATCTTAAGCTAAAAGCTAAGCTCCGGTAGTGTAGCCCGGCCAATCATGCCGGCCTTTCGAGCCGGCGACTCGGGTTCGAATCCCGACCGGAGCA
>Ga0256830_1002600_pt1 | contig 11783 bp, 6 predicted proteins | sample 128326metaG_FD_190537 | JGI IMG/M metagenome (GOLD analysis project Ga0256830, IMG submission 190537) | Hydrothermal vent microbial communities from Lau Basin, Pacific Ocean - 128-326 | ecosystem: Environmental > Aquatic > Marine > Hydrothermal vents | place: Pacific Ocean: Lau Basin | collected...
GCCCGCGCCCGCCCCAACCGCGACCTGCTCCGGGACCGAGAGGGTGCGCATGGACAGGGTGGCCAGGTGGTAGCCATGGCCGTTCAGCAAAGAGGAGGCCCGCACGTACATCCCGACTTCCTGCAGACCGTCCCGATCCACGTCGCCCAGCGGCTGGAGGAACCATCCGTCGTACTCCACCGGGTCGGGGTACCAGGGCAGGAGGTCCGCCGGCAGTTCGGCCCGGCCCAGGAAGGCTCCGGTCGCCGGGTCGAAGTGCCCCAGGGCGTAGAGACTCGGAACCCCGAAGGTCGGCGAGTCGTCCGCCGCCGGCACCACCAGGTCGAGGCGCCCCTCGGGGGTGAGCGTGAGCATGGTCGGCGCCAAAGTCTTCAGGTAGGCGTAACCCGTGGGAGCCCCGGGGTCGAATGCCACGGCAGGATCGAAACCCCATAGTCTCGCACCGTCGGCGCCGGAAATCCCCATCATGAAGTCGCCGTTCGCCCAGGCCAGATCCGCGATGCCGTCCCCGGTCACGTCCGGGCCCATGGAAGCCGATCCGTTGTCGCCTCTGCTCTCGGAGCCCGTCTCATTCCACAGGAGGGAACCATCGGTGCCATCCAGGGCATCGATGCTCTGCTGCCACGCACCTGTGACCGGATCCTGCACCATCCAAGGAGCCACGACGTCCGGGACACCATCGCCGGACAGATCGGGCCAAGGGTCGGGAGCCTGGCGCGACATGGGTCTGTCGTAGTAAGCACCCGTTCGTGCGTACTCCCAGATCACCATCAGGTCGGCCCCGCTCAGGATGCCTGTCCAGCCAGTATTGGCAAGGTTCGTGTCCTGGTAGAGAATGTCGTCCCAACCATCGCCATCGACGTCGCCAATCCGCATGCTCGAGAAGGGCAGACGCCTGGTTGCCCGCGCGAGCTCGTGCATGTTCGGTCCGAGCGAGAACGTGGCCAACTTCCAATTCGTCAGACTGCTGGATCCCAACAGAACAGGGCCCGAAGGAGTGCGAAGCAAGCGCCACATGGTGGATGAGTAGCTGAGTCCACCGCGAACCGGCCCCGGGAGGGGCAGCAGCCGCCGCTCCCACGCCCCTCTCCGGAACTCGAGGCCCGTCCAAGCGAGGATGCTGTCCTGCAACTCGACGATGACTTCGCAAGCTCCGTCACCATCGAGGTCGCCCTGAGCAAGCGGCCAGATCTGGTAGAGCATGTGCCCCCCGTCCGGAGAGAGCGGGGGCAACACGTCGTCCACGACCCACGTCGCCGGGGCCTGGACGAGTCCGAAGAGCAACGCGGGAAGGAGCATCAGTCCTCCTCTCCACCCTTGTCCCGCTCCTGGAGCTTGGACGGACGCGGATTGCCCTCCACGTCGCTGCCATCCTCACCGAGAGCTTTCCCTGCACGCAGATAGCTAGGACTTTGGAAGAAGATAGGAAGCCCAGCCTGATTGTCTAGGAAGAATTGGGTGAGGTCGTTGGAGCTGACCTGGATCGGACCGACGAAGGGCGAAGGATCGTCGGTGGACCTAATGCCGGCTCCGAGTTGCAGGTATGACGCCCGAAGACCGGACCAGCCGATGGCGCGCGGGTTTCCGTTGTACGAGGGATGGGTTTGATTGTCGTCCCACTCCAATACGCTCTCGAGACCTGGTCCGAAATCATCCCAACGGTCGTCAGGGCGCTGGAAGACCGAGTTCACGAACGAGGTGATGAGGATGACGTCGTCGTTGGGGTCGCTCGGCGTGTCGTCCCAGAAGAAGAGCGGGACCGGGGTGCCGCCCGGTGCGATCATCTCCACTTCTGCGGTAGCGCCGCCACTCGCGCGGTCGTCGTTGTAGGCGAAGGTGCAGTGCACCACCGGCGCCAGGAGGACGGGGATCTCACGGAAGTATCCCGGAGGGGACACCTCCTCGAGCCTGGCGTACCACCCTTCCAAGGGGTGCCCCCAGACGTAGGTGTTGACGAAGCGCACCGAGACGGCCGTCAGGTCCTCCGGCCACTGCCGACCGAGGGCCCGCATCACGATGCCGCGCTTGCCGTTGTTGCTGATCCCGCAACCGTCGACGACTCCTTGACCGCGGGGCAGATCGGGGTTGGCCGACTGCCCCACCCCCGTCAGGTTGGGCTCCCAGAGCTGCTGCCCGAAGTAGTCCACCGTGCCGCCGACAAGGGCTCCTCCGGTATAGGGATAGAACGACTTGTTCGGAGCGGCATCGAGGAAGAGGCCGTTCACCCCGTTCTCGTGGATCTCACAATGGTCGAGACCGAGGTACGCCCCCGCCGGCAACTGGACCCGCAGGTCGTAGTCCGTGCGGTGGGAATGGAGGTAGATCCCATTCCCAGTGTTCGACAGGAAACTCGAGTTGGCCGCCTCGACCACCAAGTAGGAGAAATCGCTCACGGCGTGGACCCCGTTGTGCAGGAAGGCGTAGTCGTCGTTCGGATCCACGGCGTAACCTCGTCCCACGTCGCGGATGGTGACGCTCTGCAGGGACAGACGCCCCCGCGTCTCCCAGTTCGCCCGAGCGTAGATGCCGGCGGCGCGGAAGTTGCGGATCATGGTTCCGTTGAGCGAGGCCTCGAAGACCGCGCCGTAGTCGCCGTGCGGCATCCCCAACGTGGACCTCGGAGCCTTCTCGGCGTCGGCGTACAACCCGACGTCCCAACCGTTGGAGGTCCCGCCGGAACGACCATTCCAAACGCCCCCGTTCACCGTGAGGGACACGCGAGGCACCGGATCCACCGGATCGTAGCTGGTGTCGTGCTCGCCACTCGATTGCGAGTTCAGGTTGTGCGCATAGATCTCGACCAGTCGGGTCAGCTCGGGACTCGGAGCGCCGCTGGCGGGGGCGAAGGGTTCGAGGTCGTGGGTTCCCTCCTGACCACTCACCGGGACCCGATCCATCCGTGAATCCGGGAATTGGCCGTAGGTGCGCAGGTTGTCGATCGTCGCGCTGACCGTGCCTGCATCGAAGTCCTCGACCTGAAAGACGAACCCCCGGGAGAACTTCTGTTCTGCAGGCTGGGGCGCATGTGCGTAGGGAACGTCGTCGACGATCCAGCAATCCTCGACGGAGACTCCGATCGTTCCCCCTGCCCCCTGGCTGCCTCCTGCTCGGCAGACGAGGGCATCGCCGTTGCGCAGGAAGCGAACGTCGTCGAGGAGGAGATGGGTCGCGCCGCCGGCGTTTCGCACGACCTCGATGGCGATTCGTGCGCCGGCGAGGTGCAGGGAACGGAAGGTGGTGACCTCGGTGGGGTCCGGGCCCAGGATCGCACCGACCTGGAACAGGGCCGAAGCTCCACCCGGCGCAGTACTCACGACGTAGACGGGGTGGCTCCCGGCCTTCTCGACGACCACCCCGGAAGGCACCTGGATCGGGAAGACCTCGCCGATGTCTTCGGAATAGGGAATGACGTTGCCTGCGCCGTCCAAAGGAGCCTTGATCAGGACCTGGTCACCCGCGACGGCGCCACCGGTGGAAAGCGTGTCGGTGATCGTGGGGCCACTGTAGATCGTGACGCCTCCGCGTACGAGATCGACGCTCGCGGGGGTCTGGGCCGACAGCGATGCGCCGAGGAGGAGGCCGGCGACGGCCGCGGCCGAGCCGAGCCGAGCCGAGCCGAGCCGAGAGAGGGAGGTGGAGAGGACGAGGCGTGTTCCTTCATGTTTCCACCCTAGACCATGCCGGAACAGGGGGCAAGCATGGCGGGGCGGGAAACGACACTCCGCACCCGTCCCAACCGGGGGACAGGGACGCAACCCCATGCTGGGACGACCCTTGCGGCGTCCTCGCGGGCCGAGAGGACGGCCCGACGGCAGTCTGCGGTCAGGCCGGGACGTCCTCCAGGTCGGCCATCGGGGTGATCTCGCCGACCAGGGGCAGGGCGTAGTCGCGGAAGGCCGGGCTGACGTCGTGCTCGCCGTCCAGGAACTCCTCGGGCAGGTCCTTGGTGACGCGGGCGACGTCGGAAAGGGGCGCGACGAAGGTCTCACAGGCGTAGGCCGGGCCCTCCAGGCGGCGCAGCGCGATGCTGCCGCTCGCGTGCTCGCCCGACAGGGCGGCGCGCACCGCGGCGCGTCCGACCTCGCGGGCCTCGGCGGCGTCCACCGGCGAGACGTCGGCCGGGAACGAACGCTGCAGGTAGCCGAAGGTGTCTGCCCGTACCCGCACGTCGCCGAGGTGCTCCTTGACCAGCCGCGCCAGGGCGTCGCCGAGCGCGCCGGTGCCGCTCAACTGCACGTTGCCGTGGCTGTCGCGCTGCCCCGCCAGCACCGAACCCATGCGCTCGGCGTAGGTCTGCAGGAAGGGCTTGCCCTCGGCGTCGTGGATGCCCTCGGAGACCGCGACCACGCAGCGGCCGAACTCGCGGTACACCGACTCGACCGCCGCCAGGAAGGCCTCCGGGTCGAAGACGCGCTCGGGCACGTAGACCAGGTGCGGGCCGTCCTCGACGCTGCGGCGGCCGAGCGTGCTCGCGGCGGTCAGCCAACCGGCGTGCCGCCCCATCACGACGTCGATCTTGATGCCGGGCAGCGAGCGGTTGTCGCGGTCGTCGCCCTGGAAGGCGTGCGCCACGAAACGCGCCGCCGAACCGTAGCCGGGACAGTGGTCGGTGACGCGCAGGTCGTTGTCGATGGTCTTCGGCACGTGGAAGCAGCGCATCTCCCAACCGAGTTCGCGCGCCTGCGACTCGACGATGTGCGCGGTCTCGGCGGTGTCGTTGCCGCCGACGTAGAAGAAGAAACGGACGTCGCGGCGGCGGAAGACCTCGACCATGCGCGCCACGTCCTCGGCGGTCGGCTTCATCCGCACCGAGCCGAGCGCTGCGGCCGGAGTGCGGGCCACGGCCTCGAGGGTCTCGCGCGACTCGCGGCCGAGGTCCACGAAGCGGTCGTCCAGCACGCCACGCACGCCGTGGCGCGCGCCGAGCACCCGGGTGACGGCGTCGGCCTGGACGGCCTCTTCCACGTAACCGACGAGGGACTGGTTGATGACGACGGTCGGGCCGCCGGACTGACCGATGACGGCGGCGCCACGCAGGGGGGTCTCCATGGGATGGTCGAGGTGCAGGGGGAACGGGGAGGCGGGTGTGAACGGAAGGCGTCAGACGGCCAGGGTCGGGCCGGGCGGCTCCTCGGGCGCCGGCGGCGGCCGATGCAGCCCCTCGCGGGCCGCAGTCCACGACGCCAGGCCCGCCCAACGCCCGACGCGGAAGGCGAAGCGGCCGACGGGGAGGAGCAGGCCGAGGGCGAGCAACGGCAGGAACCCGGCCGTCGCAGCCGCCCCGAGCCCCAGCACCCAGAGGTAGTCGAGGGCCAACCCGACGCCGACCAGGACGCCGATCTGGAGCGGATGCGCGAGCAGGGTGCCGAAGCCGCGCAGGAGGGCGAGGAAGGCGCTGCGCCCGCCGCCGGTGACGAGCCGGGCGCGGGCCAGGTCGAGGACCACCTCGACGAAGAGCAGCGCGCCGACGTAGAGCACCTCGCGCGTGAGCTCGAAGGCCAGGGCGCGGGTCTCGCTCGTCGCCAGGGCGGGGTCGCCGTCGGGGAAGAACCAGCCGGCGACGGCGGCGGCGGGGGTGCTCCAGAACAGCCAGGTCACGGCCGCGAACAGGGGCAGGCCCAGGACCCAGGTCCGCAGGAAGGGGGCGACGTGCTCGGCGGCGCCGCGCAGGAACGCGCGCAGGCCGCGGCCGCCGCGGGCGCCGAGGGTCATCCAGCCCGCGGCGAACAGGAGCCCGATCCAGCCGGCGACGAGGACGAGGGGGACGAAGGCGCGGCCGGCGAGCGGGAGGGCGTCGGGGTCGGAACGCGACCACTCGGAGAACAGCCATGCGGGGGTCGGGCCGAGGAAGTCGGCGGGGCGCTGCTCGGGGGTCACGACCGGCTGGTCCACCGCCGCCTCGGCCGAGAGCACGACCGGCAGGACGGCGACCAGCGGCAGGAGCCATCCCCACACCAGGACCATGGCGAACCAGGGTCCGGGCGAGGCGGCGGCCACCCGCAGGCCGCGGAAGAAGTGCCCCACCGCGCGGCCGAGGGAAGGACGTCGGCGTTCGACGAGCGGCGGGCCCGGCGCTCCGTTCGGCGACGGGAGGGCGTCCACCACCAGGGTGGTCGGGGCGGTCGGCCCCGGCGGAGGGGCGGAGGACTCGCTCATCCCATCCCTCCAGCGAAGAAGAGGACCTGCTGGGCCCAGATCCAGACGCGCAGGCCGAGGTTGCGCGAGCGCTCCTCGAGCGGCTCGGCGCGGCGATCCTGGTTGGTCCAGTCGCGGTCGAGCAGCCAGCGCCGCTCCGGGTCCACCTGGAACAGGGCGGCACGCCGGGGGCGTCCTTCCAGCGTCGCGGTCCACAGGCCGCTCGCACCGTCCCAGACCCACTCGTCGGTGGTGCCGTCCTCCCAGGTCAGGCGCAGCTCGACCGGCGCGACGAAGCCGTCGTAGCGCCGCACCCCGAGGTGGACGGTCCAGGAACCGTCCTCGTCCTGGAGCTGGCGGAACTCGGACACGCCGTAGTCCATGCGCTCGTTGCCCTCGTAGGCCTGACGCCACAGGTCGCGCCAGTCCACGGCCACGGCCCGCTCGCCGTCGCCGAGCCGGACGTCGCCGGCGTGGGCCAGGATGGTCTCGAGCAGCTGCCCCGGCCGGGCGTGGCGGAAGCGCGTCGCCGCGTGGTAGTGACGCATCACCCGGGCCCAGGCGTCGTCGCCCATCACCCGAGCGAAGCTCTCGAGGGTCATCATCGGGCGCCGATAGGCGTTGACGCGCCGCATCCCGGCCTCCGCCAGGGCGAAGGTTGGCGTGGACAGCGGCTGCGACCAGTCGCCGGCGTGGGCGCTGCGGTTGGAGAGCACGGCGTCGCGGGTCACGCGGGGGAAGTACGAGACCCGCGGCATCTCGCTGGCCCAGCGCAGCAGCGAGACGCGGCGCCGCAGCGCGAACGCCCGCCGCCCGACCACCGGCAGCGCGGGGAACACGGCGGCGTCACCGGTCAGCCACGCCCGCGGGTCGTCGGCGGCGAATCCGGGCAGGGAGAGCGGAGCGCGCCCCAACCACTGCCGCCCGAGGACGGTGTGGACGGCGAGCGCCGGCGGCCATCCGGCCTCGAGCACCCGCCCCGTCGTGTAGGTGGTGAAGCCCTCGTCGAGCCAGGCGTGGCGGAACTCGTCGTTGGCGCTCAAGCCGTACCAGAACTGGTGGGCGAACTCGTGCACCGTCACCCCCTCCGGCGACGGGTTCCGCGGATGCGAACCCTTGCGGACGCCGGCGGTGAACAGGCGCGGATACTCCATGCCGCCGGTCTGGCGCGCGTCGTGCGAGGGGTCAACGCAGGTGATGGTCGCGTAGGGATACGAGCCGAACCACAGACCGCAGTAGTAGAGCGCGCGCGCCAGGGCGGTGAAGTAGCGCTCCTCGTACTCGTCGTGCTCGGGCTGGAGCAACAGCACCATCCGGGTCGGGCGCGGACGCACGGCCTCTTCCGAGACGCCGAAGACGCGGGCCATGCGCGCCTCCTCCTCGGGGTCGCGCCACTCGCCCGGCTGGAAGACGCGCTCGACCACCCGCGCCTTGGGGTCGCCGGTCCAGGCGAAGTCGTGGACGTCCTCGGCGACCAGGAGGTACTGGACCCGCCCCGGCCCCGCGGGGTGCGGGTCGTCGGGGCGCGGGGTCCCCGAAGACACCAGGTGGCCGGCGTAGCGCTCGGGCACCGTCAGGGCGACCTCGTAGGTGCCGAAGTCGGCGTAGAACTCGGTCAGGTAGTGGTAGGGCGGGCAGTTCCAGCGCCAGCCGTCGGGGCCGGGCTCCCACACCCCCAGCTTCGGGAACCACTGCACGGCGTGGACGTAGCCCGACGGCCCCCACCCCGAGCGACGGTAGGCCTGGGGCAGCACGGTGACGAAGTCGAGTTCGACCTCGACCTCGCCGCCCGGAGGAACGGCCGCCGGAAGGGCGACGCGGGCCACGGTGCGGTCGGGGCGATCGGGGTCGTCCCCGGGCTGGGACACCCACTGCCACGCCACCGGGACCGCCTCGTCCTCGTCGCCCTCGCCGCGGAGGCGGACGGCGACGTCGCGGACCTCGGTCGAGCCCCACACCCGCGGGCGCTCGTCCTCGCCGCGCAGGAAACCGAAGCGCCGGCCCTCGCGCAGCCACACGGTGTCGGGATGCTCCCAGGCGTTGTTGTAGACGTGCCAGTAGAGCTCGTCGGTGGGCCGGTCGCCGCGATTGCGCCAGCGCACCGCCAGGCGGCCGCGGATGGTGTGGCCGTCCTCCTCGAGCCGGACGTCCATCCGGTAGTGGACCACGCGCTCGCTCCGCTGCGGGAGTTCGGGCAGCTGGACCGCCGCCCGCGCCGCCGCGGCCGACGGGCCGAGCGCCAGGCCCAGGGCGAGGAGACCGAACCGGGACAGGGGCGCCATGCCGGCATGGTAGCCCGTCGCCGCCGGGGCGGCGACGGCCGCCCGGTCGGACCGGGCGCTGGACGGGGCGGCCGGTCAGTCGCCGCCGACCCGCCCCAGACGCTGGCGCAGCAGGCGCACGGCCTGGGCGTGGATCTGGCTGACCCGGGACTCGGTGAGGCGCAGGCGGTCGCCGATCTCGCGCATCTTCAACCCCTCGCCGTGGTAGAGCTCCATCACCAGGCGCATCCGCTCGGGCAGGGCCGCGATCTCACGGGCCAGGCGCTCCATCAGGTCGCGCTGCTCGACCTCCTCCTCGCCCCCTCCGCCCTCACGGCCCGCGACGGTCTCGTGGCCGTCCTCGTCGCGGGGCAGGGCGACGATGGCGGGGCACTCCTCCCCCGCCTCGCGGGCGCGATCGCGCATCGCCCGCGGCAGGAAGTCCAGGCGCCGCAGCTCGTCCAGGATGGCCCCCCGGATGCGGTGGTAGGCATAGGTCTTGAACACGGCCCCGCGCGAGGGGTCGTAGCTCCGGCACGCCTTCAGCAGGCCGAACATGCCGGCCGAGTACAGCTCGTCCTCGGAGACCGAGAACGGCAACCGGGGCCGGATCCGGTTGACGACGTACCAGACGAGGTGCTCCCACTCGTGGAGCGTCGCCTCGGTGGGCGGCGCGGAGGGGAGGGAAGTCGGTCGGGGCGGCTGCGGAGGGGTCATGGCGGGCTGGACCGACCCTGTCATCGGCAAGGAAGTCGCTTTTCCTTGAAAGGAAATCGGAAAATCGCAAGCCAAGGAGCGACAAGGACTTGAAACGGCTCCTTCGAGGGACCATCCGATGGGAACCGGGCCGGAGGCCGGTTCCGGGGCCTTCCACGTGCTGGAAATCGCCCCCTTCGGCGGCCAAACTGCCCCGCGACCGCCCCCGGCGGCGGCCTCGCTCCCCTCCTCCCCGGCACCTCCTCGTGGCCAAGAACCGACACCTGAACGCCGAGCAGATGGCTGCGGCGCAGCGCGAGATCTCCATCTCGGAGTTCTTCGCCAAGAACCGCCACCTCCTCGGATTCGACAACCCCCGGAAGGCCCTCCTGACGACGATCAAGGAGGCCGTGGACAACTCGCTGGACGCCTGCGAGGAGGCCGGGATCCTGCCCGAGATCGTGATCGAGGTCCACCAGCTCGAGGAGGACCGCTTCCGGGTGGTGGTCGAGGACGACGGCCCCGGCATCGTCGAGAAACAGGTGCCGAACATCTTCGGCAAGCTGCTCTACGGCTCCAAGTTCCACAGCCGTCGCCAGTCGCGCGGCCAGCAGGGCATCGGCATCTCGGCCGCCGGGCTCTACGGACAGCTCACCACCGGCCGCGGGCCGACCATCGTCTCGAAGACGAAGCGCGGCAAGGCGCACCGATTCCAGATCCAGCTCGACCTGTCCAAGAACCGGGCGTTGATCACCGAGGACGAGGTCCTGCCCGATTGGCACCGCAGCCACGGCACCCGCTTCGAGGTGGACCTGGAGGCGAGCTACCAGCGCGGCCTGCGTTCGGTGGACGACTACGTCAAACAGACCGCGGTGGTCAATCCGCACGCCCGCATCAGCTACCTGGCTCCGGGGATGGAGGAACCGCGGATCTACGAGCGGAAGGTGGAGACGGTCCCGCCGCGCGGAGAGGAGATCAAGCCCCACCCCTACGGGGTCGAGCTCGGCGAGCTCATCAAGATGCTGCGCGACACCGACTGTCGTTGGCTGTCGTCCTTCCTCAAGGAGGAGTTCTGCCGCGTCGGTCCCAAGGTGGCCAAGGAGATCCTGAAGGAGGCCGGGCTCGGCGAGCGCGCCTATCCGAGCCGCATCGCGCGCCAGGAGGCCGACCGGTTGTACCGCGCCATCCAGAAGACGCGCATCAGCGCCCCGCCGACCAGCTGCCTGTCGCCCATCGGCGAGGAGCAGATCCGCGAGGGCCTGCTCAAGGAGGCCGACCCCGACGTCGTCTTCGTCGCGACGCGGCCCCCGGCGGTGTATCGCGGCAACCCGTTCCAGATCGAGGTCGGCATCGCCTGGTCGAAACCCGGGGACACCCGACTGGAGGTGGACTCCAGGGGCCGCATCCGGAAGACCAAGAAGCGGTCGGTGGACACGGAGGACCTGCTCGGGGCCGCCGACGAGCCGGTGCGGGTGCTGCGCTTCGCCAACCGGGTGCCACTCTTGTTCCAACAGAGCTCGTGCGCTTTCACCAAGGCCATCATCCAGACCACCTGGAAGAACTACGGGCTGCAGCAGTCGCGCGGCTCGCTGCCGGTGGGGTCGGCCGTCATCCTGGTGCACATGGCCAGCGTGTGGGTGCCGTTCACCAGCGAGGCCAAGGAGGCCATCGCGCCCTACCCGGAGATCCTCAAGGAGGTCAAGCTGGCCATCCAGGAGGCGGGCCGCAAGCTCGGGGCCCACGTCCGCAAGGGCAAGCGCATCGCCAGCGAGTACGAGAAGCGCTCCTACATCGAGAAGTACCTGCCGCACGTCGGCATCGGGCTCCAGGAGATCCTCGGGCTGCCCGACGTCGAGCGCGAGGAAGTGGTGGAGCGGCTCCGTGAGACCCTCGAGGAGAATCGGAAGGTCTGACATGGCTGCCAAGAAGAAGACCAGCAAGAAGAAGGCGACGACCAAGCGGAAGACGGCCGCCAAGGCGCCGGCCGGCCGCAAGCGCGCCTCCAAGGCGCGTTCCCTGGCGGACGAGAAGGCGCGGGTCGCGGACCTCCGGGAGGTCGCCCTGACCTCCATCCACAAGGTCGCAGAGGACGTCTACGGCAAGGCCCGGGAAGGACGCCTGCCGACCCTGACGATGCCGCAGCGGAACCTGCAGAACGTCGAGTACGACAAGGAGAGCGGGGTCTTCCGCATGAAGGGGAACCTCAAGGTGCGGACCCTGGACGTGAATTCGGTGCGGACCTTCGCCCAGACCCTGCGCTTGATGTCGCTGGCCAAGGAGATGGTCGCCGACGACGACTTCGCGACCAAGCGGGAAGCCTACTACGTCAGCAAGAACTGGGCCGATTGCAAGTTCGACGAGCAGCGTGAGTCGGATACGGTGCTCGACGACATCGAGGCGATGTTCTCGATGGAAGGGGTCACGCGTGAAACCCTGCGCTTCGTACCCGAGGAGCACGGCGGCAGCGTGGTCGGCCCGCTCACGGTAATCGACCGCGACCCCGAGACCGACGAAGAGATCCGCTCCGACTGCTCGGCGATGGGCTCGGGGGCCTACACCATCCCGAGCTCGGTGGACCACCTGCGTTTCGAGACCACCGCGAAGTACGTGCTCGCCATCGAGACCGGCGGCATGTTCCAGCGGCTGAACCACCACCGCTACTGGCGCAACCATCACTGCATCCTGGTCGAG
>Ga0256830_1002601_pt1 | contig 11782 bp, 8 predicted proteins | sample 128326metaG_FD_190537 | JGI IMG/M metagenome (GOLD analysis project Ga0256830, IMG submission 190537) | Hydrothermal vent microbial communities from Lau Basin, Pacific Ocean - 128-326 | ecosystem: Environmental > Aquatic > Marine > Hydrothermal vents | place: Pacific Ocean: Lau Basin | collected...
CTTGTGGTCATATTCGGCAGCACTCCAGGACCAGCTTTGAGGTACATCCGGTGTAAATTTATGGATCACCTTTGGTTCGCTCATATCGCTAACATCGACCAATTGCAGTTGCATGCCATTACCGACGCCGATGCCACCTTCACCACCTACGCGGCCAATAGTGACAAGATGCTTATCATCATAGGGATGCATGTAACTACTGAAGCCCGGAATAGTGAGTTCGCCTGTCAGTATAGGCGAGGTTGGATTACTCAGGTCAAAGGAAAATAAAGGGTCAACGTTTCGAAAGGTGACCACAAAACCGCGTTCACCCATAAAACGTGCGCTTCGAATATTTTCATTGGGTGCAAAATTACGGACTTCTCCTACGATGTTGAGTAGACCATCGCCATTGTCGTCCAGCACGGATAAATGATTCGTTTGCACACGTTGCCAGTCAGGAGTGTCACTGTCGTCGTCAACCCGCAAAAAATCATCTTGAGTGCTCGCAATGCGTAACATGTTTTTACCGTCATATTCGTATTCACTCAAACTGAACTGGTTGTTGATGTACCCGTCCACACGACCTGTGGCGACATAATTTGGCGCATCTTTTGAAATGGCAAATTTATAAATCGCTGATTGGGAGGTTGGACGTTCGTTGTTGGGAAGTATCCACCACCAGTTCCGGCTGTTTTCAACAAGATAGAGATTGCTTTTGCTGGCATAGACGATGTGGCTATTATTAATAATGCCGGTCGCTGCCAGATTGGAGCCGTCAGTGTCTATGCTGGTTATAATCTGCAAACCAAGGCTCATATTGACTTCAGGGTGATTGATGTTATTACAGGCAAGATACGGAACAGGCTCGACTGTATCATCAGTTATACGCCTGGCATCCGGCAAATAATTCGCAGGATCAAGGGCGCTGATAATATTGTCAATTTTTTCACCGAGTTTTTTTTGTGCCTGTATCACTTCGGGATTATTTTCGACGTCGCCATCAGGTGTGTTGCATTTAACCGTATTGACGGTATCGATAAATGTTTTTTGTAAATCGATAAACTCGGGGTCAGTATGCAGCGCGGCAGTCTGTAAATAATGATTGGATACCAAGTGTAAACGGTTCTCAATCCGGCGTCCTTCCCGGAAATAGCCACGCATTTGAATCTGCTCAATGACCTCAGGTTTGTTTGGCGTGGAAACGTCATAAAAGATAGCGGTGGTGTAATCATTGTCAGGTTGCGGATAGACCACAGTCAGGCTTTCATCGGTTCGTGAAGGTGTGTCGGTAATATAATAAGGCTCATCATGCCGGGCTAAAATGGTGACCCGCTGGTTTTCTTTGTCAAGAAAGAGGTTTAAGCCACGCGCCCCCAAGTCTATTTTAGCCAGTGTGCTTAAGTCGTGAGGAGGAAATCCCTTCGCAATAATAAAGTGCCGACCGCTAAGAATATACATATTGCCTTGTCGGTCTGTTTTGACAATATCACCTTCATTGACGCCTGCTACCTGGTTGTTTGTATCAGAAACATCGCTGGGTGTGGCCGGAGAGTCATTGGGTGTGTCGCCGGATAAACCGACTTCATCACTAACGCCGGGCGCACCCGCACCGGGCAAGCCGGGTTCGAGCCTGTCGCCGTCTGAAGGGCAGCTGTAATAATTGTGACGTGGGACTGATGCATAACGCTTGATTAATGACGTGGTTATGTAATTTTTTAATTCATCGCAATCATTGACCTGTTGCAAGCGCAAGGCGGCTAATGGAACACGCTGTATTAATTTTTCCGACGTGGGTTGCGAGTTTGTAGGACTGGAATTGTCGCTGGAGCAGGCGGCTGTTAGTAATATCAAAATGAGCAATCCTGGCCATTTATGCCATGCTACACAATGTGTGTATTTTCTAAACAGCATGCGATTTCCCTCGTTGAATATGACGGTGTTATTTTGTTTAGCATGGCTCTGTGTTTTCTTCTGGAGCCTGCAATATTTTTTTGTGAGCACACGGTAATTAACGCTTAACCTTATAAAAAAGGTTCATTTAATTTTTCAATATTGGGTATTCAGAAGAAGTGTGCCGAGTAGAGGCGTAATGAATAAGAAAGCTAAGGTATGCACATGCTCCTGATGGCGCAACAGGCCGATTGGATATGTGAATGTATGAGGAAATGGTGAATGAGCAATAAATGCCGTTCGTGCGGGTGGATACACGGAATTCCTGACGTAGAGGACATCGCTTTGCTTGCAAAGTACTTAATTTTGGCATGCTTTATTTAATAATTCGCCAATAATTACGAATAACGACGGATTGTTATAACAGTTCGTCAGTACTGGCGATTTGATTTTTTGGTTAGCATGAGCTATATATCGTCAAAAATTACGAGAAATACCTGTTTATTGGCTTAACTCGTCAAAGGTGGCGATAATGAAGATTTCCAGACTACTTGCCGATGAGGCTATTCTGGCCGAGCTGGGTGGCCGTATTGCACGACGTCGGCTTGAGCTGCAACTGACTCAAGCCAACTTGGCAGAACAAGCAGGTGTCGCCAAGCGTACAGTGGAACGCATTGAAGCCGGCGCTTCGGCGCAGATGGCCAGCCTGATCCGTATTTTCCGAGTATTGGAGTTGTTGCCAAATCTGGAATTACTGCTGCCCGATGCCCAACCGAGTCCCATGGATTTGCTTCGACAAAAAGGCAAAGTGCGGCAGCGTGCCTCCAGTCAGCAGCAGGCAAATCATGTTGCTGAAGAAGCGCAGCCATGGTCCTGGGATGACGACACATGAGCCATGTTGCCGAGGTGCGATTATGGGGGCGCAGTATCGGAGCGGTATCGCTAGCTGACGGCGATGAAGTTGCCAGCTTTGAATATGATCCCGCTTTTATTGGTAGTGGCATTGAAATTGCCCCATTGATGATGCCGTTGGCCAGCCGTGTTTACCGTTTTCCTGAACTGTCCCGGCAGACATTTCACGGTCTGCCGGGTTTGCTGGCGGATTCCCTGCCGGACAAGTTTGGCAATGCGCTCATTGATGCCTGGCTGGCCACTCAAGGGCGGCAGCCGGAGTCGTTTAACGCGCTAGAGCGCTTATGTTACACAGGAGAACGGGGCATGGGGGCGCTGGAATTCACCCCGGCCATTGGACCGCAGACGCGGCAGGCAAACCAGATACAAATTGATACACTGGTTAAACTGGCATCGCAGGTGCTTAGCCATCGCAGTGATCTGCGCGCTTCTTTTGCGGATGCAGAGAAAGAGCAGGCGCTGGCTGATATTCTGCGCGTTGGCACTTCAGCCGGTGGTGCGCGCGCCAAGGCAGTGATCGCCTGGAATCCGATCAGCAACGAGGTGCGTTCCGGACAGGTGTCGGCAGGGGAGGGTTTTGAATACTGGCTGTTAAAGTTTGATGGTGTTACGGGGAACCAGGACAAAGAGCTGGAAGACCCGCAGGGTTTTGGTGTCATCGAATACGCCTATTACCTGATGGCAAAAGACTGTGGCATTGACATCAGCGAGTGCCGCCTGTTCGAGGAAAATGGCCGACAGCATTTTATGACGCGGCGTTTTGATCGTCTGGCCAGCGGTGAAAAACGGCACATGCAATCGTTATGCGCACTGGCACACTTTGATTTTAATCTCGCAGGTGCCTACAGCTACGAACAGGCATTGTTGGTGATTCGTCAGTTGGGTTTACCCATGCAGACCATTGAAGAACAATTCCGGCGAATGGTGTTTAATATCATCGCTCGCAATCAGGATGATCATGTGAAAAATATCGCCTTTCTGATGGACAAGTCCGGCACTTGGTCGCTGTCACCAGCTTTTGATCTTACATTCAGTTTTAATCCTGTTGGCCGATGGACAGCCAATCATCAAATGATGCTCAACGGCAAACGGGATAATTTTACTCTGGATGATTTCAAGGCCTGTGCAAAAACAGCCGCAATGAAGCGCGGACGTGCCGAGGCCATTATCCGAGAAGTGCAGCAGGTTGTGTCGAACTGGCAGACTTATGCTGAAAATGCTGATGTACCACCTGTGTGGCAAGCACAAATACAGAATGCGCTTCGGCTAAAGGGTTACAACTAAAAAAATGCTACCCGGAAAATTTCTGAGGTAGTGCGTTCAGTGGTCATTTTTTGGGGAGAAAAACACTTGTTGTGGCTGGCTGCAAAGTAGGTATTTGCAATTCACCCATAATATTCCGGAGTCGTCATTTTTTGGTTTTCAACTTTTAAATTGTTTATGTGCAGGAGGTCTGCAAATGTTTGATCGTAGATATAAATCGTTGTTATTGATTATCGTAATACAGTTATTGTTCGCCCCATCTGTGTTTTCTGATAGCGCTTACACACTTTTTGAATCCGGTCAGGTACGTCCTTTAGCAATGTCACCGGACGGCAAAAAATTATTTGTACTCAATACGCCAGATAATCGTTTGGAAATATTCAGAATTAAAAGAAACGGCACATTAAAACATCAGCGCTCTATCCTGGTGGGCATGGAACCTGTCGCACTTGCTGTGCGAAATCGCAATGAAGTCTGGGTAGTTAACAGCATTTCTGACAGTGTCAGTATTGTCAATGTTGGCCGTGGAGCCAAACAGGTGATCAAAACCTTATTGGTGGGTGATGAACCCATGGATATTGTTTTTGCCGGAGAGCATAACGAGCGAGCATTTATCACTACTGCACACCGTGGTCAAAACTCACCCGTTGATTCGGCATTAACCACGCCGGGTGTGGGGCGCGCAGATGTCTGGGTTTTTGATGTTGATGATGTGGATCATGATACCAGCCTGGGCGGTACTCCGCTGACCATCATCACCCTGTTTACAGACTCCCCCCGCGCATTAACGGTTTCTGCGGATGGCAGTAAAGTCTATGCTGCCGGTTTCAAAACAGGTAACAAAACGACGACCATTGCGGAAACGGTGGTGACTGACAATGGCGGTGTTCCGTTGGCCAGCCTGAATGTGGACACCGATGGTGATGGTGTGCCTGAAGCACATATGACCGACACGGCGGGCAATATGCAACCGTTAACCGGTCTGATTGTGCAGCATGATGGTGAACACTGGGTTGATGAAAGCGGTAAAGTCTGGGATCACCTGGTTAACTTTAACCTGCCGGATAAAGACGTGTTTGTGATTGATGCCAATGCGGACATACCCGTGGAAATTGAAGCGATTTCTGGTGTCGGTACCATTATTTTCAACATGATCAGCAACCCGGTCAATGGAAAGGTTTATGTGACCAATACGGAAGCACTGAACCTGAAACGTTTCACCGGCCCTGCCGGTACGTTACCTGAAACGACTGATGCACCAGCAACCGATTACACAACCCTCAACGGACATTTTGTCGAAAGCCGTATCAGCATACTGGATGACGGCAATGTAATCCCCGTGCATTTGAATAAACATATTGATTACAGTGTGTGTTGTAATGATTTGCCCAATGATGAAAATGCCAGATCACTGGCACAGCCCATGGATATGGCCATCAGCAGTGATGGCAAAATTCTGTATGTTGCCGCATTTGGTTCAGGCAAGGTCGGTGTGTTTGATACCGCTCAATTAGAACATAATACGTTTGTTCCTGATCTTGCTAATCAAATTCAATTAAGTGGTGGCGGCCCTGCGGGTCTTGTATTGAATGAAAAGAAGAATCGTTTGTACGTGTTAACACGTTTTAACAACGCGATTTCCATTGTTGATACCAACACCAATACAGAGCTTTCGCAGGTGCAAATGTATAATCCCGAACCTGCACACATCGTTAAAGGCCGTCAGTATCATTATGATGCATCACTGACCTCCAGTCGTGGCGACAGCTCTTGCGCCTTATGCCATGTGTTTGGTGACATGGACCAACTGGCCTGGTCCCTGGGTGATCCCAGTGCCAGCGAGGTATTGAACCCCAGCGCCGCTGATTATCCCGGTGGTCCCAGTGACCTGGCCATTAACCATGAGGATTTTGGGCTGCCCATCAGCCCGCATTTTGCGCCCGTTAAAGGCCCAATGGCTACGCAGAGCATGCGCGGAATGGCCAACCACGGCGCGATGCACTGGCGTGGTGACCAGACAGGCGGAAACCTGGAAGCCGATGGTTCTCAGGAAGACAATGTGCAGCCTGACATGGGTATTTATAATGAACGCTTAGCATTCTCCAAGTTCAACAATACGTTTGTAGGGCTTCAAGGGCGCAGCGCTCGACTGTCCACAGAAGCCATGGATGAATTCACTGACTTTGCGCTGGAGCTGATGTACCCGGCAAACCCGATTCGTTACCTCGATGATTCTCTGACGCCAGTACAGCAGGCGGGCAAGGATTTCTTTTTTGATTCCACCAAGGTGGTAGACACGGCATTTAACTGTAGTGGTTGCCATGTGGTTGATCGTGACTTCAATAAAGATATGACCGACAAACCGGGTGTTTTTGGTACCAATAGCAGAAATACCTTTGCCTTTATTCAGCAATTTCTGAAGATTCCTCATCTGCGTAATTTGTACAACAAGGTGGGCATGTTTGGTATGCCTAACAGTCGTAAGTATCTAGCGGATGACCCCTTTACTGGAATGGACCCCGCCTGGGACCCAAATGTGCCAGAAGATTTCCAGAAGATTTCTCATCAGCTTTTCTTTGGAAATGACAACGTGCATACAGGCGACCAAATCAAAGGCTTTGGTTATACACAGGACGCCAGCACAGATACCATATTTCGTTTCCACAATACCAATGGTTTCCTGCCGCGTGCGCCGGGAACGGTGACCCCATTGGACCCGGGTAATCCTGACAATCTACCCATTTCTCCTGAAGGAATGGAAATACGCCGTAATCTTGAACAGTATATGATGGTGTTTCCCAGCAACTTCTTCCCCATTATGGGCCAACAGGTTACGTTGACCAAAAACAATGGCGATATTGTCGGCCCGCGAATCGACTTGATGATTGCAAGAGCGGATCTTGGTGAATGCGATCTGGTCGCGCAAAAGAAAAAGCAGGGTTTTCTCTATCAGCGGGATGGTACTTTTGCACGAGACTCCATATATAAAAGGCAACTTACCGACGCTGCATTGCGTGGAAAAGCCAAACACCGCAACAATATTACCTATACCTGCACGCCCCCAGGGTCCGGCATACGCATTGCGTTAGACCGAGACGAAGACGGCGCGTTGAATGGTGATGAGCGCTGGGCGGGAACTGATCCGGCTGATCCTGACAGCATCCCGTTCAATAAAATGCTGTTTGATATGTCTACCTGGTGGACTTTTTATGGCCTGAACTTATCTTTTACCACATCAAATCGTCCGGGATTTTATAGTCCGCATATGGGTCATTATCAACTGACTCAGTTTTGGTAGAAGGCTCGCATAAAATAATACATCGTTCATCGCGTTGCTTGATTTTTTCCGCAACAGGCACGGGGACCAGTTCGTAAGTGTCCCCAAGTTTGGCGATAGCCAGATGGCCAGCGATGAGGTGTGTATGGGTTTGTTCTGAAATATAAAGGTGTTTTACCACGTTGGCATCGGTGAAGTTATAAACCACATCACCGCCCCCGTCTGCAACCCGGTTGGTTTCGATCAATTGTTTGATTTGGGCGGCAATAGCCTTGTGTTCAGCTTCCGCTTTTTTTGCCTGATTCAGTTCACGGTCGCGCTCAACTTTTTCAGCATGTTTTTTTTGAGCCAATAACGTTGCTTCATCGGCCTGAGTCGGAGTGCCTTTTTTACTTTTTTGCTTCTTGTTTTTATATTGCTTGTGTTTGGCCTGTTTCGCCTTTTTATCATCCACCAAGCCGGTTTTTTTCAATTGTTCAAAGAGTGAATTTCCCATCGAGCAATGCTCCAAATGTAAAGAAGTGTTATTTGTTTATGTTATTTTGATCAGCATCATCATTTTGCGATGCAATGCTTTGTGTTTCAATGTTACGCGTTGCCGTTTCAATCTGGTCAATATTTTCCACAGGTTTTTTGCTTGAAATACCCATCTCGGTGAATTTTCGTGCGCCGGGCAACACCCGGGTATCAAACGAGGCGATAGCCTTATTGTAATGTTGTACCGAATTGTTGAGGTTTTTGCCAACCTTGCCAAGGTGTTCTGCAAAAGTTGCCAGCCGACCATAAAGGTCTTCGCCCACCTCCCGAATGTGCTGCGCATTTTCAGCAAGAGACTCCTGACGCCAGCCGTAGGCCACCGCACGTAACAGCGCGACAAAACTGGTTGGTGTGGCAAGAATCACTTTTTTCTGCATGGCATCTTCTAACAATGAATAGTCATTATCCAGTGCGGCACTCAAAAACTGGTCGCCAGGAATAAACAAAACGACAAAATCCGGTGAATTCTTGAACTGGTTCCAATAGCTCTTGCTGGCCAGTTCCTGCACCCGCTTGCGCACGTTTTTGGTGTGGCGGATCAAATGCGCTTCCCGCTCTTTTTCGTCACCGGCCTCCACCGCAGAGAGATAGGCATCCAACGGAGTTTTAACATCCACGACAATTTCCCGTCCACCGGGCATGCGCACAATCATATCAGGTCGCATAGCACCGTCTTCAGTTTGTGTGTGCTCCTGCTCGTAAAAATCGCAATGTTCCACCATGCCCGCGAGTTCGGCCAAACGCTTGAGAGTCAGCTCTCCCCACTGGCCACGGACTTCAGGGCGACTCAGCGCTTTCACCAGATTACGTGTTTCACCCTGTAACGCCTGTTGGGTTCGCGTCATGGTTTCCAGGTGCTGGGTGAGTGCGCCATAAGCTTCTTTACGCTCATGCTCCATAGTACGCATTTGTTTTTCCGTTTTTTCCAAGGCTTCTTTAATCGGTTTCACCAGGTTTTCGATAGCCTGTTCTTTTTGTGCCAACTCGCCTTGAGCCTTGTTTTGAAACTGTTTGAGGTTTTCCTGTGCCAGTTTCAGAAACTCTTCATTGTTTTGTTTTAAGGCCTGACTGGACAGATGACCAAAGGTTTCAGTGAGTTGCTTGCGCGCCAATTCCTGCGCCTGTTCGAGAGAAGCGAGTTTGTCTTTTTGTGCCGCGCGTTCCATTTCCAGCGTAGTGTTGAGTTCAGTGTTTTTTTCAGAAAGAACAGTAATGCGTCGGTGCAATCGCAGATACACGACCCAGCCACTGACCCCGGCTGAGGAAACAGCAACGAGCAAAAGAATGAAAATATTTTGGTCCATGTTTTACCTATTGACAGCTTGGTAGGGTGGGCACGTTTTTTATGCCCACGCGGAAACAATCCAAATGCATCGCGTGAAGGAATAAAAAAGCGTGACAATGGTATCTGTTTGAGATTGATGCATGGGTATTATTGCCAAACTACCGTACCGCATTAAAGAAGAAAAATGTTCTGTGGATTGAGCGCATGTGATCCAGGTTTTGAGGAGGTGGATTATGTAGGGATCTCCGCGTGGGCACACAAAACGTGCCCACCCTACATGGTTTCATTTTATTTGGTTCGCAAGCTTATCGCAGCCTGCGCTATATCGCGATTTGTTAACTTAATGACATTGGAGGTACAACTCAATGTCATGTGTAATGTCAAGCAATGATTCCTTTTGTGGGTAGCTTTACAATAATTTTTCCAGTGGTATTCCTGCTTCTTTCTCTATATTTTTATATTCTTCCTTAACGAACTCCAGGAATTGTGTTAATTGAAGATGGTGTTCTTCATAGTCTTCCCGGTTGCGAAGGGTCTCACTTTTCATAAGGTTTTCCTGATATAAAATCGCATCCCTTATCGCTGACACCACCATAGGTGCTAATGTGTTAGGTATATTCATTATATTGCTTCCTTAATGAGCACATCTGCCAGTCTTTCGAGTTTGGTAGGGTGGGCACGTTTTTTGTGCCCATGCGGAAATAACCCAAATGCATCGTGTGCAGGAATAGAACAGCGTGACAATGGTATCTATTTGAGATTGATACATGGGTATTATTGCCAAGTCACCATATTAAGGAAGGAAAATATTCTGAGGATTGAATGCATGTGATCCAGGTTTTGATGGGTTGGATTATGAGGGGATCTGGCGTCCGGTGGGTGACGTTGAATTGAACCCTGAAAAGGAAGCAATAAAAAAAGTGGCTTGATTAAAAAATCGACAACTATTTTGAAAAACACCGCTGCCTATAAAATCTCAAACCCACTCTATGAGCTTATTTTGGGGTTTTACAGGTAGTTTAAATCGATTAAGGTTCTTTACCGTCTTCATTTTTTTTCTTTGTATATACTTTGAATTTCTCACGGCGTTCTTCAGGCGAATATTCGTCTAGTTCCTGACGATAACGGTCTTCTTCTGTTTCCAAAAGAAGTTTGTCGCCATCACCAATCAAAACACCTCTTTCGTCAATATCAGGGAATGATTCAGCATCAAAAGGCTCACTCATTATTTTTTTAGCATATTCCTTAAATTTTTTCACTTCATCAGGATTATTAAGGTCAAGTTCTTTTCTTTTTTTACCTGTCATTTTTCATATCTCCATAAAGCAAAAATTTTCTTTTTTATTATAGGAAAACCCTTTTTTACTCAAATAATAATCTTTAACTGCATCATTAACGGGATTCATTATACGCAATTCTGTAGCACCTATAGCTCTAGCATATACCTCATATGATTTGATATTGATATCAATAACAAGCCCAACAAGTATTGTTCCATTGGGATTGGATTCAATTAAATCTAAACGTAATTTACCTCCTTGAGATGTTAGTTTTCCTATACTTGCACTACAAAGCCAATGCTCATTGTGCCAGATAGCTATTTCAAAGCGTTTTGGTTCCGGTCTGTATGTTTTTAGCATTTTATCCCAGTCCCATGCAACACGACGTGAACCTGACATTTCCCATTTTCTAAGCTCGTTTATGCAATTAACGTCAATTCCACTAAAGGTAAGTGTGCTTTTTAAAATTGCCTGGCTTTTTTTATTCGTTAATACAGCAGGTAATTCTTCATGAGCAGTTTCACGAGAAAATTGGCGTAAAGCTTCATATTTATCTTTTACCGCTGAATAACTTAGTTGATTTAGTCCTGCCATGTTGGATTGTTTTTCCCTGTAGTAAGTCTGGTAGGCATAGTGATATGCATTTCTGCCTCACTAAATATTAACATAGAGGCTCAATGTAACGTGAAATTTTCGAGCCCTATAATCGTGTTTTCTTGTCGTTTAAGGTTCTATTTCCCTACATTAAAAGACTGGACAAGCAAGGCTATAAAAAACAATATGTTAGCTGTCTTGTTATGACGTTTCAACACAAGGCTGAAACAGGTCTTCTAAAGCCACCAACTACGGTTTGTATAGTGTTTTCATCTGTTCCCCGATTTGATCTAACGCATTTTGTACGCTGACTCTACAATGCTACCTCATTGATTTGTAAGTAAATAATCCCTAACTAAGTACCATTCAGGTATGCGAGAGTATCAACGGACGAGCAAAATGCAGATTTACAACTGGATGCGCTCAAGTCAGCGGGTTGTGAAAAGCTTGGTAGGGTGGGCACGTTTTTTGTGCCCACGCGGAAATAACCCAAATGCATCGTGTGCAGGAATAGAAAAGCGTGACAATGGTATCTGTTTAAGATTGATACATGAGTATTATTGCCAAGTCACCGCGCCGTATTTAAAGAAGGAAAATGTTCTGTGGATTAAGCGCATGTGATCCAGGTTTTGAGGGGGGTGGATTATGTGGGGATCTCCGCGTGGGCACACAAAACGTGCCCACCCTACATGGCTGAGGCGCTATTTTGGGGTGTCCGTTAAATTAGGCTTGTAGCCTCCTTTTTTATATTTACAAAACTTT
>Ga0256830_1002602_pt1 | contig 11779 bp, 9 predicted proteins | sample 128326metaG_FD_190537 | JGI IMG/M metagenome (GOLD analysis project Ga0256830, IMG submission 190537) | Hydrothermal vent microbial communities from Lau Basin, Pacific Ocean - 128-326 | ecosystem: Environmental > Aquatic > Marine > Hydrothermal vents | place: Pacific Ocean: Lau Basin | collected...
GTACGCCATTGCCGATGTCGGCCCGATCGGTGTTGACAAGGGCAAGGGCGGCAAATACCTGCTGCTACCACCCGACTACCAGGGCAAGGAACCCAAAGGCTATTACATCCTCAGGTCACCCAGCTATCGCGTTTATTTCGCCTTCCGCTCGGTGAAAGCGCCCAGCGCCACCACTGCCGACGCCTATGCCTACGCGAAAAAGATCCGCATGTACTACCTCAACGACCCCAAACCCACGAAGTTTATCGACCCGTCCGATATGCGCTTTCCCACCCTGCCGCAATATGACGAAAACTTTTTCAGGGATGTCTATGACATCTTTACACTGGAGAAAGTTAAGGAGAAGGACAAGATCATGATGGGCTACCTGTCATACCTGGGTATCGAGAAAGGCAAACCCTTCAAGCCGGATGCTACCACGGTTAAAGCCATGCGCCAGGCCGTGGCCGACATGTATTTCTACCAGCAGTACCGCTTCACGCACCCGGAAAAGAACATGTACTACTGGTCGGACCGCCAGTGGCAGGATGTGCTGACACCGGATGAAAACGGCAACTTCTCCTTTGTGCTGGATGACCGCATCGATATCGATGCACGCGCCAACCGTTATTTCTTTGCCACCTATTATCCGCGTTCCTACTATACGCCGCCGGCGAATATCTATATCTACACCATGCTGGACAAGGACGGCAATACCATCGACGGCGACAAGCTGTACAAACTGAAAATCCCCAAAGACATGCCGGTAAAACAGTTCTGGTCACTGATTCTTTACGATGCCGACACCTGGGCCTTTATCTACAACAGGGAAAACAAGATCGGCATCTCATCCTATGAGATGGATAAACTCAAAAAAGACCCCGATGGCGGTGTTACCCTGTACTTCGGACTGAAACCGCCCAAAGGTCTCGAAAACAACTGGATACCGACAGCAGGTAAACGCGTTGCGCCCACTATCCGCTTTTACGGCGCCAAACAGGGCATTATCGATCGCAGCTGGAAAATGCCCGATGTCGAACTCGTCAAACAGGAGAAATAGCAATGAAAAAAATACAGTCCGCTCTCTTTATCAGCGCACTGCTGATCTCAGGAATACTGCACGCCGACACAGAATGTGACAAACGCTATTATAGCCCCGAGTGGCATGCACAGGCACCAACCGTCAACGCCTTCAACTATGTCCGTGCCGAAACCGAGATGCAATTCAGGAAATACGCCACGGTCTATCAGGCCTTTGGAAAGTTTGCACACGGGCGCGAGGCCTATGATGTCAACAAGCAGGTGACACAGACTGGTAACCGTGATACTCGTTATTCTTTCGGCGTGTTCGATCTGTCGAAATCCTCCCTTACCATCACTCTGCCTGATGCAAAGGGGCGCTATATGTCCTTGATGCTGATTTCCCAGGATCACGACATCTATCCCGCCACCTACGCGCCGGGAAGCTGGACCTTTACCCAGAAAGAAATCGGCACACGCTATGTCATGTTCGGCATACGCACCCTTGTCGACCCTAATGACGACAAGGACATGGCGGAGGTCAGCCGACTGCAGGACATGGTCAAGGTCGAGCAAAAGGACAAGGGCGACCTCTCCGGCCTGAATGAGTGGAATGAAGAGCAGATGCTGAATCTGCGCAAGGCCTACAATACCCTCGGGCTTTCAATGCCTGACAGCTCCACCTACTTCGGTGTCAAGTGCGACCGTTCCTACCTGATGAACGCCATGGGCGCGGCCGTCGGCTGGGGAGGCATGCAGAGAAGGGATGCACTCTATTTCCCCACCACGGTCAAAAAGAACGATGGTAAAACCCCCTATGTTCTCCATGTACCCAAAGATGTTCCCTTTGACGGTTTCTGGTCGGTGACTGTCTATAACAAGGATCGCTATATGGTACCCAACGAGCTCAATGCCTATGCCTTTAACAATGTCACTGCCAAAAAAAACAAGGACGGCTCCACCACCATCCACTTCGGCGGTGACCCGAAGGCCGATAACTACATACCGATTATGGATGGCTGGATGTACGTGGTAAGGGTGTACCGCCCCCGCAAGGAACTGCTCGATGGCAAATGGACCTTTCCCGAGGCCAGGGAGGCCAAATAAACCTCCGACACTCGGGCCAGACAATGCCGGGCATGCCCGGCATTGTCATCTCTGCATGATATAGAATGGCAGATGACTGTTCACAAGGCTTTTTATTTACCCGGCAACAATATATATCGTTGCCGGGTAAATAAGTTCGCACACCTCATGCTCCAAAAGAAAGCTCATGACTTAAGGAACCTCTGATCAATTCATGAACCGGCGTCTGGCGGCTGAAATGTCCTGGCTCTGCGTTGAAAATCTTGGCAATAGCGCGCTATTACCTGCGCTTTTCGCCTTGATCCGGAACATTTCATCTCGCCATCCATCCGGTCCAGAATTGATCAGAGGTTCCTTAATCTGCACCCTGCGAATGCCTGGCGCCTCACCCCTCGCGCCGTTCATTTGCGTTGATTGACGTTCATCGGAGGATCTCTCGCCCGGACGAATCACCTCAGATCTGCGACTCGATGGGCATGATACGCAGGAAGCCCACACCGAAGCGGCGCCAGAAACCGGTGTTCGGCTCGGTATCCCAGGTCACCGGCTGGCCATCGCGATAGCCGTGCCAGACGATCCACGAGCGGCCGCCCTCCTTGTCTTCCACCAGTTCCAGGCGAAAGGCATCCTTGTCGATATTGGCATCGAATTTCTCTGCGATATGCCGGCCGATGGCCGGCGACTCGAACACCACGCCGATCTCCGTGTTCTGTATCACCGAGCGCGGGTCCAGGTTCAGTGAACCGATGAACACCGTCTTGCGGTCCACCACGAAGGCCTTGGCGTGCAGGCTGGACTTGGACTCGCCCAGATAGCCCTTCTTGATGGCCTTGCGCTCCTCCTTGGACATGGTCTCGTCCAGCTCCCACAGCTCGACGCCGGCGCGCAGCAGGGCCTTGCGGTAGCGGGCATATCCGGCGTGGACGATGGTCACATCGGTGGAGGCCAGAGAATTGGTAAGGATGCGCACCCGCACGCCGCGCTCGGCGGCCTTCAACAACTGCCCCACCAAGAGCTTGCCGACGTGATCGCCGTGGATCATGTAGTACTGCAGGTCGATGCCCGTGGCCGCCTCCTGGGTCAGCACGGCGCGCGCGACGAAGGCATCCAGGCCATCACTCAGCAGCAGGAAAGCCGACTTACCCTCCCCACTCTCCGGTGCCGCGTAAAAGTCCTTGGAGATCAGTGAGCCGCGCGGGCCAGACAGGGCATGGCTCTCCCAGAGACCGCTATTGTCCGGCAACGAGGCGCAGCCAGCCACGAACAGGGCCATGGACTGCAACAGAAGGTATCTCATCGCCCCTACTCCCGCGAGGTACAGGAAGAATAAACGCCCATTCACGCCAAATCCAGTCGCTGTAGACCGCGAATGACACGCCTCCTAGCCGGTGAGTGGCTGAATCCAGCCCGTGTTACCGCTGATCCTGCCGAAAATTCACCCGTTTTTCCCAACAGCCGATGCCAGCCCGACCCATCGGTATAACGCATCCCTGCCGCGGCTGTATCATCGCAACCGGAGCCGATGACTATTGAGGTTGGATAAACTGGCCCCGTGGCATGCCAGCCGGTGGCGCCCGGCTTACGGATAGCGGACGTTGCCGTTGGGCGTTAGTGACAGGTGTTTTTCCGATACCGCCGGGCGGCTGATGACAGCCGCTATTACGAGCCGCAAAATATGCCAAGCGATATAGCAGGTACTGCACTACAATCTCTCCCGTCGTTTCTCGACACAGACATGTTGTTGCCTGTACAGTACACGGGGCAGCCGATTAAGTTCCGATCATTGATCAGGTAGCCGGTTTTTCGCTGCCATGCAAGTCTTATGGCCTCTGGGTAGCATGGCAGGATGGATATTCATGGAGGGAAAAAATGATCAATGGCATCATGACCACCTGGTTCGTACTGACGGGCCTGTCCTTGGCATTTGTTGTCTTCGATATTCCAAAGACGCCCGAATCCGTAGTGCTCAAGTGGGCGTTCGTCATTCTGGTGGTTTTCACAGGCCCCCTCGGCGCCTTCTTTTATGTGCTTAGCTGCCGCGAACCCCTGAAGGGTACCCATGAACAATATGTTGCGGCGACCTGGCGGCAGGTAATGGGGTCGACCATGCACTGCGCGGCGGGAGATGGCCTCGGAATTATTGCCGGTGCTGCCATCGGCGCCACGTTGCATCTCTCCGCGTGGGAGGATTTTGCCCTGGAATATACCCTTGGGTTCGGTTTCGGATGGGCCTATTTTCAGGCCTTCGCCATGCGCGACATGGTGGGTGGTTCCTACTTGCGCTCTCTCAAAGAGACTTTTATCCCCGAGTTGTTGTCCATGAACCTGCTGATGGCGGGCATGATTCCCACGATGAAATGGCTCATGTCCGGCGTGGAGGGGGCGGGTGATCCTGCCCGGCTCGCTTTCTGGTTTACCATGTCCATGGCCTTGATAGTCGGGTTCGTGCTGGCGTACCCCGTCAACTGGTGGCTGGTGGTCAATCACCTGAAACATGGCATGTTGACCGTGCGCCCTTCTGAAGATGACGCCGTGCAAGAACATGGTGAGCATGTATCCGGAGCAGGGAACGGTGCCCACGGTGATCATGGAGGCGGCAATCACGGTGAACATGGTGCCGGCGAACGCCCAGGGGCAGGGGTTATTGCGGTGGCGGCCCTGATATCCTATGGATTTCTTTTCGCTGGCCTGTGGTTAGCCGGGGGCTTTTTCGATTGATCGGAAGGGCCTTGATGCCCGTGCCCCGTCGTCGACTCGTGGCGACGCGATGCCAAGCGCAATCACCTGCCGAACCTTCGATAAACGCGATCACCTTCATGGCGCCCCCGCAGGCGCTGCAAGTGAGCGCAGAACAGACGAGCATGAGAGAAATGCCGAGAGCCTGGAAGAACCCAAATCAGGCCGGCTGTGATATCATCCCGGGTATTTTCCTACAATCCTCATTCGTACCGGCTGAGAACACTACAACCTCCCGACGCTAGTGCAGAAGATATCGTGCCACCCTGAACTTCACTTGCTCAGCCAAGGCAGGCCTGACCCCTGTCGGCGTCTGACGTTGGGGATCCCTCTGTGCAAGCTCGTGACCGGCATTGTTTTCATTCTCGTACCTCTCATCTCGCATGCCAAGGACCTCGCCACACAGAGCGAAATTATTGAAACACCCGACAGGACAGCCCAACAACCAGACCCGAGATCTGCCTGGAGTGACTTTGCCCCACCGGTTGACACCGAATACGACTGGATACAATTGAAATCCAAGGAGTGGCTCAAGGGTGAACTGAGATCTCTCTACAACTTCAAGATAGAATTCGACAGCGAAGAGATGGGCCTCCAGACCTTCGACTGGGACGATGTGCTGAGACTGCGCACCGCCCTCCCTCGCAGCATCCGGATAGAAACCTCGCAGCACCAGCTGAAACCACCCGCAGTCGTCGGACGGATAGAAATGAAAGAAGACGATGTCTTTATAATATCGGAAGATGACCATCAGAAATACTCGAGGACGATGATCGTCTCCATCGGTAACACCGCACATCGTGAACTGGAGTACTGGAACGGAAACGTCTCTCTCGGCACCAATTTCAGATCAGGAAACTCAGAGCTGATCGATATAAACCTGATGGCCAGTGCACGCAGGCTCTCGGCCACGACAAGGATCGTCTTCGATTATGTCGGAAGCTTCAGCAAGGCCCAAGGGGTAAGCACCGCCAACAATCACAGGATCAATAGTCACTATGACAGCTTCTTGTCCAGCCGCTCCTTCTGGCGCGTCATCAATTTAGAGTACACCCGCGACAGCCTGAAAAATATCGAACATCAGGTACTGGCTGGCACATCTTTTGGTTACGACATCATCCGCAGCAGCAAGACAGAATGGAGCCTGGCTGTAGGTGTGGGCACTTCCTACAAACGATATTTCTCGGTTGCAGATGACGGCAGCCCAACTGAAAGGACGCCCGCCATACTGTTAGGCACACTCTATGATACCAGCCTCACGCGCAGCATCGATCTCCTGGTGAGATTCAATATGCAGTTTATGGAAGAGGCCTCGGGAACCTATATTCACCACTTCCTGAGCACGGTTTCTTCCGACTTCATGGCAGACCTGGACTTGGAGTTCACCTTCATTTGGGATCGTGTCGAGGATCCGCGTCCAGACGAAAACAATATCAAGCCTCGAAAGAATGATTTCCAATTGATCCTGGGTGCCAGCTATGAGTTCTAGCTTCGCATCATATGCAGAGACTCATGCTCAGGAACGGAATCATGTTCCGCCAACAAGCGACAGATAACCTCAATACCTGGATGTCTCGATGCTCAGACTGCTTAGAATGCCTCCCCCACGGTGACATAGACGGCATCACTATCGGTGGAACGAGCATAGTCGACGCGCATGTTGATACGCTTGGCCTCAAGCACCATGAAGCGTAATCCGGCGCCATAGCTGGGAATCACTTCCTCATCGTCGAAATCCGTAGCCGAAGAGCCGATTATCCCTGCCCCGAGAAATGCCACCAGCCCCCAGCGTCTCGTCATCCTCCAACGCATCTCGGCCTGCCCGGATGCGGCTGTCTTGCCGAGATAATCGGTAACGGGAAACCCCCTCAATCCGATCTGACACGCATCCCACAGCGGGACCAGACCTGCCCTGTGACACCCCTTAACCTCCCAAGCCAATACCAAAGGAGCTTGCCACTGATGATAGGAACGAAAAGAAAGGCTATACGACTGATAGCTTCTATCGCTTCCCCAGACAGGGTCACTGAACAGGGCCTTGGCCCGCAAAATATTTCCTGAATAGGAATTAAATGGCATGTCACTCGAATCTCGTTCCAGGTTGACACCAAGAGCGACAGAGGTTGTCTCGAATCGAGTATCAAAACCACCGCTTCCCGGCAGGATTTCGAAACGTTGCTGGATATCCACATAACGAATTACTGCTCCCAGATACCAGCTTCCCGAAAGCTTCCGTGACAACTGAGATATCAGATAATCACCCTTTAGCAACCAGCCGGTATTCTGACGACCATCCATCCCTGCAGGGGTGATAAGACTCAACTTGAGATCAGCGTGGGCAAGAACACCGGTGAAGCGCCATTTATCCTCTTTCCAGTAACTCTGCTGAGCAATTCCATAGGCAAAGCTCTCGTTGCGCGTATACAAACCTGCTGCTGCGGTTACAGAGGCAGGCTGCACACGCTTCTGCGCATCCGTTTGGGGATAGAAATAGCTGGAGACCAACACGAGTCCTGCATCGAGTGTTGGCTCCATGACAGGAATGGGTACAACCATGAAATTCCCTCTCCTTCTCGACACGGTTTCACCGTCACGCAAGCCGGAGACAAATTCAAGACCCAGATCATCCCGGTCTGGTTTCAAGACCTCCTTGGCGGAACAAGGGAGTATTGCCAACGCCAGTAACAGCGGGCAAAGATACAGGATAATTCTCAGGCTATCTTTTCTCACGATCACATTTACGATTGAAAATATGCGTGCCGAGTGAACACTCCACCGGCTAAAACCGGTGGAGTGCTCACCCTGCCGTTCTGCCTCCGCCCTTTTGCGCTGTACGGCTTCCTGCCTTTTTCTTGTTTAGCAGCGGATGCCGTCAGTTTATAAAGATCTGCGACGGTGCGCCGCCGCATGGATGGTTTTGCAACCGGCGTTTGTTTGCGCTGCCAGGCCAGATAACGCAATTTCAGTTTACATTCGGCCTGCTGTGCATACCCGGTCAGCAACAATCCAAGTTTCGCGTTTTATCTTCCGCGGGAAGTGCGGCCATCCAGCTATCCAGTACCGCATCGCCCTCGCTGTCGCGCCTTGAATCAGATGGGCCAGCGAGTTCCGCGGCGGCCAGCAGGTCCTCATCGACTTCCAGGAATTCCGCCAGCGATCGCAGGGCAGCGGTCAGCCGGGAAAGTCCAAGCGGAGGCTGGAGCTCGGCGGCCTCCTCGTCGACTCCGCCAGCGCTTCCGGTTTTTTGTAATACCGCGCGCCATGGCCGAAAGCCTTGCCACATCCCTGTGTCAGGAAATCCAGCAACAAGGCGCGGTAGCACGCTGTTGCCGACAGATTGCAATCCGCTTTTTCAAACGCCTTGGCCAGGGCAGCAGGATCTTTATACAGCGCCAGGACTTCGATCTTGTCGTTCAAATCCAGATAGCCAAGGTAGATCAAGAATGAACTCCCGCAGGGTGGCTGTATCGAGCTCAGCCAGTTTTTCTTTGAGTTTATCAATACTCATGGCTCAAAATGGAGATTCATTTCTTTTCTAAATCAAATCCGGCTGGCTCGACAACAGTCAACTCATAACGAGTGGTTCTGCCTCCACCCGGTAGCGGGGTGATAACCCCCTTGGCAACCAGGTCAGATAGATCTCGGCTTGCTGTTCGATTGGGACACTTGGTAATCGCTTCGTATTTCCTGGTTGTAATCCCACCCTCAAAGCCATTTCGGCCTTCCGAGAACACTCTCGATACCATCTTCGCCTGCCGCTCATTCAGCATATCGCCATAGACTTCGTAGAAACGTGTTTTAGCCAGCACAAAATCTACTACTTCCCGGGCAATGTTCTGTGCCTTGATGATGGTGCCTGCGAAGTAATCCAGCCAGTCATTGACGTCAAGGCTTCCGCGGCTCGCATTTTCCAGTTGCAGGTAATAGGACTTTTTGTTGTCCTCTATCGCCGTGGCAAGACAAGCTGTAGTCGGATAGCCAAGAGACTGCGAAAGCACATGATCGGCAATCGCCCTGCCGACTCGCCCGTTACCATCATCGAAGGGGTGAATTACCTCGAACCAGAGATGCGCAATCCCTGCTCTGGCAATCCCGGATATCTTCTTGTCCTCATCCAAGGGACTGGTCCGGTTATACCAATCGATGAATCTTGCCATTTCATCAGGCACCTTAGCCGCTGGCGGGGCCTCATAGTGCACTTTTTCCCTACCGTATGGCCCGCTCACAATTTGCATTGGCGAAGGATCGTTGCGGTATGCGCCCCGTTGAAGTGGCGTGTAACGCTGCTCCGGAACAGCCATGGATTGCCACTTGCCCAGCAGTTCATGCGTCAGGGATGTTAGCCAGTTTTTACGGACGTGCACCAGCAGCATCGCTGCCCCCGCTGCTTTCTGGTCTGTGTTCTCCGGTAGCGTATCCGATGTGATCAAAGAAAGTAGCGATGACCTGACCGATTCCCGGTCCAGATCCTCGCCCTCGATCGCGCTGGTTTTGATGGCTTCGGAAAGCAACAAGTCTATCGTGGCATCCTCTTGGGACGCCATAGGCAGTGCATCAAAGCGACCCGCCAGGCGCTCTGAGTTCAGGCGAAATTCAAGCTCCCGGTCTTCGAGCGCGCGCTTGTCGTAGCGAAAATCTGGCCAGTCAGGTTGCTGCCATATCCATGTCATGGTGTGATTATCGCACTTATTCGCGCCATTTTATATAAAAAGTTGGCGCGAATATAGCCCGTAATAACGCCAGCACGATCAAGAAAGGGGACTGAACGGCACCCGGAAAAATACCATGCTCACAGCAAACTGCCTTTCATGGTATCTCTGAATCCTGCCTGACAACCCGCCAAAAATACCATGAAATATACCATTGATGATGCAGACTTTATCATCAATCGCATTAATTTAATCTTTATGATTCAATAGGTTAAAAATCCTGGCCACTCCCACTCTATTATCAATAAGCTTTTTTATCTTTTATTTTCAATGGCTTATTTTGCCTGCAAGTGACAATTCCATGGAAAATACCATGTTCAGAAAATGCTGCAATTCACCAAGGAACACCGAGACAATGCGGCATAACATAACAGTAACCCGCCAGTTGACTTGATGGCCTTCCAGACATATGCTTAGGCATATGCCGCAAACTAGAGGATACCCTAATGTCAACTCTTGAACGCCATGTCCGCCTCTTTCGTAACGGGCGCAACCAGGCGCTGCGCATTCCTCGTGAATTCGAGTTGGAAGGCGAGGAAGCAATCATCCGCAAGGAAGGTGACCGCCTGATCGTGGAACCGGTCCGCAAAGGGAAGTTACTGGCCCTACTTGCTACTCTGGATCCTCTGACTGAACCTTTCCCCGATATTGACGATGATCTGCCGCCACCGGATGACGTGCGATTGTGAGTGCATCACTGATGTATTTGCTGGACACCAACATCCTGTCCGATTTGGTTCGAAATCCACAGGGCGAAGTCGCGGCGCAAATCACCAAAGCCGGCGAGGACAGTGTTTGCACCAGCATCGTTGTCGCAGCAGAACTCCGTTATGGAGCAGCCAAGTCAAACTCGGCAAAACTTGCCGAGCGTATCAACTTGATCCTCTCAGCACTGGAAATTCTACCGCTGGAAACGCCCGCTGATCACCAGTATGCAGCAATACGTCATCACCTCACACGACAGGGAACCCCTATAGGGCCAAACGATCTCCTGATTGCGGCACATGCCCTCTCAAATAATCTGACGGTTGTAACAGCCAATGTTGGGGAATTTTCAAGAGTGCCGGGACTGAAAGTGGAAAACTGGTTGCGGACTTAGCCGCAAAAAGAATCTACTTGTGCTGTATCTATAGTAAATAGCGTTTTTCTCTTTAGTGCCTGCCATTGCCAACCAGTGCCAGTCATTGCCTGTGAGTACCGGTCACTCCCACTCTATTATCAATAAGCCATTTTTATCTTTTATATTCAATGGCTTATTTTCCTGCTAACCGGTAATACCATGAAAAATACCATGCTCAGAAAATCCTTCAAACTGCTCGAAATGTGACGATTGTGCGCTGCCAGATAGCACCCTAGGCCACCTGCCGGACTTTGACTTTCAGGTGTAACCCTCCTGCTCCTGCAGGTAGCGGAGCACCATCATAGGCGCCATATACTGGCTAATTGGTAACACCATTGACAATTAGCCATTTTCACGCATAATGCAGGCATATAAAACATGCCGGTAACCACCGTGTCCTACATCCCTCGAAACGCAGAACCCAGGCTACAACACTTCGCCGACGGCTATCCAGTGGTAGTGGTCACCGGGCCTCGCCAGTCCGGCAAGTCTACCTTGGTAAGGCATGCCTTTCCCGAACATCGTTATGTATCGCTTGAAGATCTTGACCAACGAGAATTTGCCGAAACAGACCCTCGTGGCTTTTTGAACCAGTTTAGCGATGGCGCCATCCTGGATGAGGCGCAGCGCTGCCCTGCCCTGTTTTCCTATCTTCAGACACGCGTCGATGACCGGCAACTTCCCGGCGAATTTATCCTCACGGGATCCCAGCAGTTCGGCCTGTTGTCAGGTATCACCCAAAGTCTGGCCGGCAGGGCCGCATTACTGACACTGCTCCCCATGACCTACGACGAGTTACAGCATGCCAGAAAAGTTGGCCGCAATCTGGACAAGATACTCTTTGATGGTGCCTTCCCTCCCATCTACGATCGCGGACTCGAAGCCTATTCCTGGTATGGAAACTATGTACGTACTTACCTGGAACGAGACGTCCGTCAACTGATCAATATACGCGATTTAGGCACCTTTCAACGCTTCCTGAAACTGTGCGCAGGCCGAACAGGGCAACTCCTCAACCTTTCCTCGCTGGCCAACGACTGTGGTATTACGCATAACACGGCCAAGGCCTGGATATCGGTACTTGAAGCCAGTTATATCGTGCACCTGTTGCCACCGCATCACCAGAATT
>Ga0256830_1002603_pt1 | contig 11779 bp, 11 predicted proteins | sample 128326metaG_FD_190537 | JGI IMG/M metagenome (GOLD analysis project Ga0256830, IMG submission 190537) | Hydrothermal vent microbial communities from Lau Basin, Pacific Ocean - 128-326 | ecosystem: Environmental > Aquatic > Marine > Hydrothermal vents | place: Pacific Ocean: Lau Basin | collected...
GTCCTTCATGCGGTCCGTCTCCGGATACCCGCGGCCCGGGCGGCACGGCGGGTCTCAGCGCTCATCGGCGGGAGTCTTCTCGCGTGACATGAGGCTGCGGAAGGCGGGCCAGACGTCCTCGCGCCGCTCGATCAGCACGGCCTGGAAGTTGTCGGCGTCGAGCTCGCGGAAGCGTTCCAGCATCGAGCTCTCGTAGTAGTGCGAACCCATCGGCTTGATCTCGCCGTAACCGAAGAGGTTGCAGAGCTCGCAGAGCTCGGCGGCGGCGCGCATCGCCTCGGCGTTGTCGGAATCGAAATTGTCGCCGTCCGAGCAGTGGAAGGCATAGATGTTCCAGAGCTCGGGGTGATAGCGGCCGTGGATGATCTCGAGCGCCTTGCGATAGCCCGAGGAGATGAGCGTGCCGCCGGATTCGCCCTTGTGGAAGAATTCCTCCTCCGTCACCTCCCGCGCCTGGGTGTGGTGGGCGATGAAGACCACCTGCACGTTGTCGTATCGCGTGCGCACGAACTGATAGAGGAGGAAGAAGAAGCTCCGCGCGAGGTACTTCTTGAGACGGTCCATGGAGCCCGAGGTGTCCATGATGCAGACGACGACCGCATTGCTCTCCTCGCGGATGTCGGGCTTCAGGCGACGGTAGATCAGATCCCGCTTGTGGAAGGGAAAGCGTTCCTCGCCCTCGGCCGGTGCGAGCGGCCGCAGCGCGCTGGTGGTGGCGGCGCCGGTGGCGACCTTGCGGCGGATCCGCGAGCGCGCCGTCCGCTTGCGGTCGAGATGGACCCGCACGCCCTGCCGGCGGTAGCCCTTGCGCTTGGCGATGCGCTCGCTCGCCACCTCGCGCAGGAACTTGCGCTCCATCTCCGGCAGTTCGAGATCCTCGAACATGATGTCCACGAGCTCGTCGAGGGAGATCTCGGTCTCGTAATAGTCCTCCCCCGGCGTGTTGCCGGCCTTGCCCGGTCCCGCCTGCCCCTTGCGCCCGCTCTGGCCGACGATCTGGCCGGGTCGGGTATCGCCCTTGCCGGTTCCCACCCCGCCCTCGTTGTCGCCGTAGACGAAGCGGTATTCGCGGACGCCGCGGATCGGCACCTTGATGATCCGGTCGCGGGTCCGGCCGATGATGCTTTCCTCGGCGATGATGTCGGCGATGTTCTCGCGCAGCGAGCGCCGCAGCTTTTCGCGATGCCGCTGCCGGTCGCCGGCGCTGCGGTCGGAACGCAGGGCGTCGCCTTCGGAATAGGGACGAAACACGGTCATGGGCGTGCCGTCTGCGACCCCGGCCGGGGGGCGCTCACCTCAGTCCTTCCACAGATGGTTGGCGGCGAACTTGAGGATCGTGTCGATGCTCTCCTCGCTGTAGCCCTGGGCCAGGAGGTTCTCCACCATGGTATCGTATTTCTGCCGCTGCTCGGCGTCACGGGTGCGGGCCTTGGTGATGATGCGGCTGATGTCGCGCACCGAATGCATGAGCTTCTTCTCGATCGCCTCCTTGAGCGGCTCGTAGGACTCGTAGGAGATCTTCTCGCCGCGGCGGCTGGCCGACCAGAGATAGGCGATCACCTCCTGGCGGAAGCCGTCGGCGGCGGGGCCGATGATGGCGATCTGCTCCTCGATCGACTTCAGGAAGCTCTCGTCCGGCTGCATCTCGTCGCCGGTCACCTGGTCCTTGACCTTGCTGCGGGTGACATAGGCCTCGGCATGGTCGAGATAGTTGTGGAACAGGGTCTCCGCCTGATCCTTGAAGGAGTAGACGAAGGCCTTGGTGATATCCCGCTCCAGCATCTCGAGATAGGCCTTGTGCAGCGTGTCCCGCAGGAACTCGAGATACTGCTTCTTCACGTCCTCGGCGAGATCGGCCTCCTTGACCATCTGGATGAGGGCCTCGCGCACGTTGATGGGATGGATGACGCCGCCGTGCTGGGTGAGTGCGGTGTCCAGCGCCTTCATGATGAAGCGGGTGGAGATGCCGAACATGCCCTCCCGCCTGGCGTCTTCCATCAGTTCCTGGGCGGTGAGCTTCTTGGGCCGTCCCTTCTCCAGTACCTCCTCGCCGTTGTAGATCTTGAGCTTGGTCATGAGGTCGCATTTCGGGGTCGGCTCCAGCCGCGACAGGATCGCGAACATGGAGGCGATCTCGAGCGTGTGGGGAGCGATCCTGGCCTCGAAGCGCGACCGCTCGAGGAACTTCCGGTAGATCTTCACCTCCTCCGAGAGGCGCAGGTTGTAGGGCACCTTGACCACCACGATGCGGTCGAGGATGGCTTCGTTGGTGTGGTCGGCCTTGAACTTCTGCCACTCCGCCTCGTTGCTGTGGGCGACGATGCAGCAGTCGACGTAGATGGTACCGTGGCGCCCGGGCGCGGGAACGAACTTCTCCTGGGTGGCGGTGATCATGGTGTGGAGGTATTCGGTCTCGTTCTTGAACACCTCGATGAACTCGACGAGACCGCGATTGCCGACGTTGAAGGCACCGTTCAGCTCGAGCACCCGGGGATCGCTTTCCGAGTAGCGGTCGAGCTTGGAGATGTCCTCGGAGCCGATCAGCACCGAAGTATCCTGGTTGTTGGGGTCGACCGGCGGCACCACCCCGATGCCGCGCCGGGCCCGGCTGCTGAAGGTCACCGTGTGCACGGGCATCGTCTCGTACTTGCCGTCGTGCTCGTGCTCCAGCCGCCAGCGGCAGACCGGGCAGAGATCGCCCTCGATCCGTACCCCCAGCATGTCCTCGAAGGCCGGGCGCAGATGGCGGGGGATGAGATGCAGCGGCTGCTCGCGCATCGGGCAGCCTTCGATGGCGTAGATCGGATCGAGCTCCTCGAGACCGCGCTTGAGGCGCTCGACGAGCGAGCTCTTGCCGGAGCCCACCGGCCCCATGAGATAGAGCACCTGGCGGCTTTCCTCGCCGCCCATGGCGGCCGAGTGGAAGTAGCGGACGATCTTCTCCAGCGTGCTCTCCATGCCGAAGAACTCGTCCTTGAAGAAGCCGTAGACCTTGACCGGACGGTCACCGAACAGCCGCTGCACGCGGGAATCGTTCTCGCGGTCGAGCTCCCCCACACCATGGGCGACGATCATCTCGTAGACCCGTTTGTGGGCGAGGTCGGCGAGTCCCGGATCGGCCTTGACGAGTTCGAGATACTCGAGAAGCGTGCCGCGCCACTGCCTGCGCTGCCGCTCGCTGCGGTCCCGGGCGATCAGGCTCGCGAATTCGGTCGATCCATCCGGCATGAGCTGCAACCTCGCTGCTGGTCCCTCGGCCCGACGGCGGCTTCCGCTCCGAGCCACCGACAGGGGTGGCTTTCTGATATTAGACCATGAAAATCTGTCGTTGAAAAGAGTATTCGTGAATCGTTGCGGATCGGAACTATCGACTATTCGACAGCAATCACTCGGTATTGCTGACAGCCTTCAGCTATTCGTTCGTGGTTACGGGAAACATTTTCGAACGACATGTGTCCGCGCCTGCGTACAGGGCGGTCCGTCGACTGTTCGTGCTTATGTGCCTTGTTGCGGCGACTTCGGGAACCACGGTGAATCACCCGCTCGATGCGGCAACCCGCGGTCTAGCCCGGCATCTTCACGCCCGACTTCGGCGAAGGGACGTCGCCGTTCTTCGCTTAATCCTATGCTTGCCGGGGCCGGCGTCAACCTCCGCCCCCTCACGGTGGCGCCACCGGACGGCCGTCCGCCGCCATCGGGCCTCTCAGGCGACACGGGCGAGCTCGCTGCGCAGCTCGCGTCGCACCCGATGGATGGTGCGGGTCGCCGCCTCCCCCCGGCGCGCCGTACTGGTCACCACCATCGGCGGAGGTCCGGGCAGGCGCCGCAGCGTGGCCGCGAGACGCGCCGCCATCGCCGGCAGGGTCTCGCGCTGCGCGGCCGAGGGCACGCACAGGAAGCTGCCGCCGATGCGGGCCAAGAGATCGGCCGCCCGGCAGTGATTCCTGAGAAGGCGCCCCGCCTCCCGCAGCAGCCGGTTGCCGGCCGCGAACCCGTCTTCCCGGTTGATCCGCTCGAGGGAGGGGAGCCCGATCGCCAGCAGCGGCACCTCGCTCCCCTGGCCGCCCACGGCGTCGAGATAGCTCGCGAAATAGGCGAAATTGCCGAGACCCGTGAGTTCGTCCCGGGCCAGGGCATGGCAGTCGGCTTCGGGCAGCGCCCGCAGACGCCGCCGGGCACGGGCGTAGGCGGTCCAGAAGCCGAGATGCATCCGCAGCACGAAGGGATCGCCACAGGGTGCGAGCAGCGGCCGGCCCTCCCCGTCCACGGTGCCGATGGTGACCGGCTCCCCGTCCTCGTCGCTCGTGGTGGCCAGCAGAACGGCGTCGCCGAGGCGCTGTGCCGGCAGCCCGGGGCCGTCCTCCTGCCGGGTCCGGATCACCAGATCGAAACGGTCGCGCATCACTTCCGCAGACGGCCGACCGTAGGCGATGCGCGCCTGCCCGACGGCGCGGGCGATCTCCACCTGTTCGCCGGTGGCGGGCCCGACCAGCAGCAGCGACGGCGGCAGCGCTGCCGGCGCGGGATCTTCGGCCGGAGCGGTGGCGAAGCTCTCCAGCAGCGCGAGTCTGCCCGCGAGTTCGCGCCGCAGAAGCCCGAGTTCGGCGGCCCGGGCGACGACCGCCGCCACCGTCGCCGGCGGCAGCGCGTCGTGGAGGAGTTCGCAGCAGCCCAGCGCGAGCCCCCGCGAGAGTGTGAGATCGTCCCGTTCGGGAGCGTGGCCCAGGAGCGGCGGCCGGTAGCCGGGCCAGCTCCGCATGAGGCGTCCGAGCAGCGCCGTCAGGTCGGGGCCGAGGGAAAGCACCACGGCGTCCGGCGCCGGCGCCGTGGGCAGGGCGGCCTGAACGGTACGCAGGCACGCGATCCCGGAATCTCCGAGAACCGCCTCGAGCGGCCCGAGATCCCCGGGCTGCCGTTCGAGGAGCCAGATCCTCGCGGCGCCCCTCGCGCTCGGTCCTGCCGGCACGCCACCCTCCAACGCCAGTTCCGCAGCCGAGGATAGCGTGCCTCCGTTAATTCCCGGTTAACGCTGGCGGCGCCTCCCGACGCTCGCCGCCCCGTACCTTCGCTCCGGCGTCTCAACGGGTGCCGTAGATCCGGTCGCCGGCGTCGCCCAGCCCGGGCAGGATGTAGCCGTGGTCGTTGAGTCCGCGGTCGACGGCGGCGGTGAAGATGGGCACGTCGGGGTGCTCCTCGTGGAAATGGGCCACCCCCTCGGGGGCCGCCAGCAGACAGGCGAAGCGTACATCGCCGGCGCCGTCCCGCTTGAGGCGGGCGATCGCGGCGGCGGCCGAATTGCCGGTCGCCAGCATGGGATCGACCACGATCACCGGGCGCTCGGCGATGTCCTGCGGCACTTTGTAGTAGTACTCCACCGCCTGCAGGGTGGCGGGATCGCGGTAGATGCCGACATGGCCGACGCGGGCGCTCGGCAGGAGATCCAGCATGCCGTCGAGCAGGCCGTTGCCGGCACGCAGGATGGTGACGATGCACAGCTTCTTGCCGGCCAGCACCCGCGCCTCGGTTTCCATCAGCGGGGTCTCCACCGACACCGTGGTGAGCGGCAGGTCGCGGGTGATCTCGTAGCCCAGCAGCATGGCCACCTCCCGCACCAGCCGCCGGAACTCGGCGGTGGGGGTCTCCTTGCGCCGCATGAGGGTCAGCTTGTGCTGTACGAGCGGATGATCGACGATGGTAACCGAAGGCATCGGGCAACTCCCAGGAGGCTGTCGGCGGCAGGCTTAGAGCGCACCGCATCGGCTGGCAATCGTCGCCCGGCACCCGATCGTCCGAGGGAGGAACGGCGTTGCGCGCGCGCGTGAAGATCTGCTGCATCCGATCCCGCGAGGAGGCCGCCCGCCGCGGCAGCGATGCCCTGCCGCTCGACAGTAGCCGCCCGGCCGGGGATCCGCCGCGGCTCGGTGGGACAGGCCTCACCCACGACTGGCGGGTCGCCCGCCGCATCCGCGAGCGGGTGGCGCTGCCGCTGTTCCTCGCCGGCGGTCTCGGGGCGCAAAACGTGGCGGCGGCGATCGCCGCGGTGCGCCCCTTCGCGGTCGACGTCCGCACCGGTCTCCGCGGGGACGGCGGGCTGGACAAGCGCCGTCTTTGCGCCTTTCTGGCAGCGGTCGGCGCCGCCGCGTCGGCCTGACCGGTTCAACGAGGGGGAGCATCGAACCATGACCGCGACGCCGGCCGGCCCGGAGGTCCCGACCTTCGTCAGCCATCTCGAATGCAGCGCCACCGGCGAGACCTTCCCGCCCGACCGGCTCCACAATCTCTCGCCGGCCGGCAAGCCGCTTCTGGTGCGCTACGATCTCGAGGCCCTGCGGCGTCATTTCTCCCGGGAGACCCTCGCCGGCCGGCCGATGGATCTGTGGCGCTACCGCGAGCTTCTTCCGGTGCGCCGCCGCGAGAACATCGTCGCCCTCGGCGAGCTGGTGACCCCCCTCCTGCGCCTCCCGCGCCTCGAGGCGGAGCTCGGCAGCCAGGCGCCGTTGCTGGTCAAGGACGAGGCCCGTCTGCCCACCGGCTCCTTCAAGGCCCGCGGCCTCGCCCTCGCCGTGTCGATGGCCAAGGAACTCGGCGTCACCCACATGGCGATGCCCACCAACGGCAACGCCGGCGCCGCCCTTTCCGCCTACTGCGCCCGCGCCGGCATTGGCGCCACCGTCTGGTGTCCGGCCGACACGCCGGAGATCAACATCGCCGAGATGCGCCTCCAGGGTGCCGAGGTGCATCGCGTCGACGGGCTGATCGACGACTGCGGCCGGCTGGCGGCCGCCGCCTGCGCCGAGCACGGCTGGTTCGACACCTCCACCCTCAAGGAGCCCTACCGCATCGAGGGCAAGAAGACGATGGGCATCGAGCTCGCCGAGCAACTGGGCTGGCGCCTGCCGGACCTCGTCTTCTACCCGACGGGGGGCGGCACCGGCCTGATCGGCATGTGGAAGGCCTTCGCCGAACTCGAGGCGATCGGCCTCATCGGCCCGAAACGGCCGCGCATGATCGCCGTCCAGGCGGCAGGCTGCGCACCCATCGTCCGCGCCTTCGAGGAGGGGGCCGAGGAGGCGCCGCGCTGGGAGAACGCGCACACGGTGGCGGCGGGCATCCGCGTGCCACGGGCGATCGGCGACTTCCTGATCCTGCGGGCGGTGCGGGAAAGTGGCGGCTTCGCCATCGCGGTCGAGGACGAGGCGATCCTACGGGCGCGCGAGGAGGCCGCCCACAGCGAGGGGCTGCTGCTCTGTCCCGAGGGTGCCGCCACCCTCGCCGCCTACCGGCAGGCGCTCGCGGAGGGACGCATCCGCCGCGATCAGTCGGCGGTCCTCTTCAACTGCGCGAGCGGGCTCAAATACCTGCCGTGAAGGTCGGAGCCGGGGGCCGTGGCGGTGGGGATCAGCCGAGGGTGAAACTGTTGGCGACGGCCTCGAAGTGCCGCAGCCGGCGCGGGCTCAGGGTGCGGATGTTGATGGCGTAGCGGCGTTCGCCGTCCTCGACCAGCCGCACCTGGACGTGGAGCGCCAGGGGCTTGGTACCGAAGCGGCAGCGCAGGAGACGCTGGCCACCGGCGGTGCGGACGGGCCGGTCGCAGGCGGCGAGCGCGAGGCCGCCCAGCTTCTCGAGCGCCGAGGCCAGCGCCCGGATCGCCTGCCGCATGCCGTCGGCGGACAGCGGGTTGTCGGGATCCCTCGTGAGCGCGCGCAGGCTGTCGGCGTAGGCCCGCATATCGACGCGCATCTGCGCCTCCAGCCAGCCGTCGCCGTCCTCCCAGGCCATGCGATCCACCCCCTCCGGACGCAGCGCACGCACCGTGAGCCGGCTGAACTCGGAGAGGCCGCCGTCGTTCGGCCGCACCTCGGCCCGCCATCCTCCCTCCACCGCGATGTCCTCGCAGACGAGATCGGACGCCTCGGGCACGAACAGCCGCGCACACAGCGGCTCCTCGCCGGCCGCGGCGGACATCGAGGGCACGAGCAGGGACAGGATCAGGAGGGCGAGGCGCGCACCAGGCATCGTTTCTTTTCCGTCCACAGCACCGTATCCACCGTCACGATGCGCTCCAGCCGCTTCGCCAGCCGTTCGGCCTCGGCGGGATCGAGCCCCCCAAGCTGTACCTCGATGGCGAGCTCCTGGCCATCCCTGCCTTCGAGACGGGCATGGCAGCGCTCCGGCACGTATCCCTTGTGGGCGAACACCTCGAGCACCCGCGGCAGGGCGGAGGGCGAAGGCTCGGAATGGACGGAGAAACAGAACACGGCAGACATCTCGAACGACCTCTCGCAAGCGTGAACGCGGCAACGAATCCGGATCCCGACCTCAGAACGAGGCCGGGCCGCTAATTCGCCGGTACGCCTGCGGAGAAGCCGTGTTCATGCCATTCGCTTACGCCCCGTCGCCGGCGCGGTCAAGAGCGCCGGTGCCCGCTTCCTCCTCGATCACCGGTCCCATGAGCTGGCGCAGATGCTGGCGGCCGGTCTGCGACACCCGATAGCGGCCCCTTTCGACCACGAACACCCGTTTCGCCATCAGCGACTGGCGCACGCACTGCGAGGGATTGCCGATCTTGATGCCGTGCTCGCTCAGCCGCCGGCTGGCCTCGGCGGTGGCGAAGCTGCGGTCGGGCGCATGTTCCTGGACATAGAAGCCGGCCGCCAGCATGCGGTCGACGTCGGTGGCGGTGCCGGGGAGATGGTGGAGGAACTCGCCGAAACTGCCGAGGCGCGCAGCGGGCGCTCTGGTGGCGGCCACGGGCGGCGCCGCCCCGCTCGTCAGCAGCTCCATCATCCGCTCCAGACGATCGCCGAAGCTGCGCACGAAATCCTCGCTGCCCTCGACCTCGAGCTCGCGCTGAGCGAGATTGATGCGAATGCGTGCCGGTGCGTCCACTTTCATGCTCCGAGCCCGTCCGTCTGTACGATAGAGCGCGGTGGCGGCCCGCACAAGGAAATCAGCGCCGATAAATCGCGATCAATCGGAGGCCGGGGCCACGTTCTCGTCCCGAAGCTGCGCGAGCGCCCGGCGCAGGCGGTCGGGCAGCGGTACGGGTCGCTCGGAGCGGCGGTCGACGAAAACGTGGACGAAACGCCCGGCGGCGCAGGCCTCCTCCTCCTCGTTGCGGAAGATGCCGATCTCGTAGACGACGCTGGAGTTGCCCAGCCGGGCGACCCGCAGCCCCGCCACCACGCGGTCGGGGAATGCGAGCGGGCGGAAGTAGCGGCAGGCGCTCTCGACGGCGAAGCCGACCACCTCGCCGTGCCAGGGATCGAGCCCGCCCTCCTCCATCAGGTAGCGGGCGATCACCGTGTCGAAATAGCTGTAGTAGACCACGTTGTTGACATGGCCGTAGATGTCGTTGTCCATCCAGCGGGTGGCGATGGTCTGGAAGTAGCGGAAATCGCCGCGTCGCGGGGGGCGCGGACGCTCGCCCATCACGCCCCCTCCCCGCCGCCGAAGCGTTCCTCGAGGAGCGCGAAGAGCGGGCGCAGCCCGCTCGCCTCGCCGCCGCGCGGCCGTCCCGGCCTCGCCTCGTCGTTCCAGGCGAAGACGTCGAGATGCGCCCAGGTGGCGGTCTCGGTGACGAAGCGCCGGAGAAAGAGGGCGGCGGTGATGGCGCCGGCGAAGGGTTTGGCGCCGGCGTTGTCGAGATCGGCGATGCGGCTCTCGATCATGCGCGCGTAAGGCTCGTGCAGGGGCAGCCGCCAGAGCGGCTCGGTGAGCGCCTCGCCCTTGGCGAGGAGGGCCGCCGCCAGCTCATCGTCGGGGGTGAACAGGGCCGGCAGCTCCGGTCCCAGCGCCACCCGCGCCGCCCCGGTCAGGGTGGCGGCGTCGAGCAGCAGATCGGGCTTCTCGCCGTCGGCCTCGGCGAGGGCGTCGGCGAGGACGAGGCGTCCCTCGGCATCGGTGTTGCCGATCTCGACGGTGAGGCCCTTGCGGGTGGCGAGCACGTCGCCGGGCCGGAAGGCGGCGCCTCCCACCGCATTCTCCACCGCCGGCACCAGGAGCCGGAGCCGCACCGGGAGCTCCGCCGCCATCACCGCCCGGGCGAGCCCCAGCATCAGCGCCGCCCCGCCCATGTCCTTCTTCATCAGCCGCATGGCAGAGGCGGGCTTGAGATCGAGGCCGCCGGTATCGAAACACACCCCCTTGCCGACCAGGGTCAGCTTCGGACGGCCGGCGGCACCCCAGCGCAGATCGATCAGCCGCGGCGCGCGATCGCTCGCCCGCCCCACCGCCCAGACGGCCGGATAGTTTTTCTCCCGCAGCTCCTCGCCGACCAGGATGTCGATCCCGGCACCGAACTCGCGGGCGAGATCCGAGGCCGTCTCGGCCAGCTCGCCGGGCCCGAGATCGCTCGCCGGCGTGTTGACGAGATCGCGGGCGAGAAAGACCGCTTCGGCGAGGATGCGCGCCCTCGCGGGCGGCCGCAGGGCGAGCAGCGGGCGCGGCCGGTCGTCGCGGCGATAGCGGGTGAAGCGGTAGCTCGCGAGCGCCCAGCCGAGGGCCGCCGCCTCGGCGTCGAGGAGCCGGTCCGGATCGTCGATGGAAAAGGTGCGCGGCGGCAGCCCTTCGGCGGCAGCGGCCACGTCCCACAGCGTCGGGGGATCGGAGAGGATGAGCACCGCGCCCGCGGGCTCCCCGTCGCCGCCCGGATGCAGCGCCACCCGGCCGGGGGCGGGCTCGAACCCGGTGAACTCGAGCCAGCTCCGCACCGCCTCCGGCCGCGCCGCCTTCCAGCCCTCGTAGTCCGCGGCCCGCAGGAGACGGAGAGGCCGGCTCTCGCCGCCTGGTGCCACGAAGCCTTCGAGCATCTCCCCTCCCCCTCAGGTGATGCGCTCGAGCGCCGCCTGCAGCCGTTCGCGGGTGCGGGCCGCCGCATGGCGGCGTTCGCGCTGGCTCTCCACCACCTCGACCGGTGCCCGACGCAGGAAGTTCTCGTTGGCGAGCTTGGCCTCGAGCTTGCGGATCTCGGCCTCGACACGGCCGATCTCCTTTTCGAGCCGCGCCCGCTCGCGGGCGAGATCGACCACCTCGCCGACCGGCAGGCTGAAGGTGGTCTCGTCGACCACCACCACCAGCGACTGGGGCTCGGGCGGCCGCTCCTCGAGCTCGATCCGTTCGAGGCGGGCGAGGCGCCGGATGGCCTCGGCATGGCCGGCGAGCCGCTCCAGGGTCCGCGCTCCGGCGCCCTGCTGGTGGAGGACGAGACGGGCCGAAGGCGGCACGTTGAGCTCGGTGCGGGCGGCGCGGATGGCGCCGATGGTGCGGATCAGCCAGGACATCTCCTCTTCCGCCCCGGCGTCCACCAGCTCCTCGCCGATCTCGGGCCAGGGCCGGCCGATCAGCATCCCCTCCCGCGCGTCGAACATCCGCGCCCACAGCTCCTCGCTCACGAAGGGCGCCATCGGGTGGAGGAGATGGAGGACGTGCTCCAGCACCCAGGCGGCGGTGCTCCGCGTCTCGCGACGCAGCCCCTCGTCGCCGCCCTGGAGCAGGGGCTTTGCGAGCTCCACCCACCAGTCGCAGAAGGTGTCCCAGACGAAACGGTAGAGGGTCTGCGCGGCCTCGTTGAAGCGGTAGGTCTCGAAGGCCAGGGTGACGGCGGCGGCGGTGCGGCCGGTCTCGCCCACGATCCAGCGATTGAGCCGGTGTTCGGCCCGCGTCGGAACGAAGCCGGGATCGGGACGGCCCTCGTTCATGGCGATGAAGCGGGCCGCGTTCCACAGCTTGGTGACGAAGTTGCGGTAGCCCTCGACCCGGCTGGGGCCGAACTTGATGT
>Ga0256830_1002604_pt1 | contig 11772 bp, 12 predicted proteins | sample 128326metaG_FD_190537 | JGI IMG/M metagenome (GOLD analysis project Ga0256830, IMG submission 190537) | Hydrothermal vent microbial communities from Lau Basin, Pacific Ocean - 128-326 | ecosystem: Environmental > Aquatic > Marine > Hydrothermal vents | place: Pacific Ocean: Lau Basin | collected...
GGTCTCTTCGATCCAGGGTGCCCAATGCCGCATCCCGAGGTAGAAACGAAACCGCTGCGGGTCGAAATGGGCGGCGATGGCTGCCATTTGTTTGCGGGTCCAATCCAAAAGCGGTGATTTCCCGCCAATCCGGCGGTAGTTGTGGGTGATCTCCTCCAGCACCGCGGGCGTGGTTGGCCGCCCATTGCGGATGTCGGCCAGATAGCCGGGGATTTCCGCCAGCGAATTCGGCCCGCCATAGGCCATGATGAGAACGCCAATCGGGGCTTCAGTCTGCATACTCCCTGCTCCTTGCATGAACGTAATCCACCAACCGCCGCACGTTGTCCACCGGCGTGGTGCGGTGAATGCCGTGCCCGAGATTGAAGATGTGCCCCGGACGCCCGCCCGCCTCGTCCAGCACGCGGTCCACATGGTGGCGTAGCTCCCGCCAGGGGGCCAGCAGGGTGATCGGGTCGAGGTTGCCCTGAATGGCGCGGTCATAACCGATTTTGCCCCAGGCCGCGGAGAGCGGCATTCTGAAGTCCACCCCGATCACATCGCCCCCGCAGGCGGCCACCTCCTCCAGGTACGGGAACGTGCCGGTGCTGAAATTGATCACCGGCACCCCGGCCCGCTCGAGCGTGGTGAACAGCCTGGTGTTGTAGGGCGCAACATAGCGCAGATATGCCTCTTTGCCCAGCGCCATGCCGGCCCAGGAGTCGAACACCTGCAAAGCGGCCGCGCCGGCCCGCGCCTGTTCGAGCAGGTAATCGGCCTGCACCGTGACCAGCTTGTCCATCAAGCGTTTCCAGGCCGCGGGTTCGGCGTACATCAGGGCTTTGGTTTTGGCATAATCCTTCGAGCCGCCGCCCTCGATGGCGTAGGAAGCCAGGGTGAAGGGCGCGCCCGCGAAGCCGATCAGCGGCAGGCCGCGAGGCGCCAGCTCGCGAACCACGATTTCGATGGCCTCCAGCGTCGGGGCCAGGTGCGCTTTCGCGGGGGGTGTACCCAGCAGGTCCACATCGTGCGTGCTGGAGATCGGGTTGTGGATCACCGGGCCCTTACCGGGTACGAACGACAGTTCCAGCCCCATCCCCACCAGGGGCGGCAAGATGTCGGCGAAGATGATGGCCGCGTCCAGATCGAAGGCGCGCATTGGCTGGAGGGTGACTTCCGCGGCCAGTTCCGGGGTGCGGATCATTTCCAGGATGGTGTACTTTTCACGCAGCGCGCGGTATTCAGGCATGTAGCGCCCGGCCTGGCGCATCAGCCAGATGGGGGTACAGTCCACCGGCAGGCCGCGGCAGGCGCGCAAGAAGCGCGATTCTGGCGTGTTCACCGCTTCTGCCATGCCACCCTCCCGACAAAGAACGGGCCCAGGCTGGTCAGGTACTGCGAGGTCTGCCTGGTCTTGCGCATCCGCTCCACCAGGGCCGAGAGCGGGTGCAGCGCGCTCCCCAGCAGGCCGATGATGAAGTCGTTATCGTTTTTGTCCAGGCCATAGCAGGCCAGGCGAATGTCGTAGGCCAGCCCGGCCTGGCCGTAGGCGCGGCCGATGCCGCCGTGCTCCATCAGAATGGTGCGCTGTTCCTCTGCGGAGAGCTGCTGGAACGCGCCCGAACGCCGCACCGGATACCAGACCACCCAACGCAACGCGGGATCGGTGAGGCGTTCGATGGGGCGGGCGATCAGCACCCGTTCCAAATCGGCTTCGTATCCCAGGCTGTACGTCCGGCCCAGCATGGTGTATTCGGGCTTCAAGCGCAGGTCTGCGAAGGGGTGGGAGCGCAGCAGCGGCCTGACCCGGGTCAGAAAATCGTCCGGGTTCTCGCTGAAGGTCAGCAAGCCGAGGCCGTGCGGGTCGTTGAGGTCCTCGTACAACGCGCCGCCGATTCCGGCCTCTTCGAGGCGTTCGACGTACATGCTGGTCTCGTGCGCTTCGCCAAAAGCCATGAACTGCATGAACAAGCGGCGGTCGAGAGAGAGGGGGCGTCCGTCCGGGCTGCGGCCTCTTTCGGCCAGATCGACGGCGCGAGTGGGGGGGGTCGGTTGAATGTCCAATGCCATAGCGGCCTCCGTGTTACAGAACCTGAGTTTCGGATAAAAGCCCCATCCGTAACTCAGGTTATAGGGTTTTGAAGACCGCCTGCGCGGCCTCCAACGTGGTTTCGATCATCTCGTCATCATGGGCAGCAGAGAGAAAACCGGCCTCGAACTGGGAGGGCGCCAGATACACGCCCCGCGCCAGCATCCCGCGGAAAAATTTCGCGAACCGGTCGGTGTCACTCGTTTTGGCCGTGGGCCAGTCTCGCACGGGCGTGCTGGTGAAGAAGGCCGAAAACATGGTGCCCACCCGGTTTCCATGCAGGGGGATGCCCGCCGCGCGCGCGAGGTCCCCCATGCCCGCGGACAACCGCGCGGCGCGCTCCGCGATCCGCTCCCACAGCCCAGGGGTTTGCAGCGCCTTCAGGGTGGCGATCCCCGCAGACATCGCCAGCGGATTGCCCGACAGGGTGCCGGCCTGGTAGACCGGCCCGGCGGGCGCGATCAGCCTCATGATCTCGCGGCGACCACCGTAGGCGCCCACCGGCAGCCCGCCGCCGATCACTTTGCCCAGCGTGGTCAGATCGGGCGTGACCCGGTACAGGGTTTGCGCGCCCCCGGGATGGACGCGGAACCCGGACATCACCTCGTCGAAGATCAGCAGGCTGCCGTGGTCGCGGGTCAGCTCGCGCAGTGCGTGGAGGAATCCTTCCACCGGCGGCACCACCCCCATGTTGCCAGCCACCGGCTCGACGATCACCGCCGCGATCTGGCCAGGGAAACGCTCGAACAGCGCGGCCACCGAGTCCAGGTCGTTGTAGCGGGCTACCAGGGTGTCCTGTACCGTGGCGGGCGGCACCCCGGGCGAATCGGGCAGCCCCAGCGTGGCTACCCCGGAGCCGGCCTGCACGAGCAGCAAGTCCGCGTGGCCGTGGTAGCAGCCCTCGAATTTGATGATTTTGTTGCGCCCGGTGAAGGCGCGCGCCAGTCGCAGCGCGGTCATGGTGGCTTCGGTGCCGGAGTTGACGAAGCGCAGCATTTCGACGGCGGGCAGGAAGGACTGCACCAGCCGGGCCAGCTCGATTTCCAGCGGGCTGGGCGCGCCGAAGCTGGTGCCCCGCTCCGCGGCCCGTTGCACCGCGGCGATCACCTCCGGGTGGGCGTGGCCTAGAATCAACGGCCCCCACGAGAGCACGTAATCAATGTAGCGGTTGCCGTCCACGTCGAACAAGTACGGCCCCTGGCCGCGCTCGATGAACAACGGCTGCCCGCCCACGGCGCGAAAGGCGCGCACAGGCGAATCCACCCCGCCGGGCAGCAGGGTTTGGGCTTGTTGGAAGAGTTGGGTGGATTTTGGGGTATTCATGGTTCGTGTCTTTGTGTGAGGAGTTTTGGTATACTAGGACAGTGAATAATCTTACGTAGTTGGGAACTGTGATCACCTGTCATTCTGAGGGAGCGCAGCGACCGAAGAATCTGGGAGCGCAGCGACCGAAGAATCCGGAGCGCAGCGACTGTCGGGGCGACCGGCCGGTCGCCCCGACCACCAATAACCACGCCCCGAACAACCGTCCCCGGTCTTCGGTCATCCGTCCCCCGTCTCCCCCGCCATCGCTGAGATTCTTCGCTGTCGCTCAGAATGACGCAAGCAACAGCCGGTCGCCCCGACCACCAATAACCACGCCCCGAACAACCGTCCCCGGTCTTCGGTCATCCGTCCCCCGTCATTCTGAGGGCACGCAGTGCCCGAAGAATCTCCCCCGCCATCGCTGAGATTCTTCGCTGTCGCTCAGAATGACATAAGCCCGTTGGTCGCTCAGAATGACACAAGGCAATAGCTGGCATGAACTGCGTAAGTTCTGTCGGATGACAAAAGTCGAAGAAGCGGCTATCCATAGTTTGCTGACCGCATTGGAGGCAAAATATGGAAACTTTATCCAACAGGTAGTCATATTTGGCTCGAAGGCGCGTGGCGATTCCAACGCTGATTCCGACATCGATCTATTGGTGGTGGTCGAGAGCGAAGATTGGGCACAGTGGCGGAATATCTGGCAGACGGTAGGCCGGATCGAGTTGGAATTCGATGTGTTTTTCAACGTGCATTTGGTATCAGCCCCCGGCTGGCAACAGATGGGGGAAGAGCAATTCTCGCTTTATCGTAATGTCTCCCGCGAGGGGATCACGCTGTTTCGCGCATAGTTCGCAACGCGTTCCGCGGCCAGTTCCCCGGAATGGATGCAGTCGGGGATGCCGATGCCGCGGTAGCCGTTCCCGGCCAGGGCCAGGGCGGGGAAGTTCGCCAGCGCGGATTCGATGCGCGCCAGCCGCTCGGGGTGTCCCAGGTTGTATTGCGGCATGGCCTTTTCCCAGCGGAAAACCCGCGCCAGCAGCGGTTCGGCGGTGATACCCAGGGTGTGGCGCAGTTCCCGGCGGGCGATTTCCAACAGCCCGGCCTCGTCCCAGGGGATTGCGCGTTCCTGCCCGGCGCGGCCCACGAACACGCGCAGCAACGCGTAGCCATCGGGAGCGCGGTGCGGGAATTTGGTCGAAGTCCAGGTGCAGGCCAGTGCTCTGCGCCCCTCCCGCCGCGGGATGACATAGCCGTACCCGTCCAGGGGGCGCGGCAGGTCGGCCTGGCGGTAGGCCAGGGAAATCGTCGCGGTGGAGACGTATTCGATGGCGCGCAGTTCCCGCGCCAGGGAGGGGGCCGCTTCAGCCAGTAAATCGCCGGAAACGTAGGCGGGCGCGGCCAGGATGAGCGCATCGGCCTCGAGCGGAGGGGCGTTCTCCAAATGTACGCGCCAGGGGGAGACCTGCGACCCACCGTAAGCAATTCGTTTTACCCGGCTGTTCAGGCGCAAATCCACGCCGTTCTTCCCCAGCGTGCGCACCAGCGTCTCGACCATCTCGGCCAGCCCGTTCAAGGGGGTGAGAAAAATGCTGCGTGAACCGGGCGCGGCCGCTTTCCCGTTTTTCATGCGCGAGCGGCGTAAAGCCAGCGCGCCTTTCACCAGCCCGCCGTGCTTGATTTCCAGGTCGCGCAGGTACGGGAAGGTGGCTTGCAGGCTGAGTTTGTCGCCGTCGCCCGCGTAGATGCCGCTCATCAGGGGTTCGATCAGGTTCTCGTAGGCCCCGCGGCCCAGGCGGCGGGTCACGAAGCCGCCGATGCTCTCGTCTCCCTGGCCGTTTTTTGCCGGGAGCAGAAAATCCAGTCCCATGCGCGCCTTTTGGGGCCAGGAGAGCAGTCCGGTGCGCAGCATGGCGCCAACATCGGTTGGGATCATCATGGTCAGGCCGCCGGGAAGTTCGTGGAGCTTGCCGTTCTTCAGGATGTAGGTTTTTTTGGTCTGCGGGTTGGTGCCGCGCAGCCGGTCGGCGATGCCCAGTTCCCGGCATAGCTGAAGCGCCCAGGGTTTGGTGACGATGAAGGTGTCCGGCCCCCCTTCGATCACGAAGCCGTCCACCCGCTCGGTGGTGATCTTGCCGCCCCAGGCGTCACCGGCCTCCAGCACGGTGATGGCGAGGGGTGTTCGAGCGTTTTTCTGCAAATGGTAGGCCGCGGACAGTCCGGCAATCCCGCCGCCGACGATGATGATTTTTGTCATGGTTTTTGCTCACGATCACAGATGCGGCAACGGCCATTTTTCGATGGTCTCGACGAAAGGCGGCCTGGGTTTGGGTTTCGGGTTGTATGGATACCAGCCGAGTTCCGCGCGGATGGCCTGCTCCTTGAGTTCGGTCGCGCCCCACACCAGCGAGGCACCGGCGACGCCCATGAGCACAGAACCCCACGCCGCGGGGACGAACAGGGACCCGGCGATCAGCACGATTCCCAGCCCCAGGATGTACGGCCACCACAGATGACCGAGGTAGTATTCGCCGCGGATGACCCACACGAAACCCAAGCCGATGATCAACAGGGTGGCGATGCCGGTCAGAAAACCAAACCAGTTCATGGGGCTGCCTCCCGGATGGCTTCCAGCTCTTCTGGCGACAACCGCCGCCCGATGGGGACGCGGTCCAGCCAGTCGAAGGTGGTCGCGGCGGGGTATTGCGCCAGAATGCGGGCGTGCCGCGGGTTATGCGGGTTGGCGGGCGCGTGGCCTTCCTTCACCCGCTTCTCCTGCCGCCAGAACTCCAGGCCGTCCCACAACAGCGTGACACCCAGGATGCCGAGCGAGGCCGAGACCGCCCGGCTGTCCACCGCGAAGGAGGCCGCCTCCAGGCCGATACCGCCGGCCCAGGAGATCAGCGCGGGCAGCCACACGTTGGGGGCGACGAATTCGATTTTGCGCACCGCCACGTGGCCGAACCAGATGCCGAAAAAGGTGGCCAGCGCGGCGGTTACTCCAATCCAGTTCAGGTGCATCTTCACACTCCAGGGATGGGCATAGCCGGTTCGTACAGGCAGGCGGGGTCAGATTGCATGTAGTCGCCGGTCAGCCCGTAGGCGCGGCCACGCTGCCCTCCACACACCTCGCGGTACTCGCAGACCAGGCATTTGCCCTTGAGTTTTTCGTATGTCCGCAGGTTTTTGAAGACCGGATGGGTGCGGTACACCTCCACCACATCGTGTTCGCGCACGTTGCCGCAGTCGATGGGCAAAAACCCGGAGGGCATGATCTGGCCCAGGTGGGAGATGAACAGGAAGCCGTTGCCGTCGTTGACCCCTTTGGTCGGGCGGTTGAGGCCGTCCGCGTACTGGAATCCGGCTCCCTGAAAGGTGACCGCTTCCCCGTCACCGACTTCGGCTCGCCTGCGTTCGATAGCCACCCGGCGATACATGGGCGCGGCAGTGGCTTTGATGTCGAAGGGCGCGGTTTTCGAGAGGTCGTACAGCCAGTGGAAGATTTCCTCGTGCTTTTCGGGCGAAACCATCCACCGCGCCTGCGCGCGTCCGGTGGGCACCAGGAAGAACACCGACCACTGCACCGCCTCCACCTCCTGGATGAAGGGCACCATGTCGGGGAGCAGATGCGCGTTGAAGGTGGTCACGGTGGTGTTGACCTGCACACTGAGGCCGACTTCTCTGGCGTTGTGCAAAATTTTCATGGTGCGGTCCCACGACCCGTTCACCTGGCGGAATTCGTCGTGAACCTGGGGGGTGGGCGCGTCCAGGCTGAGGGCGATGCGGCGGATACCGGCTTGTTTGGCCTTTTGCAGCCGGGCCACAGTGGGCAACGCGGTGGCGGTCGGCGTGAGGGAACAGCGCAGTCCTTTTTGGGTGGCGTAGCCGATCAGGTCGAACAGGTCACGGCGCATCATCGGGTCGCCGCCGGTGAAGACCAGGATGGGGCTGCCGAAAGCGGCCAGACGGTCGATCAGGCGGTAGCCCTCTTCGGTGGTCAGCTCGCGGGGGTCGCGGCGGTGCTGCGCGTCGGCGCGGCAGTGTTTGCAGGCGAAAGCGCAGGCGCGGGTTACCTCCCAGGCGATAGTAAAGGGGGCCTGGTTGAAATCTACCACTGGGTAGCGTCTGTCGTGGTAAGCGCGTTCCTGCGCGGCTCGTTTGCTGAGAGGGGAGGTAGTAGTCATGATTAGGACTTATGCACTTGAAAAGTCGCACCCAGACCTCACAGGTCTCAAAGCGCATGGAGATGCCCGGATGCAGTCTATTTTGGGTAAAACCTTGCTGTATCGTGTGGTAGTAGACCTGTGAGGTCTCAACTGCGGTGTGTTCTGCTGTACTCTTTGGCTGCCGGTCATTCGCTCAACCACCCGGCGGCTTCTTTGGCGTGGTAGGTGAGGATCAAATCTGCGCCGCCGCGTTTGATGGCGGTGAGGGTTTCCAGGATCACGCCGCGTTCGTCCAACCAGCCGTTGGCCGCGGCAGCTTTGAGCATGGCGTATTCGCCGCTGACGTTGTAGGCGGCCAGAGGCAGCTCGGGGTGAGCGTCTTTCACCCGGCGGATCACATCCAGATAGGGGAGGGCCGGTTTGACCATCAGCATGTCTGCGCCCTCCAGCACGTCCAGCGCGGCCTCGCGCAGGGCCTCGCGCGCGTTGGCCGGGTCCATCTGGTGGGATTTGCGGTCGCCAAACGCGGGGGGCGATTCCGCTGCCTCGCGGAATGGGCCGTAAAAGCTGGAGGCGTATTTGACCGCGTAGGACAGAATCGGGACATGCTCCCACTGGGCCGCGTCCAGCGCGCTGCGGATGGCGGCTACCATACCGTCCATCATGCCGCTGGGCGCGACCACGTCGGCGCCGGCTTCGGCGTGGGAGACGGCCACTTTGCCCAGCACATCCAGTGTGGGGTCGTTCAGCACGTAACCCTGGGGGAGGGGCGGCCCTCCTTCGTGCAGGATACCGCAGTGGCCGTGGTCGGTGTATTCGCACAGGCAAACGTCGGTGATCACCACCATTTCGGGCACGGCCTGTTTGATCGCGCGAATGGCTTGCTGGACGATCCCGTCGGGCGCGAAGTTCTCTTCGCCGAGGGGGTCTTTTTGCGCCGGAATGCCGAACAGGATGACAGCCGGGATGCCCAGCCGGGCGATGGACTCGGCCTCCGCGGGCAGGCGGTCTACCGACCACTGGTACTGGCCGGGCATGGAGGCGATCTCGTGCCGGATGCCTTTGCCGTGCCGGACGAAGAGCGGGTAGACGAAATCTTTTGGAGACAGGCGGGTTTCGCGCACCATGTCGCGCAGACCGGGGGTCAGGCGCAGGCGGCGGGGGCGGGAGGTGGGGTAGGGGGGGAGGGTCATGTGTCGGGTGAGGTGTGCGGGGGCGATGTGCGGCGTGCGGCGTATCAGGTGTGGTGAGGTTTTGTCTGCTCAAGGGCCGCGAGCAGGCCTTCGACCGTGTGTTCCTTTGCCACTGCGTGCACGCGCAGACCGGCTGCACGCGCCGCGGCCGCGGTTTTGGGGCCGATGCAGGCGATGGCCGGATTGCCGGGCAAATGAAACGGGTCCAGGCCGGCGCGGCGGAGGAGTGTGACGAAGTTGCGCGCGGTGGAGCCGCTGGTGAAGGTGACGGCGTCCACTCCGCTGCGCAACGCGGCCAGCCCGGCGGGGTCTGGCTGGGCGGGGAGGGTACGGTAAGCGGTGATGGTCAGGGGGATGCCGCCCGCGGTTTCGATGGCGGCTGGCAGCGCGTCCGCGGCCAGGTCTCCCAGAGGGAGGAAGACGCGTTTCCCCGCCAGATCGCCCAAACCGGGCAGGATGGCTTCGGAGAGGAAGCGGTGAGGAACGAAATCCGGCCTGATGCCGTGGGCTTGCAGGCGGCGGGCGGTTTTGGGGCCGATGGCGGCCACGCGCACCCCGTCCGGGAAGGGGAGGCCGGTATGCGCCAGCCGCGCCCAGACTGCCTCGACCGCGTTGGTGCTGGTGAAGATCGCCCAATCGCAGAGGTGCAGCCGTTCGAGGGCCGCATCGATCGGGGCCGGGTTTTCGAGGGCCGCGATGCGGATGGTGGGAAAATGGACCGGCTCGAAGCCGCGGGCGCGCAGGGCCTGGGCAAAGGATTCGGCCTGCTCGCGGGGGCGGGTGATCACGACACGCATCAGCACGCCACCTCCAACAGCGTTGCCGCGCCGCGTGCCAGGGCTTCCCGCGCCAGGGACGCCCCCAGCTCGAGCGGATCGCTGTCCTGGCCGAGCACTTCAATGTGCTGCGCGCCGTCGGGCGAGAGCACCACGCCCCGCAGGGTGATCGTGTCGCGGTTGGCGGTAGCGTGCGCGCCCACCGGCAGGGAACAACCGCCTCCCAGGGCTTGCAGGAAGGCTCGTTCCGCGGTCACCGCCCGGCGGGTGGAGGGGTCTTCGATAGCGCGCAGATAGTCTAACGTGCGTTGGTCACCGGTGCGGCACTGTACGGCCAGCGCGCCCTGCCCGGCCGCGGGCAGCATGACCTCCAACGGCAACATTTCGGTGATGTGTGCCTGTAGGCCCAGGCGGGTCACTCCGGCCGCGGCCAGCACGATGGCATCGTATTGGCCTTCCCTGACCTTGCGCATGCGGGTATCCACGTTGCCGCGGATTGGCCGGATGTCGAGATCGGGCCGCCGCGCCAGAATCTGGGCGCGGCGCCGGATGCTGGAGGTGCCGACCACCGCGGCGGGGGGGATGGTCTGGAGGGTGTGTCCGGCGGGGCATATCCACGCGTCGCGCGGGTCCGCCCGCCTGGGGATGGCTGCGATGGTCAGCCCGGGAATTTCTTCGGTTGGCAGGTCTTTCAGGGAGTGGACCGCGGCATCAACGCGGCCGCGGCGCAGGGCTTCTTCCAATTCGAGGGTGAACAACCCCTTGCCGCCGATGCGGGGCAGCGGGGTGTCTGTCAGGCGGTCCCCGCGGGTGGTGATGACTTCAATCTGGCAAGTCAGGGCAAGCCAGACGGCCTGAAGCAATCCGACGATGTATTCGGTTTGCCAGCGAGCGAGGGGAGAAGGGCGGGTGGCGAAGGTGAGCATGTTCAGTGTTCAGTGTTCAGTGTTCAGTGGTCAGTCGAGGCCGAAGAGGCCGCGGGTGAGGTTGGCGTAGTCCGCGGCCAGAGGGGTGCCGGCTACTTCCCGCAGGCGGATGGTGGGGCTGTGGAGGATCTTTTTGACGATGGATTGGGTCAACAGGTCGAGTTGTTGTCGTGCCTCCGGGCTGAGGTCTGGCATCCGGCGGATGGCTTTTTGCAGCTCGGTTTGGCGGATGGCGTCGGCCTGTTTGCGGATTTGGGTGATGATGGGTACGAGTTCGAGGGTGGCGAGGTAGTCGAGAAAAGCGGCCTGCTCTTCGGCCAGGATGGCTTCGACCGCGGGGATTTCGGCTTTTCGCTGGGCAAGCGAGCTTTCCAGGTGTGCGGACAGCGCGGCGATGTCGAAGCGTTCGACGCGGGGAATGGTTTCGACGCCGGTTTCCACATCGCGCGGCAGCGCGATGTCCATCAGCACCAGGGGGCGGCTGGGCCGCGAGCGCATGGCTTTTTCCACCATCTGGCGGGAGATGATGGTGTGTGGGGCGGCGGTGGAGGTGATGACCACGTCGGCCTGGGTGAGCAGCTCGGGCAGGGATTCGAGTGCAGCCGCGCGGCCGTTCCAGCGTCCGGCCAGGTTTTTGGCCTTTTCGAGAGTGCGGTTGGCAACGGTGATGCGTGAGACGCCGCGCTTGCGCAAGGCTTCGACGGCCAGTTCTGCCATTTCCCCCGCGCCCACCACCAGAATGTGGGCTTTTTGCAGCGTAGGGACCGCGTTTGCGATCAGGCTGACGGCCACGGAGGAGATGGAGGCCGGGTTGCGCCCAATGGCGGTTTCTGTGCGGGCGCGTTTTCCGGCGTGAATGGCCGTTTGGAACAGCCGTGAAAGCACCTTTCCGGCCACGCCATGCTGCCGGGCTGCGGCGTAGGCGTCCGCCACCTGGCCTAGAATTTGCGGCTCGCCGAGCACCAGCGAATCCAGCCCTGCGGCCACACGCAGCAAGTGGTGGACGGCTTCGGAATCGAGCAAACGGTAGGCGGCGGAAGAAAATTCACGGGGGGAAATGCCGCGAACTTCGGCCAGAAAATTTTCCAGCGCGGGAAATATGTTTTCGTCTCCGACCGCATAGATTTCCACCCGGTTGCAGGTCGAGAGGATGACGCACTCGCGGATGAGTCGCCGGTTCGCGTCTTGCCCGCACCCGAGGCGCGCCAGCGACGCGTTCAGTTGGTGCGGGGTGAATGCCAGGGTTTCCCGTAGAGCAAGAGGGGCGGTGTTGTGGTTGATGCCGAGGCAGTGGATGTTCATACGCGGGCTGGTTTGTGAGTGTGTTGTTTTTTTTTT
>Ga0256830_1002605_pt1 | contig 11764 bp, 6 predicted proteins | sample 128326metaG_FD_190537 | JGI IMG/M metagenome (GOLD analysis project Ga0256830, IMG submission 190537) | Hydrothermal vent microbial communities from Lau Basin, Pacific Ocean - 128-326 | ecosystem: Environmental > Aquatic > Marine > Hydrothermal vents | place: Pacific Ocean: Lau Basin | collected...
CCTCGCGCACCAGCAGGAGGGCCTCTCCGCCGGCGCCGTCCGGGACCGGGCCGGCGGCCAGAAGCTCGCGGGCGGGGTGGGTGCCGCCGGGGCTCAGAGCGGCGGCGGCCACGACCTCGAGGTCGCGGGGGAGGCGCAGGGGCGGCTCGGGCGGGCCCAGCAGACGCACCGGGTCCAGGAGGTCGCTGAAGCGCCTGCGGTCGCGGGCGAAGTCCCGGGCCCAGGCGGCGAGGCGTACTTCCTCGGCGCGGCCTGCGGCGCCGGCGGCGGCCCGTTCCAGCCAGGCGTCGACGGCGCGGGTACCCTCGAAGGCACGCAGGAGGTTCCGGTCCACGGGCCCGGCGGCCAGGCGCCGGGCCGCCTCCTCCTCGTGGTTCCGGGCGAGGGCGGGGTCGCGCAGGAGGAGCTCCAGTTCGGCTTGCGCCCAGTCCTCCAGGCGGCGTCCGCCGGCGTCGGTCAGGGCGGCGGCCTCGGGGTGGAGGAGGAGGGCGGTCAGTTCCCGCCGCTGGGCCTCGGCGTTGCCGGCGGAGCGCGCTCGGAGGAAGCGCAGCCGCCCGAGGGTGACGCGCAGGGGCTCGTGCCGCCCGTCGGCCCGGACGACGAGGCGCTCGCCTTCGCTCTCCAGCCGGGCCAGGGCTCGGGTCACCGCCGGGCTCTCCGGGGCCAGGCCCTCCAGGGCCTCGACGATCGTCAGGGCCGCCTCGAAGCCCAGGGGCCCGGCGGCGGCGGCCTTGTCTTCCAGAAGGGGGGCCAGCTCGCGCGCCGCTTCCCGGCCCTCGCCGGCGTCGAGCAGGGCACGGCCGGTCACCAGACGCAGGCGCAGTCCGGCCTCGAGGCTGCGCGCACGCCCGGCCAGACTGCGGGCGGCGGCCGCGACCCGCAGGGCGGTGGCGCGCTCGCCGCGGAGGTCCAGGCCTTCGAGGAAGGGCAGGAGGTCGCCGACCTCGGCCGGGGTCTCCTCGGCCGCGGCCAGACCCTCCAGGAATTCGGCCAGGGCCATGGGCGAGGTGAAGGCGCTTACCCCGTTCGGGTGCAGGACGAAGAGCATGCCGGGTGCGGCCTGGAGCGGCCCGGCGTCGAGGCCCTCGGTCTCCCAGGCGAAGGCCGGGCCGAGGACGCGGCCGCTGCGCGGGTCCAGGCGGAGGACGTGGTCGGCAGCGGGAATCAGGAGTTCGTCCCGGGCCAGCACCCCGGCGTAGAGGTTTTCCTGCTCGATGAAGTCGGTGAAGAGGTCCCGGCTCCGCCAGGCCAGCCCGGCCTGGCCCGCCACCGGCTGGAAACTGGCGCGGCGGCCGCTCCAGAAGCCCCCCTGAGGCAGGAGGGCGATCAGCGCCCGCAGGCTGTCGCCGCGGCCGCCGCGGCCGACGCGACTGGTGCGCCAGAAGGCCAGCTGTTCGCCGCGGCCGGCGTCCAGGAGCAGGGCGAAGGGGGAGTCCGTAGGCGTGCACAGCCAGCGCTCCCCGTCGGCGGCCCCCGGGGAGTTCTCGAAAAGAACCGGGCGCCGGGCTTCGTGGCCGTTCTGGGGCGTGTGGACCACGGTGCGCTCGTAGATGCGCGTCCACAGACTGCGGCCGCTCGTCGCGTCCACGGCGCAGACCGCCCCCAGGTTCGTGCAGACCAGCACCCGGCCGTCGCGCACCAGCGGCGGTGCGCAGGCGAGTTCGTGCAGGACGTTGCCGAAGAGATTGGACTCGCGCTGTCCGCTGACCAGGGAGGTCCGCCAGAGCTCCTCGCCGGTGTGGAGATCCAGGGCCAGGAGCGAGAGGTGGAGGGTTCCCTTGGCCGAGTACACCGGCACATAGACGACGCCGTTCTCGATGGCGGGGGGCGCGGCGACGAGATCCTCGACCGGCCGGTCCTCGGAGCGCGTCAGCCCCGGCCCGAGCCAGGGAACCTCCTGGCGCCAGCGGATCTCGCCGCTGGCGGCGTCGAAGGCGTAAAGCCGGCGCGCGGGCATCGGATGGCGCACCGAGATGTGGTTGAACTCGTCCTCGCGGCCGACCGCCACCGGTTCCTGGTAGGGCACGACCAGGAGACCGTCGGCCAGGACCGGCGCCAGCAGGGTGTCGGGCGAGAAGGCGTTGCGCATGACCTCGCCCATGCGCAGCATCACGCCCTCCCGGGTCCAGGCATCCTGGACATAGCGCCACAGGACCTTGCCCGTCGCCAGCTGCAGGGCCACGACCTCGCGGCCGTCGGTCAGGTAGCCCCGTCCGCCGCCCAGGGCCAGGCGGTGCCCGGTGTAGGTGTAGTGGAAGGGACGGAAGGGACTGGATTCGAAGCGGAAGGTCCACCGCCAGCGGCAGCCGGCGGCGCGCACCAGGGGGATGCGCGGGTCCTCCAGGCTCTTGTAGGCCGGAACCTCCAGGCCAGAGCGGGGCCCTGCGGGAGGCAGGGCCGGGATCCAGGCCTCGGGCAGGACCTCGTCCAGGGGCCGGCCGCCGGCGGCGCGTTCGACGAGCCCCCGGTCCAGGAGCAGTTCCTCCAGGGCGCGGGCGGCGAGCTCGGCCTCCTCGGTGCCCGGGTACCAGTCCACGACCCGGCGCAGGCGGGCGGGATCCGGGGGCAGAAGTGCCTCCTCCAGGCGCGCTCGCGCCTTGCGGCTCAGGAGACGGCGCCGCAGCTCCCGTGCCTCCGGCGGCAGCTCCTCGAGCATGCGCCGGGCCAGCATGGAGGCGCCGAGATACAGGGAGCGGTTGCCGGCCGGATCGGGAATCAGGACCTCGGGCGGCGCCTCGACGACCTTCTGCAGGGTCTCGATGGCGGCGGCGTGGCTGCCGTCGGCGAGGAGCCGGCGGGCGTCCTCGAGCATGACCGCGAGGTTCGGGTCCACGATCACCGAGACCCCCTGGCGGTCGCCCTCCTGGGCACCGAGGGCCCCGGACAGAGGGGCCAGGAGCAGGGCGGTCAGGAGGGCGGACCGTCGGGGCATGCCGGTGCGTGCGGTCTCAGGAGAGGTTGGCCCGTTTGCGCAGCCACCACTCCAGGGCGGCGGCCAGGAGGAAGAGGGTGAGGAGCGGGCGCCCGTCGAGGGGCTCGTCCTCGGTCTTCAGGGTACGCGAAAGGCGTTCGCGCCCGTCGAGGCGTTCCAGGAGGCGGCCGGCGTCCCGCGCCTGGACAAGGAGACCGCCGGTGCGCCGGGTCAGGGCTTCGAGGGCTGCGGTGTCCTGGCTCGGGTCGGCCATCTCCCGCGAGGGCAGGATGGCCTCGAAGCGTGCCCGTGCCAGTTCCTCGCCGTCGGGCTGGCCGTCGGCAGTGAGGACCAGGGCGCCGGGGCCGGGGGCGGCGACCCGCAGGCGCCCGCGGTAGCGCCCGGCCTCGCCGGCGACGGGGGCCAGGTGGACGGGCGTGCCGCGGCCTTCCAGGAAGACCTCCACGCCCTCGGGAAGGTCCAGGGGCAGGAAGGCCTCGTCGCGCAGGCGCGCCTCCACGGTCAGACTCTCGCCCACCTCGACCCGGGTGCGGTCCAGGTCCAGGCGTGCCCGGCCCTGGCCGCTGCGCAGGCGCGTCGCCGCCAGGAAGCGCAGCATCCCGCGCCACAGCTTCTGCAGATAGCGTTCGCCCCAGGGGTCGCGCCAGCGCCAGGTCTCGTCGGTTCCAAGCCAGGCCACCCAGCCCTCGGGGACGTAGGTGCTGGCGGCGATCGCATAGGGCCCGTGGCGGTTCCCGAGCTCGGGGTGCAGCAGCCAGGCCCGCGCCCCCGGGCGCAGGCGCTCGACCGGCTGGAACCAGGTCAACGGCGGCAGACTCGCCCAGACCCGGGCGTTGCGTTCCAGATCGTTCTCCAGGAGGACGGCCGGGTGCGGATTGCCGAGGTCGGGCAGGACCGGGCGGAAGGACTGAAGCCCCGGGTCGGGCTCGCGGCCGAGGACCACGGGCAGGAGGCTCTCGACCGGCGTCCCGCGCCAGGCCTCGGGCATGGCGCGCGGGCCGGCGAGACACAGAAGCCCGCCGCCGCGGTGCACGAACTCCTCCAGGGCCTCGGCGAAGCGCGCCCCGGTCAGGGGATCGGGCCCGAGGTCGGCGGGGTCCACGTCGCCGAGGATCACGACGTCGAAGTTCTCGGCCAGCTGCTCGACGGTCTCGGGCACCTCCCGCAGTGGCCGGTAGGTCGGCGTCACCTCCTGGGAGAAGAGGCGGTCGGCGTCGGCCAGCCAGCAGTGGGCGACGACGTCGTCCTCGGCCCGGATCAGGCGCTCCTTGACGTAGCGGTACTCCCAGCGCGGCTTGCCGTCGAGGTAGAGAACGCGGATCCGGACGTTGCGCACCGTCACCGGGATCTCGACGGCGTTGTCGCCCTGCCGCGTCTCCTCGGGCAGGGGGTCCACCCGTGCGGTGAGGAGCTCCTCGCCGGGCAGGTCCAGACGCGCTCCCAGGGAGACCAGGCTCCCGGCCTCGCCGGCCAGGGGGATCCGGCCGCGGGCCAGGACGCGGCCGCCGCGGTCCTCCAGGCGCACCTCGACCTCCTCGGGCAGGGGGTCGCCGGTCCCGCGCACGCGCAGGGTGAAGAGGGCCTCGTCCCCGGCCAGGACCACGTCCGGCACCTGGACCCGCTCCAGGCGCAGGTCCGGTGCCGGCCGCGGGTCGCCGAGAGCCACGGCGTGCACCCGGATGTTCTCGGCAGCGAGGCGCGCCGCCGCCTCCTGTACCGCCGGTCCCAGGTTGCTGCGCCCGTCGCTGAGGAGGACGACGTCGGGCATGCGCCGGCCGCGGTGCTCGGCGAGGATGCCGAGCAGCGCACTCCCCAGCGCGGTCGCCCCGCCGCGGCCCTCCAGGGCCGAGCCGTCGGCGGCGGTGGGTGCGAGCCGGCCGGCGAAGCGCCAGGCGCGGAGCTCGTAGCGCTCCTCCAGCGTGGCCCGCCACGGCCCCTGGAGGAGACCTCGCAAGAGCTCGAGGCGGGCCGGGCGCGGGCCCGGCTCGGGCATCCACTCGGCCAGAGCCTGCCGGGCCTCGCCGCTCAGGGGATCCTCGGTGGCCATGCTCGCGCTGTCGTCGAGGAGCAGGGCCAGGGGCGCGGGCTCCTCGCGGGTCGTTCGGTGGCGCAGGTAGGGGCCGAAGGCCAGGAACAGGGCGACCGCCAGGAGCAGGATGCGCAGGCCGGCCAGGAGGCGGCGCAGGGGGCGCGGCCGCCGCGGCCTGCGGTAGGAGAGGAAGGCCAGGGCCAGGACCAGGGGCACGACGACCAGCCCCAGGACCCAGGCCTCAGGCAGGCGCTCGAAGAGCAGCTGCACCTCTTCCCCGGTGGCGGCGGGCTCCTGGAGGAGGGGGAGGACGGGGAGCGGGCTCATCCGCGCTGGCGGTCGATCCAGGCCGCGAGCAGGGTCTCGGCCGCGAGGAAGGCGGCCACCAGAAGGTAGAGGGTGGGGGCGAGATCCCGGGGCCGCGCCGGTGCGGGTGCCTCGCCGTCCTCCTCGGGGGTGGCGCCGGCGGTCTCCAGGCTGGCGTCCGGCGGCAGGAACTCCCGCAGCCGGCCCGGGTCCAGGGGGGCGAGGTCGCTTTCGGCCTCGGGCGGCAGGACCGCCACGCGCTCGCGCAGGAGGAACTCCTGCCCTTCCTCGTCGAGGAGGCGGGCGTTCACGGTCCAGAGGCCCGGCGTGCGCGCCCGGGGCACGGCGCGGAGCAGGACCCGTCCCCCCGGCAGGAGCTCCTGTCCCGCCTCGGCGCCGAGCAGCACCCGCCCCTCGGGGTCGGTGACGCTCAGCTCGGTGGGCGGGGAGGGGAGCTCGACCTCCAGGGGAGCGCCGACGGCGATCTCCCGGGCGTGGCCGCTGCGGGGTTCCAGATGCCGCAGGAGCTCGAGCAGGAAGGGCAGGGCGCCCCCGGGGACCTGGGGCAGGAGGTTCCAGGCCGGAAGGGGCGCGGCGGCGAGGACCGCGGCGCGGCCGCCTTCGTCCTCGAACTCGGCCAGGGCCGGACCGTGATCCTCGGAACCGCCTCCGGCCGCCGGCCGCACGAAGCGAAGGGGCACCCGCCACCCCGCCGCCGACCCGCCCTCGGTGGCGGCCGGAAGCGAGACCTCGCGAAAGGCCTGGAAGGGGACCTCGGTGAGGAGCGGCCGCCAGCGCGGATCGGCGAAGAGGACGAGAGCGGGGTGCTCCTCGTCCTCGAGGTGCAGGCGCGCCCAGGGCTCGCCGACCTCGATGCGTCCGCCGACCCGCAGGCCCTCCAGGCCGAGGCCTTCGGCCAGGGACTCCCAGACCTCGCTGCGGGTGCGCGGCCCCAGGGCCAGGACCAGGCCGCCGCCCCGCCGTCGGTGGGCCGCCAGGGCCTCGACGGCCCGCGGCGGGAGCGGCCCCGGATCCGCCAGGACCACCACGCCGGCGCCGGCCAGGGAGGCGGGGTCGAGGCGTTCCGGTGCGACGAAGCGCAGGCGCACCGGTCCCTCGGGGCCGAGATCCAGAAACTCCTGCAGGACCTCCAGGACGCCGGGGGGCTCGCCCAGCGGCGCCGGCACGCCGGCCAGGACTACCTCCGGCGGCGGCCGCACCTCCAGGATCGCCGCCCGCCGGTCGTCCCCGGGCAGGGCGTCGTTCTCGAGGCGGGCCTCGACCCCGCGCATCCCGGTCTCGGCGGCCTCCAGGGGCCAGGAGAGGACGCGCTCTTCGCCACCGGCGAGGGATTCCTCGGCGGTGACCGCCGGCGCACCGTCGAGGAGCAGGGAGAGGCGGAAGGGCCGTGCCTCACCCGGCGGGCCGAAGCGGCGCACCCGCACCGAGACCTCGACGCTCTCCCCGGGCTGCAGCTCGCGGGGCTCCAGCTCGACGCCCAGGACGGCGAGATTCTCGCGGCGCAGGGCGCCGGTGTCCACGAGCGCCAGGGCGTGGCCGGCCCGGGCCACGCGCAGGAGGGCCTCGCCCTCGGGCCCCTCCAGGTCCCAGGCGCTCGCCTGCAGGTCGGTGAGGACGGTCACCCGCACCGTCTGCGGCCCCTCGCGCCCCAGGCTGTCGGCGCTGCGCAGGGCCTGCTCCAGGGCCGCGGCCAGGGCGGCACCGCCGGCTCCGGGACGGTCCAGTTCCTCGAGGGCGGCACGCACCTCTGCCGGGTCGCCGAAAGCGCGGCGTTCGGCCTCGAGGCCGGCCACGATGAGGGCGGCGCGGTCGCCCCGTTCTCCGTCGAGCCCGGCGAGGAGCTTCTCAGCGCGTCCCCGGGCCCGCTCGAAGGCGCTGGAGCCCCCGGAGCGGTGGTCCATGGAGAGGGAGGCGTCCAGGACCACCACTTCGCCGCGGGCCGGGCGGCCGGCGAGGACCGTTCCCGCCTCGGCGCCGGGCCGCGCCAGGGCGAGGATCAGGAAGAGGACGGCGAAGGTCCGGAGGAGGAGGAGGAGGAGGTCCTCGAGGAGGAGCCGGCGCCGCGTCCGGCGCAGGGCCCGGCGCAGGAACTCCATGGCCCCGAACTCGACGCGCTGGAAGCGGCGCCGGTTCAGGAGGTGGATCAGGATGGGCACCGCCACGAGCGGCAGGGCCCAGAGGAACTCCGGACGCAGGAAACTCACCGCCCCGCCCTCCGCAGCCGCGCGCTCCGGCGCGCCAGGAACTCCACGAGCCCGGCCTTCAGGGGCTCGTCCGTGGGCATGCGGCGGAAGTCGGCGTTCAGGCCGCGCAGGCTCCGGCGCAGGCGGCGGCCGTGGGCCTCGAACTCCTCGAGGTAGGCTCGTCGGATGGCCCGCGGGTCGAGGGTCAGGGCCTCGCCGTCCTCGAGGGGCAGGAAGCGGGTGCTGCGGCCGTAGGGGAACTCGATCTCGGCCGGGTCCAGGACCCGCAGGACGACGACGTCGTGGCCGGCGTGCCGCAGGCGAGCGACCGCCCGGGCGGCGGCGTCGGGATCGCCGAGGCAGTCGCTGATCCAGACCACGATGCCACGGCGCTCCAGGCGCGCGGCCGCCGCCAGGAGGCCTTCGGCGGGGTCGCCCCGGCCCTCGGGGGCGGCCTGTTCCAGGGTCTCCAGGAGCTCCCGCCAGGCGCGCTCGCCGCGGCGCGGCGGCAGCCAGGCTCCGACCTCGCTGCCGCTGGTCAGGGCCAGGGCATTGGCATCGTGCTGCAGGACCAGGAGCCGGGCCAGGGCCGCCGCCAGCCAGGTCGCGTAGTCGAACTTGCTCCAGTCCAGGCTCCGGAAGGCCATCGAGGCGCTCGCGTCCAGGACCAGGTAGGCGGTGAGGTCCGTCTCCTCCTCGTACTCGCGGACGATGTCGCGGTCGGTGCGCGCCATGACCCGCCAGTCCAGGCGCCGCACGTCGTCGCCGGGCACGTACTCGCGGTGCTGGGCGAAGGTGGTGCTCGCCCCCCGCAGCGGCGACTCGTGACGGCCGCCGGTCAGGCCCTCGACCGCGGTCCGGGCCCGGAGTTCCAGGCGCTCGAGGCGCGCGAGGAGTTCAGGATCCGACGCCTGCGGCACGTTCCCCGTCGAGGGCGCTCGGATGCGGGTCGGTCTCCTCGAGGAGCCGGGCGACGATGCGGTCGGCGTCGATGCCCTCGGCCTCGGCGGCGAAGTTCGTGAGCACCCGGTGGCGCAGGACCGAGGGCGCCACCGCGGCGATGTCCTCGCTGGCGACATGGGGCCGCCCGTGCAGGAGGGCCCGGGCCTTGCCGGCCAGGACCATGTTCTGGGAGGCGCGCGGGCCGGCGCCCCAGGTCACCCACTGACGCACGAAGTCCGGCGCCGCGGGGTCCTTCGGCCGGGTGGCCCGGGCCAGGCGCACGGCGTAGTCGAGGACCGGGTCGGCGGCGGGCACCGCCCGCACCAGGGCCTGGAGCCGCCGCAGGCCCTCGGCGTCCAGGACCGGCTGCACCTCGGCGTCCTCGCGGCCTGTGGTGCGGCGCAGGATCTCGACTTCCTCGGCCTCCTCCGGGTAGTCCACGCGGATCAGGAAGAGGAAGCGGTCCAGGGCCGCCTCCGGCAGGGGATAGGTGCCTTCCTGCTCGATGGGGTTCTGGGTGGCGAGGACGAAGAAGGGGTCCGGCAGAGGGTGGCGGCGGCCGCCGGCGGAGACCTGCCGTTCCTGCATGGCCTCCAGCAGTGCCGACTGGGTCTTGGGCGGCGTCCGGTTGATCTCGTCGGCCAGGATCATGTTCGCGAAGAGCGGCCCCTCCAGGAAGCGGAAGCTGCGCTGGCCGGTCTCCGGGTCGGTCTGCAGGACCTCGCTGCCGGTGATGTCCGTGGGCATGAGGTCCGGCGTGAACTGGATGCGCCGGAACTCCAGGTCCAGGGCCCGGGCCACGGTGCTCACGAGCAGGGTCTTGGCGAGCCCGGGGACGCCGACCAGGATCGCGTGGCCGCGGGCGGCGAGGGCCAGCATCAGCTCCTCGACGACCGCCTCCTGGCCGACGATGACCTGGCCGACCTGGCGGCGCAGTTCCTGGAAGGCGCGGGCGAAGCCGGCGGCGGCCTCCAGGTCGCCGGCGGCGGAGGAATCGGGGCGTTCTTCGGTCATGGACTCGCGGGCCGGCGGCTGGGGCCGGGGGCTCCCACCTTAGGGAGGGACGGGCAGGGCGGCGAGGGGGATCTCGCGGCTCTCCCAGGCGCCCGGGCTGAGGGCCGGAGCCAGGGCCGCCGGCGCTTCCTTCCTACGGGCGGCGCCGGGCGGCGTATCCAGGAGTTTGCGCCCGCCCAGGGGGTCCTGCGCCATCCACCAGAGCAGGCGGCTGGCTTCGCCCAGGTCCTTCTCGGCGCCGGCCAGGCGGGCCCGCTCCTGCTCCTCCAGGCGCCTGGCCTGGAAGTACTCGGCCAGGGCCGGCAGCAGGACGAAGCCCGCCGCCGCCACCACCGCGATCCACAGCGCCGCCTCGACCAGGGGCCGGGCGGGGGCGGGGCGGCGCCGGGCCATGGCCCTCAGAGGGGCAGGGCCTCGCCGTAGCGGGCCGAGGCCCCCAGCCACTCCTCGATGCGGAGGAGCTGGTTGTACTTCGCGACCCGGTCGCTCCGGCAGGGGGCGCCGGTCTTGATCTGCCCGGCGCCGCAGGCGACCGCCAGATCGGCGATGGTCGTGTCCTCGGTCTCGCCCGAGCGGTGGCTGATGACCGCACGGTAGTTCGCGTCCCGGGCCAGGTCCACGGTCTGCAGGGTCTCGGTCAGGGTCCCGATCTGGTTGACCTTGATCAGGATGGCGTTCGCCTGACCGCCCTGGATGCCGCGCAGGAGCCGTGCCGGATTGGTGACGAAGAGGTCGTCGCCGACCAGCTGGACGTCGTCGCCCAGGGCGTCGGTCAGCGCCGCCCAGCCCTCCCAGTCGTCCTCGGCGAGCCCGTCCTCGATGGAGACGATGGGGTAGCGCCCGCACCAGTCCTGGTAGAAGGCGATCATCTCGTCGCTCCCGAGTTCCTTGCCTTCGAAGCGGTAGCGGCCGTCGGCATGGATTTCGGTGGAGGCCACGTCCAGGGCCAGGGCCATGTCCTTGGCTCCCGGAGTCAGGCCGGCATCCTCGATGGCGGCGAGCAGCAGCTCCACCGCCTCCTCGTTGCTCTTCAGGTCCGGGGCGAAGCCGCCCTCGTCGCCGACGTTGGTGCTGTAGCCCTTGCCCTTCAGGAGAGCCTTGAGGGCGTGGTAGGTCTCGGCGCACCAGCGCAGGGCCTCGGCGAAGTCGGGGGCGCCCCAGGGCTGGATCATGAACTCCTGGAAGTCCACGCTGTTGTCGGCGTGGGCGCCGCCGTTGAGGACGTTCATCATGGGCGCCGGCAGGCGGTTCGCCCCCGCCCCTCCGAGGTAGCGGAAGAGCGGCAGGCCGGCGTCCTCGGCGGCGGCCCGGGCGGTGGCGAGCGACACCGCCAGCAGGGCGTTGGCGCCCATGGCGCTCTTGTCCTCGGAGGCGTCCAGCTCGATGAGGGCGCGGTCGATCTCCTCCTGCTGGTCGGCGTCCATGCCGAGCAGGCGCGGCCCCAGGAGGTTGTTCACGTTGCCGACGGCGGTCTGGACGCCCTTGCCGCTGTAGCGCTCCGGATCCCCGTCGCGCAGCTCCACCGCCTCGTGGGCACCGGTGGAGGCCCCGGAGGGCACCGCCGCCCGCCCCAGGCTGCCGGTCTCGAGCTCAACCTCGGCTTCGAGGGTGGGATTGCCGCGGCTGTCGAGGATCTCGCGGGCGTGGATGCGGGTGATGGAGGTCATGGAATCCGGGGGGAGGCTCGGAGCGAGCGGCCCGGATCCTAGCAGTGCCGGAGGCGCGATAGAACGCTGCGGGGACGGCCGTGGAACGCGCCGGAGCGGGCGCCGGCGGAGGCCCGGCCGCCGCCCTCAGGGATTCGCCGGCGCCGCCTTCCTGGCCTCCCAGTCGAAGTCGAAGGCCAGGGTCTCCCCGCCGCGCCGCACCACGATGCGCTTCTTGGGCCCGCCGCCGCGCAGGGCCCGGCGCAGGTCGGTCGGATTCTCCAGCTTCCGTTCGTCCACCTGCACCAGGACGTCGCCCTTCTCCAGGCCCGCCTGCGCGGCCAGCCCTCCCGGCAGGACCTCGGCCACCGCCAGGCTGGTGCCCTCGAGCTGTACGCCGAGGCGCCGCGCCTGGCGCGGCCCGCGGCTCCGGTTCGGGTGGATGAGGACCTCCCGGGGCACCATGGGCTCGGCGTTCGCGAAGCGCCAGGCTGCCACCGCCACCACCTTGGCGCTGTGCTGCTGGTAGTCCGGGTTGACGTTCTCCAGGGTGTCGTTCTGGGTGTGGTGGATGAAGGTGTAGTTGTGGTTTCCCTTCTGACGCCAGAAGAAGCCGGGGACCCCCTGGGGCAGGTAGGAGTCGTGGTCGCTGCCGATGGGGAAGGGCAGGTACTCGACCTCCTGGATGCCG
>Ga0256830_1002606_pt1 | contig 11748 bp, 8 predicted proteins | sample 128326metaG_FD_190537 | JGI IMG/M metagenome (GOLD analysis project Ga0256830, IMG submission 190537) | Hydrothermal vent microbial communities from Lau Basin, Pacific Ocean - 128-326 | ecosystem: Environmental > Aquatic > Marine > Hydrothermal vents | place: Pacific Ocean: Lau Basin | collected...
TCCCCCAGTTCCCTCAGTTCCCCCAGTGCCCCCAGTGCCTCCAGTGCTCCCAGTGCCCCCAGTGACACCGTTTTTGGCGCGCGAGATGCGGTCCAGGTAGCGGCTGACCTCGCGGCGGGTGAGTTTGGGGTAGATTTCGTGCAGCAACGCGGCCCGGTCGGGGTCGCTGGCGATGGCGAACGCGGGCGGGATGCCGCTCCGGTCCCCGTCCTGGCGCAGCACCCCGGCCGCGAAGGCGTGAAAGGTTTGCACTGTGATTTCGCGGGCGGTCTCCGCGCCCAACAGCCCCTCCAGCCGTGCGGACATCTCCTGCGCGGCCTTGTTGGTGAAGGTGATGGCCAGCACGCTCGCGGGCGGGACGCGTTTTTCGGTGATCAGGTGGGCGATGCGGTAGGTGAGCGTGCGGGTCTTGCCCGCGCCCGGCCCGGCGGTGATGATCAGCGGGTGGCCGGTGCAGCGGACCGCGGCCTGCTGCTGGGGGTTCAGTGGCGGTGCGGGGGACGGGGTACGGGGTGCGGAGTACGGGGTGCGAGGTGCGGGGTGCGCTGCCCCCTCCCTGTCCCCGGTCTCCCGTCCCCGGTCCCCGGTCTCCCGTCCCCGGTCCCCGGTCTCCCGCCCCCGGTCCCCGGTCCTCCGTCCCCCAAACATGCTCAACTGCGGCGAAATGCGCTCACGCTCCCCCTCCGCGAACAGGCGCACCACACCGAATTCGCCGTCGTAGCCCGCGGCGATCACCACTTCGCCAGCGCGCATCCGGCGGATGGCCTCGGCCAGCAGCGCGCCACCGGTGAGGGCGATGTCTTCGAGGGGCGCGTGCATCAGGACGTGCAGTTCCGGGCCAAGCTGGTCGAGCAGCAGGGTGTAGGTACGCTGGACGCGTTTGGTGTTCACACCGACCTGGAGCACTTCGGAGAGGATTTCGGGCAGCGGGATCAGGCTGGTGAACGGGTGGGTGCGCGGGGGCTGTTCCCCCTCGGGGCGGTCGGCCAGCTCCTCGACGCGGTGCATCACCCCGACGGTGACGGGTTTGCCGCACACCGCGCACAGGCGGTTGTGTTGCAGCGTGGTGGCCGGATGCCAGCGCACCCCGCATTTGCGGTGGCCGTCGTAGTGGTATTTGCCCTCTTCGGGGAAGAACTCGATGGTGCCCAGAAAGCCCTCGCCGCTGCGCAGTGCGGCGAAGATGGCCGGATAGGAAAGCTCCGTGTCGAACAGGTTGGCTTCGCGGGCCAGCTTTTGGGGCGAGTGCGCGTCCGAGTTGGAGACCAGGGTGTAGCGGTCGAGCATGGTCAGCCGCCAGTTCATCGGCGGGTCCGAGGACAGGCCGGTTTCGACCGCGAAGATGTGCGGGGTGAGGTCCTCGAAGCACTCTTCCACGCTATCGTAGCCGGATTTGGAGCCGAGCAGCGAGAACCACGGCGTCCAGATGTGCGCCGGGATGAGGTGGTTTTGGGGGTGGATGTCGAGGATGAGTTCCAGCAGGTCGCGGGAGGGCAGCCCCAGGATGGGTCGCCCGTCGGAGCGGATGTTGCCGATTTTTTCGAGCGCGGCCTGTACCTTTTCCACCGTGTCCAGGTCGGGCGCGAAGACCACGTTGTGGACTTTGCGCACGCGGCCGTTTTTCTTGTAGATGCTGCTGATTTCGCCGCCCAGCAGGAAGCGCACCTCCCCGCGGCAGGCTTTGGGGACTTCGGCCTGCACCCCGCGGGCGTATTCGGGCTTCAGGCGGTATAACCCCTCTTCCGCGGGTTCCAGTTTTTCGCGCATTTCGGCCAGCCAGCCGGGGTGGGCGATGTCACCCGTGCCGACCACGTGCACGCCTTTGAGCTGCGCCCATTGCGCCAGATGCTCGAAATCCAGGTGTTTGCTGGTGGCGCGGGAGTAATGGGAGTGCAGGTGGAGGTCGGCGGTGAAGTGCATGGGATGGAATCGTTCACCCCTTCTTATGCAGCTCCCGCAGCTGCTCGAACAGCCGTTTCTCTTCTTCGGAGAGTTTGTCGGGAAGCTTGATCTCGACGGTTGCCAGCAGGTCGCCGTGTTCGTGCGGTTTGCGCAGTTTTGGCATCCCTTTGCCGCGCAGCCGGAAGGTCTTGCCGTTGGCGGTCAGGGGCGGGATTTTGAGCTTGACCGGGCGTTCCATCGTGGGGACTTCGACCTCTCCGCCCAGAATAGCGGTGTACAGATCGAGGGGCACGGTGACGCGCAAGTCGTCTTTCCGGCGGGTGAATACCGGGTGGGGCAGCACACGAATTTTCAGGTAGAGGTCGCCGGCCTGGCCCCCGCGCGCGCCCTGCCCGCCCTGTCCGGCGACGCGCACTTTGGAGCCGGTGCGCACCCCTTTGGGGATTTTGATCTCCATGCGGCTGCCGTCGGCGCGTTCGAAGATGCGCGAAGCGCCGTGGTAGGCCTCCTCCAGCGTGATCTCGACGCCCTGTTCGATGTCCTGCCCGCGCAGGGGTTGGGTGCGCGCCCGGCCCGCGCCGCGGCCGAACAGGGTCTCGAAAAAGTCGGAGAATCCGCCGATTCCGCCCAATCCGCCCTCGCCGAAGATGTCGCGCAGGTCTTCCACGTTGACGGTGCGCGTGTATGTGCCCGGCCCGCCTGCCCAGCGGCCCCAATCGAAATCCTCCGGTCTGCCGCCGGCGCGCGCGTACTGCTGCCAGTGCTGGCCGAACTGGTCGTACTTCTTGCGTTTTTCCGGGTCGGACAGCACCTGGTAGGCTTCGTTGATCTCTTTGAACTTTTCTTCGGCGCGTTTGTCGCCCTGGTTGGCGTCCGGGTGGTATTTGCGCGCCAACCTGCGAAACGCATCCCGAATTTCTTCCTGCGTGGCGTTTTTGCTCACGCCGAGGCTTTTGTAGTAATCGTGGTATTCCATACGCTCATCACCTGAGGAGGGATTATACTTCGTGAGGCGGTGATTCTCAATATGTGATGTGTTCAGTGGTCAGTGGTCAGTGGTCAGTGGTCAGTGTTCAGTTTTCAGTGCCCTCGGTGCTCCCAGTGCTCCCAGTGTTCCCAGGCCCCGCACGCGACCGCCGGGAACCGTGTTCGAAACCGGTTCCCGGCGATTGAAGAAATAAGGAGAAGCGATGCGTCTTATGCGTCGATGATCTCGCCTTTGCTGGATTTGCCGTTGGTGCGGATGGCAATGCGCTTGGGTTTGAATTCGTCCGCTTTGGGAATGGTCAGGGTCAAGACGCCATGTTCGTAGCTGGCGCTAACCGCATCCGCATTGACTGCGACCGGAAGCCGGACGCTGCGGGAAAAGCTGCCGTATCTGCGCTCGCGCAAATGATAATCCGCTTCCTCCAGGGTTTCGTCCATCTTGACTTCGCCCTTGATGGTCAGCATGTTGTTTTCGAGGGTGACTTCGATGTCGTCAGGGTTCACGCCCGGAATGGAAGCCTTCACCACGTAATCGTCATCCCTTTCGGCAACGTCCAAAGCCAGTTCCCACGTGGGCATCACGGCCAGGTCGCTGAAGAAGGGGTCTTCGAAAAAGCGGTCAAAAGCACGCTGCCAGGCGAGCATTTCACGAGCAGGATTCCAACGAGCTAGCTTCATCATTTTTCATCACTCCTTTCGGGTGTGTATGGTTTTGAGTATCGAATGGGTGGTTTCCGTTTGCATCCCCTATTAAAGCCGGGTTTTGTAAGAAAAACATAGGCGCGGGATATGCGCTGTGTTAGAGAAACAAAAAAACAGGGCGCGCAAGGCACCCTGTTCGTAAGCGGCGTATTGCAAGCGCGCTGGCTACGGAAAAATCCCCCGTTCCTTGTACACTTTTTCCAACCGAGTCAAGGCCACGATGTAGGCGGCGGTGCGCAAATCCGTGCTGTACTCGTGGGCAGTGTCACGTACAGAGGCGTACGCGGCGCGCATCTTCTTGTGCAGCTTGTGGTCCACTTCGTCCAGGTCCCAATACTCGCTGCGCTTGTTTTGCAGCCACTCGAAATAGCTGACGATCACCCCGCCAGCGTTGCACAGGATATCCGGCAGCAACTCGATGCCGCGTTGTTGTAAAATCGCGTCTCCCTCGATGTCTGTTGGCCCGTTGGCGCCCTCCACCACCAGGCGCACGTTCAGCAAAGGGGCGGTCTGCGCGGTGATTTGATTTTCCAGCGCGGCGGGGACAAAAATGTCAGCGGTGGTGCTCAAAAATGTGGGATGGTCAACCGGCTGCCCTTGCGGGTACCCGGCCAGGCCGCCATATTCCTGGACGTAGGCGGTCAGATCGTCGGGATCGATCCCCTCCGGGTTGTGGATCGCACCGGTGGCATCCTCGACCGCCACCAACCGGGCGCCGTGCATCTTCATCAACCGGGCAGCCCACGAACCCACGTTGCCAAACCCCTGCACGCAATAGGTGATCTCACTGAGATCAACCGCGTTGTCCTGCGCCCACATCTCGATCACGTACACCACCCCCTGCCCGGTGGCCTTCTCGCGCCCTACGCTGCCGCCGGACTGGATCGGCTTACCGGTGACCACGTGGGTGCTGCGGTTGCGCTCCTGGGGCGGCATCATTTGCAAATAGGTATCCAAAATCCAGGCCATGATCTGGGCGTTCGTGTTCACATCCGGGGCCGGGATGTCGTACTCCGGGCCGATGTTGCTGCCCAACGCGAAGGTAAACCGCCGGGTGATACGTTCGATTTCGCTTTGCGAATATTTGCGCGGGTCGATTTGAATCCCGCCTTTTGCGCCGCCCAGCGGAAGGCCTGCAATCGCACACTTCCACGTCATCCAGGTCGCCAGGGCGCGCACCTCGTCAATATCCACCGACGGGTGATAGCGCAGACCGCCCTTATACGGCCCCAGCACATTGTTATGCTGCACCCGGTAACCGGTGAACATTTCGATGTTGCCGTTGTCCATCTTGACCGGAAAATTGACCACGATTTCGTTGGTGGTTTTGGACAAAATTTTACGGATTGGCGGGTCCAGATTCATCAAATCAGCAGCCTTATCGAACTGCTGCCTGACCGTGGCATACACGCTCCGATTCGTGACCGTTGACATGCGTCCTCCTGAAACAAGTTTTAGGATGGTATCCAAAGTGACCGGATTCTAGCCGGAATCTTCCGGGATGGATAGGGGAAGCGGGCAAACGTTATCTCCCTTCCCGCCATAACAACACGCCACCCGCGAGCAACAGCACCAGCATCCACAGCAGCAACAGCGGCGTCGCGGCGCGGTCGATCACCGTAAGGCCGTTGACCACCGGGAAGAGCACGAACATCCCGGCCACAATCGCCGGAAACCGGCGTCCCGGCAGCGCGAGCAGGATGCCCGCCGCGAAAAAGACCAGCGCCAGGGCCGCGCTGGCATATTTGACCTGCTCCACCGCGGCCAACGCGCTCACCTCCCAGGGCTGGATGGCGACCCCCGCCAGCGCGGCGCGCGCCATGTTCACGGTCAACGCGTTCTCGATCACGTCCAACACCGCCAGCAGCCCCGCGAACCCCAACCCCGCCGCGGCCAGCAGCCGGGCGCGCGGCCAGACCAGCGCGGCCGCCGCGATGAACGTGCCCGTATACGCGATCAGGAACACGTTATCCAGCGCCATGACCGTGATCAACGTGGAGGCCACCGGTTGGAGCATGGCCGCGTACGCTTCAGGCGTGCCCGGCTGCCCAAAAGCCGCCATTTGTTCCCCAATCGGGCCGCCCACCACTACCATCGCCACTAAAATCAGCGCGCCCGCAAACGCGAACACCGCGCCAACGCGAATCAGTCTTGTGTTCATGTTGTACATCTCCAGGGGATAAGGTGTCAGGTATCAGGTATCAGGTGTCAGGTGTCAGGTGTCAGGTTGCAGACAGGCTCAGCAGATCGAAATGGCAGCTTCGGAAACCCTGCCCTGCAAGACTGCGCTCCACGGATGAAAGAACAACAAATCAGACCAGTCAGACCAGTTAGACAAATCAGACAAATTAGACCAGTTAGACAAATTAGACCAGTCAGACAAATTAGACCAGCCGACCAACCACACCAAATAGTTTACTACGGCGTGCAGAATTGGGGTAAAATTAGTGCAATGTGTGAAGTAAGGAGTACGGAGCAAGAAGTACGGAGTAAGGAGTAGGGGAGATATTCAGTATTCAGTATCTCCAGTGCTCCCGGTGTTCCCAGTGTTCCCAGTGTTCAGTGTTCAGCGTCTCCAGTGTTCCCAGTGCTCCCAGTGTTCCCAGTGCTCCCAGTGCCCCCAGTGCTCCCAGTGCCCCCAGTGCCCCCCAGTGATCCCAATGCCCCCAGTGCCCCCCAGTGCTCCCATGTTCAATAACCGCCTAATCAATCAACCACTTGCCCATGAGTATCGAACAAAACCTCCAAAGCGAGCCGGTCACACAACTCGATCTGTCTGAATACACTGTGGTGGAAAGCGGCACGAGCGTGCGCGACACCATCCGGCAAATGCGCAACGAGAAACGCAACTGCGCCTTCATCGTCAAACAGGGTACGCTGGTCGGCATCTTCACCGACCGCGACGTGCTGCGCCGGGTGGTCGATCACCCCGAAATCTGGGACCACCCCATCGACGAGGTGATGACCCACCACCCGCGCACCATCCGCGGCGACCAGCCCACCGGCGCGGGCCTTCAATTTATGAACGACCTGCACTTCCGCAATACCCCCGTCCTCGACGAGGACGGTAACATCATCGGCAACATGACCTATTTCTCCCTCATCCGCTACCTGGCCGACCACTTCCCCACAGAGGTGCTCAACCTGCCGCCCGACCCGGACAACTACGGCGAAGAGCGGCACGGCGGCTGAAAAAAAGCGAGACACCCATGACCGAACCAACCAACGGCAAACCCGTCGAACTGATCGACCTCGACTCCGTCGTCATCCGCTTTGCAGGCGACTCCGGCGACGGGATGCAACTGACCGGCACCCAGTTCACCAACACCGCGGCCATTTTTGGCAACGACATCAGCACCCTGCCGGATTATCCGGCGGAGATCCGCGCGCCGGCCGGCACCCTGCCAGGGGTCAGCGGGTTCCAGGTACACCTTTCCTCTCGCGACGTGCGCACCCCCGGGGACGCGCCCCACGTGCTGGTCGCCATGAACCCGGCCGCGCTGGCCGCCAACCTGAACGAGCTGGAACCCGGCGGCATCCTGATCGTCAACACCGACGCCTTCACTCAAAAGAACCTGCAAAAAGCCCGCTACCAGAGCAACCCGCTCGAAGACGGTTCGCTGGACAGTTATGAGCTTCACGCCATTCCCATCACCACACTGAACCGCAACGCGCTCAAAGACATCCCCGGCCTGACCGCCAAACAGATCGACCGCAGCAAGAACTTCTTCGCGCTGGGGCTGACTTTTTGGATTTTCGACCGCGCCTTGGAGCCGACCATCGCCTGGATCGAGAAAAAATTCGCCAAACGGCCCGAGGTGGTGGAGGCCAACATTCGCGCCCTAAAAGCCGGGTACAACTTCGGCAACACCACGCGCACCTTCCAACGGCGCTACCACATTCGTCCTGCGCCGCTGCCCCCCGGCACCTACCGCAAGATCACGGGCAACGAAGCCGCCGCGTACGGCTTCCTGACCGCGGCCCGCAAAGCCGGGAAACCGCTCTTCTACGGCGCGTACCCGATCACCCCGGCCAGCGACATCCTGCACTTCCTGGCCCCGCTCAAGCATTTCGACGTGCGCACCTTCCAGGCCGAGGACGAGATCGCGGCCATGGGCGCGGTGATCGGCGCGGCCTTTGGCGGCGCGTTCGCAGTGGCCGGCACCAGCGGCCCGGGCGTGGCACTCAAGAGCGAGGCCATCGGATTGGGCATCATGCTCGAGCTGCCCATGGTGATCGCCAACATCCAGCGCGGGGGACCCAGCACCGGTCTGCCCACCAAACCCGAACAGGCCGACCTGCTCCAGGTGATGTTCGGGCGCAACGGCGAAAGCCCGGCCCCCGTCGTCGCCCCGGCCTCCCCATCCGACTGCTTCCCCATGGCCATGGAGGCCTTCCGCCTGGCCGTGCACGCCTCCTGCCCGGTGTTCTTCCTCTCGGACGGCTACCTGGCCAACAGCTCAGAACCCTGGCGCATCCCAGACCCCGACGACCTGCCCGCCATCCAGGTGGTTCACCCCACCGATCCCGAGGGCTTCATGGCCTACAAGCGCGACCCGGACTCGCTGGCGCGTAACTGGGCCATTCCCGGCACCCCCGGCCTGGAGCACCGCCTGGGCGGACTGGAAAAGAGCGACGGCACGGGCAACGTCTCCTACGCGCCCCAAGACCACGAACACATGGTCTGGACGCGGGCCGAAAAAGTCGCCCGCCTGAGCAAGGTGATCCCGCGGCAGAAAGTGTACGGCGACCGGGAAGGGCCGCTGCTGGTGGTCGGCTGGGGCAGCACGTTTGGCGCCATCCGCTCCGCGGTCGAGCAGGCCCGGCGGGAGGGCCGCCCGGTCTCCCACGCGCACATCCGCTATCTCAACCCCTTCCCGGCCAACCTGGGCGATGTGCTGGCGCGCTTCGAGCGCATCCTGGTGCCCGAAATGAACCTCGGCCAGCTCGCCATGCTGCTGCGCAACCAGTACGACATCTCCCCGATCCCCTTCCCCAAAGTGCAGGGACGCCCCTTCAAAATCAGCGAAATCCGCGCCCGAATTGAGGAGTTCGTGTAGTTCGAGTTGGGAGCTTGCCCGGCGCGAAGTCGAAGGATGCTATCCCTATCCCTATCCCCAATCCCTATCCCCAATATCCATCCTTCGACTACAGGCTCACTCCGTTCGCCTTCCGCTCAGGATGCAACTCACCATTCACAATTCACAATTCACAATTCACAATTCACCACTCACCATTCACAATTCCCCACTCCCCCATGACCACCCCCCTCCCCAAACTCACCCGCCAGGATTTCGTCTCCGACCAGGAAGTGCGCTGGTGCCCCGGCTGCGGGGACTACGCCATTCTGGCGCAGGTGCAAAAAATCCTGCCCGAAATCGGCGTCCCCAAAGAGAACATCGTCTTCATCTCCGGCATCGGCTGCTCCAGCCGCTTCCCGTACTACATGAACACCTACGGCATCCACAGCATCCACGGCCGCGCGCCCACCCTGGCCACCGGCCTGAAGATCGCCAACCCCGACCTGAGCGTCTGGGTGATCACCGGAGACGGCGACGCGCTCTCCATCGGCGGCAACCACCTGCTGCACGCCTGCCGGCGCAATACGGACATCAAAATCATCCTGTTCAACAACCGCATCTACGGGCTGACCAAAGGCCAGTACTCGCCCACCTCCGAGCGCGGCAAACGCACCAAGTCCTCCCCGCTGGGGTCGATTGAACAACCCCTCAACCCGATTTCGGTGGTGCTCAGCGCGGAGGCCACCTTCGTCGCCCGCTCCGTGGACGTATACACCCGCCATTTGCAGGAAACCCTCAAAGCCGCCGCGGCGCACAAAGGCACCGCGTTCGTCGAAGTCTTTCAAAATTGCCTGATCTTCAACGATGGGGCCTGGGATTTCGTCACCGACCGCAAGATGCGCTCCGAAAACGCGCTCTTCCTGGAACACGGCAAACCGATGGTATTCGGCAAAAACCACGACAAGGGCATCCGCCTGAACGGGATGAAACCCGAAGTGGTGCAGTTGGGAAACGGTATCACCGAGGACGACTTGCTGGTACACGATCAGTACACGGAAGACCCGCACCTGGCCTTCCTGCTCAGCCGCATGACCTACCCCGAATACCCCGCGCCCCTGGGAGTCTTTCGCAGCGTGCGCAAACCCACCTACGAGGAAGGCATGTTTAGCCAGATCGAAGCGGCCCGCGCCCAGCAGGGTGAGGGTGATCTGCGCAAGCTGTATCACAGCGTGGAAACCTGGGTGGTGGACGAGGACACGCAGGTGGTGGGCACCGAAATCAAAGGCGCGCTGGTCGCCGGGCTGGACGAGGAGTACATCGATGAAATGGACGCGCCCCCCGGCGAGCCGACCGAAGTCGAGCACAGCCTGGAGTTCGACCTGATCACCGAGTTGCAACCCGCCGCGCCGATCACCGTCACGCCCGGCACCAGCCTGGCAGAGGTGATCGCCACCATGCGCGCCAGCAACATCGGCTCGATGCTGGTGGTGGACGATCAGGGCCGGCTGGCCGGTGTGTTCACCGAACGGGACATCCTCAACAAGGTGGCCTGCAAAGTGGAGCCCGAAGGCCTCAACGCCGCATCCGTAGGTGATTACATGACCCGCAACCCGACCACCCTGGCGCCGGACGCCCCCATCGCCCACGCGCTGCATCTGATGGCGGTCTATGGCTTCCGCCACCTGCCGCTGGTAGACGAGGAAAACCGCCCGGTCGGCGTGATCTCGTTCCGGGACGTGGTAGCCTACATCGGACGGTGGTTTGCGTAGGGGAGCGGAGCGAGAGTGTAGGGTAATTGGGTAATTGGGTAATTGGGTAATTGGGTAATTGCATCCTGAGCGGAGGGCGGTGCAGCCGCTCGTAGTCGAAGGATGGGACGGGGAAAGTATGCTACCTTTAGACAAACCAGACAAATTCGACAAGCCCGACAAGTCCGACAAATCAGACCAGTCAGACCAGTCAGACGAATTAGACCACTCAGACCAATCAGACCAATCAGACAAATCAGACAAATCAGACCAGTCAGACCAGTCAGACGAATTAGACAACCCCAACACCCCAGGCGAACAAAGTGTGTTACAATCCAGCCAAGTTGTATAAACGAGTCGATCCGAAAAAACAGAGAACGAGTAACCCTGAACCCGCTTCGGAAGTCTTGGAAACTCACAGGCTTCCGAGTTTTTTTGCATCGACTTCAGGCTGATGAACAGCGAACCAAATTGAAATGGAGAGTTTATGATGAGCAACAAAACCCCCGAAAAAGTAAAAGCTGATGTGGTTGTAAGTATGCACTACACCCTGAAAGTCGATGGCAGCGTCGTGGATACTTCCTCTGGAGCCGACCCCCTGGAATATCTTCAAGGGCACGGCAACATTATCGAGGGCCTGGAAAAAGAAATGGAGGGCATGGCGGTTGGCGAGAGCAAAACCGTCAGCGTGGCGGCCAAAGACGGCTACGGCGAATACGACGCCGAGGCCGTGGCCTACATTCCCCGCGCTCAGTTCCCCCCCGAGATTCCCCTGGAAGAGGGCATCCAGCTTCAAGTGCGCGACGAACAAGGTGATGTGACCAGTGCCTGGATTTCAGAAGTGGGCGAAGATCGGGTACAACTCAATTTCAACCACCCCCTGGCGGGCAAAAATCTGGAATTCGAGGTGACCGTGGTCGGGCTACGCCAGCCTACTTCGGAAGAACTCACTCACGGCCACGTGCATTCGGACAAACACTCTCATTAATAGGACTTACGCACTTGAAAAGTCGCACCCAGACCTCACAGGTCTCAAAGCGCATGGAGACGCCCGGATGCAATCGATTTTGGGTAAACTCTTCCTGCATCGTGTGGTAGTAGACCTGTGAGGTCCCAACTGCGTAAGTACTGTCATTAACAGGACGTACGCAAATCTGACAATACGGGGCTGCTCCCATTTGGGGCCCGGCTGCTGAGCAACCCAAGCCCTTTGCCCCGTCATTTACCCGCATACCGCCTCCACCGCCTGCTCCAAAGAGAAGGGGGGGATGTGTTTGCGGGTGTTTTCGATTCAGCGAGGCCCGCCAGCAAGCCCGCGGCTTTTTGGGCGACGGGCTGTTCCGCTGCCGGATGCGGCCTGGATGGCGCGGGCGGTTTGTTGGGCGGCC
>Ga0256830_1002607_pt1 | contig 11747 bp, 9 predicted proteins | sample 128326metaG_FD_190537 | JGI IMG/M metagenome (GOLD analysis project Ga0256830, IMG submission 190537) | Hydrothermal vent microbial communities from Lau Basin, Pacific Ocean - 128-326 | ecosystem: Environmental > Aquatic > Marine > Hydrothermal vents | place: Pacific Ocean: Lau Basin | collected...
GCTCAGGGTGTGGGGAGTGAGGCAAAATGTCTTCAGGCCCTGCGCCCAAGCTTGCTCGTCGGCGGCCGGCAGGAGCAATCCTCGCGGTTCACGAAGCCGGGTTGACCATGATCCGGCCTCAGCTCGAATCCAATCCATCTCGAGAAGTTCTCCGACACCGCCGACGCGCGACGCCAAGACCGGCAATCCTGCGTCGAAGGCTTCGAGAACGGACACTGGAGTCCCCTCGCTCAGAGAAGGCAGGACGACGGCATCCACCAAGGGCAGAAACACCGTCGGATCCGAAACGGTTCCGGTGAACTCCCAGCGCCCAACCAATCCGGCCGAAGCGAGAATCTCGCAAAGCGCGGCCCGCAACTTTTCGGGAATCGGTCCCACGATCAAGATGCGCAGGCGGGATGCCGCCTCGAGATCGAGCCCTGCCAAGCGGACATGCGAACGCGCGAGATGCGCGAGCCCCTTGACGGGAGCCCCTCTTCCAACGAATGCCAGAAGACGCTCTCCTTCTCTGCGCTCCCTCCAAGGCGGCGGCTTGCTACCAACGATCGGGCGCCGAGAAGCACGACCTTCGAACGCTAGGGGAACGACCACGCACTTGCCGGCGACCGAATCGCCGAGACGGGAAACGATGTCCGCCCGTAGGGCCGGCGAGAGCGTGATCACCATATCGGTCAACCTTCGGGCCAGCCCCCTTTCCAGCAAGGTCCAAAGCGGCGCCATGCGACCGGACGCGGCATGGGACAGGGAGTGGCCGTGGAACGTGTGAATCGAGGGGGTTTTTCCGCTCCGGCCGAAGAGCGACGAAGCCCGTCCCAGCGCGCCCGCTTTGGCCGTGTGCGTATGGATCGCACGTGCGCCGAGTCGGCGAATCGCCGAAACCAAGGTCGCTGTCGCTCGAAGATCGCACCACGGGGCCGGAGCGCGTCGAAGGCAGGCCAGCCGCAGAACGGGAATATCCGGATATTCCGAAAGCGTGGCTCGACATTCTTCTTCGTCCTTCTCCGGGACTCCCGTCACGAGCACGGGACGACATCCCATCTTGGCGAAGTACTGGAGAGAAGAGAGCACAGGACGAGTGGGCCCGCCGATGACCAGGCGAGTGAGTACGTGAACCAAGACCGGTCGCTTCGAGTCGATCCCTCCCTCCTTTCCTCGCTGCGCTATCGTTTTCGGATCTCTCCCGACTCTCGCAGATTGAGCACCCAAAAAGCAAGCCATTTCACTAGGAGCCGATGGAGCGCCGAACAGGGACGCACACCGAGAGAATTCAGCCTTGCTCACTCACTATAGCGGACAACTCCGGCAGCGCGTGAAACCATTCCTCCAAAGCCGCAAGAGATACGGCACGGACTAGCGACCTCACGATCAGAATAACAGTCAACTTTGAGTTGCGAGAAAGTCATCTCAGCGTATCGTTCGGCGGAAGGCTTGTTGAGACGCACCGCCTAGCCGGAACCGTCTTCACGGTCTTCGGTAGAATTGGGCGTCGATGCGAGACTGACGATACGAGACCAAGTCGTCGAGGCGGCTGCTCGAGGCATCGGGCCCTCAAAGCGTTGAGTCTCTCGCCGGAAGGCGAGAGCCGAGACGCCGGGGACGACATGCCGCGGGATGGCAGCGCGGCGAGAAACAAACCGGGGGCAAACCGGAGAGTGTTGAAACCGATCGAAGGCAGATGCCTCCGAGGACCGACCGGGCAGCGGTACACGCAGCGGGCGTGTTGCATACGACCCATCTCGTGACCATTCGTCCGGAAGCGGCCGAGGGGCGGCCCTAGCCGTCCCCCGGATAGGAATTGATCACTCGGCGCGGTTGCACCAGATCGTGACCGCAGCCGACCGAAGTCACGCCCCCCTCCCACTACGGTGAGGGGCCGATAGCAACCGGGAGATCCAAACATGCTCACTCACATTGGAAGGGAAACACCGAGTCCGTTTCATTCTTCTTGCCAAGAAGAACGACTCGCGCCCCGCCCTATCGCGGAACTTCATCTGCGATCTCGATGCCGGAAGCGTGCGGTCGAAGCGATTCTCGTCGGCTCGCTCCTGCTCTGCGCGCCGTTCGGATCCCTCTTGGCGGATACGTCGACCCCCCCGGCGGACGTCGTCGCCCTCGTCGGAGTATCCGGCGATAGTCAAGCCGTCCTCGAGTGGAAAAACCCTTCCGACTCGGATTTCGACGGAGTACTGATTCTCCGGCAAGCCGGTTCCGCCGTCACGGATGCACCGAGCGACGGCACGAGCTACACGGTCGGCGAGGTCGTCGGTAGCGCAGAGGTCGCGTGCGTGACCTCGCCCAACCTCACCTCCTGCCAAGACGTTGCGCTGAACAACGGCACACTCTATCACTACCGAGCTTTCGCGATGGACCTGAGCCGCAACTATGCCGCCGGTGTCGCAACCCGTGGATACCCCAGGGATCCCTCCCTCTTCAAGTGGGCGGTCACCACGGCCGCGGCGGCTCTCGCACCACCATCGGCTCTGCCGGGGAACTTCGTCGTCGCCATCGGAGACGATAACCTGATTCATCGTATGTCCGAAAGCAACGGCCAACGGGCAGGCTGGGACCCACCGACCGTGGGCGGTGCCGTTCAATCGAGGGCGATGGTCGGCGACATCAGTGCAGGCGGCAACGACCTTACCGCTTTTTCCGCCAGCCAGGACGGATTTCTCTATCGCCACAGTCTCGACGACTCCGCAACTCTCGATGCTTCGGTCGACGTCGTCGGCGATGCCGGATGCCCGGGCGGATTCCTGCAAGCCGGACCGGTCATCATCCTTGATGCATTTGACAAGAACAGTAATGCGGACGATGACGTCGTGCTCGTGGCGACTCGCTGCGGCGACACGAACGCCGACGGCACCTTCAACGACAACAAGGTCCTACTCTACTCTCACGACCTGCAGACCTTCTACGGCAGCTACGACGGGGACGCCGACGGTACGGATGTCGGCGAGCAACCGGGACTCGGGCTTTCCAATGCGACACCTCGCATTCTCTACCGGGATACGACCAACAATCTGGTCTATGTCCCCTTCCGCAACGACGGTGATGACAACGAGTCGATCGTCGTTCTCTCCGTCGGAACCGGCCCGACCCTGATCGTGCCCCCCTACTCCGAGATCAAGGGCCTCGGCAATGTCGACGCCTCACCGGTGGTCTTCCGCTACGGCACGACGAATGATTTCCGCCTGCTCTTCGGCGCAACGGATCCCGGAACAGGGGACGGCACGGTCTATCTCTACGATGCCGTGGCACGCACGGGTGGTGAGAGTTCGCCGTTGATTCAGAAGGACAGCTTCGACACGAGCGACGGCCCGGTCAAAGGCGTAGAAATCAGCACGCGCGTTCCGATCGGTGGCGGCCTCTTCGAATATTGGGTCGTGTGGACGACCGACACCCTGGTTCATGGCGTTCGTATCAAGCCCGGAACCGGCACCTTCGACAACTCCAAGTACTGGACGGCGAACATCAGCGGCCCCTCGGCACCTCTCGTGCTCCGCAATGTCGATGGGAATGGTGGAGTCACGGCATATGTCGGTTCGAGTGACGGCATGCTCTACGAGCTCAACGCCAAGAACGGGAACGTCAATCGCTCCTGGTCGGTCGAGCCGGGAAGCACCGTCGGCGAGCCGTCTTTCGATTACAACGACGGCTTGAGCCAGGGAATCGTCGTGGGATCGAGTTCCGGAATGATCCATTGGATCCGACTCAACTGACGGCCCTAGCGCCGAGTGGAACGCACTCTCTGTATGACTCCACGGAGGAACTTGTGATGACACGACAGAATACGATTTCGAGTGGCGGAAGAATCTTCCGGCATGCCGCCATCTCGGTGCTGCTGCTTTCGGTATGGTTTTCGGCCGACGCGGGCACCGGCGAACCGGCCCATTTCTTCGATACGAACCGGCTTTTGAACTCCCGCATCGTCCTCCCTTCGGAGGTCGAGATGCGCGCTCCCGAGCCACTGACGTCGGTGGTCACCGACACGAATCCGAGAGCGATCCTTCCGCTGACGAAGCAGAAGATCACGGACCCCTCGATTCCCACCGGGCCGTTCAACGCCCACCGTACCGTCATGCTGCACATCCTCTCCGTATACGACCGACGCACTTTCGGCAGGCAGCCCTTTACGCAAATCACGCGCTTCATTCTTCCGAACGGCTCGCTCTACGGGACCCGTTCGGTCTCGGTAACCCCTTCGCCGACTCCGGCAGAACCGCCGACGCCCGTCGGAATCGCTCCCGTCCGAACTCGCGGCAGCCGGCTCGGCCTGCCGACCCAACCCGTACCGCGCCAAGCACCGGTAGGCGTCGAGAGGGGTCGTCCTCTCTACACGGAGGTCCTCCTCCCAGTCAGCGGCACCTGGATTACGCGCCACAATCTCTATGGCGAGTGGAAGGTAGAGATCGAGGCCGTCCGAGACGGAGAGGTCCTAGCCTCGACGACCCAAAGCTTTACGATCGGGCTCGATTGATCCCTCATCCGAGACAAAACTAACGAACGCAAGAGAGCCCTCACGGGCTCTCTTTTTTCTAGAAGTGGACCTATTCTCAGCTAAGTGCGGCGAAGTCAACAAGTTGAAAATGGTAGTGAACATCTTCGTACAGTCCTGGACAGGCCAGGGCAATCCGTGATAACTTCCCCGTCTAACTTTCGGTGACACCGGCACTTGGCCCGCTGCTTCCCTCCCGCTCGCGTCTTCGGGTACCGGAACTTGCGACGGGATGGCTTGCCTCGAGCGCCACGCGGAATAGATTGCCCCGTGGATGGCTGCGGACTCGTGTCGGCAGTGCCTGCCGTTGAGAAACTCGCCAGAGGTCTTGGGGTGCGGGAGTCTCGGCAGCCGTTCGAAGAGATAGGGAGGAGAGGCGTCTTGCTCACGTCGGCATCCAACGGCCCACAGATGAGGGCCGATCAGGTTTTTCGACAGAATCCGCGATTGGCCCAACAGGAGCTTGGGGGGAAGGCCGTGGTCCTGCACTTCGAGGGTCACCGCATGCTCGGTCTCAACGAGACCGGATCGCGCATTTGGTCTTTGCTCGACGGATCTAGGACGCTCGGACAGATTGCCGATGAGATTGCCGTGGAATTCGGCACCCCTCGTGAGGCCCTCGAGGGAGACGTTCTGCTTTTCGTTCGCGATTTAGCAGAGCGCGATCTTGTCGTGTCCATCGATATACCACCACCCGTGGAGGGCCCACGGGAAAACCCGGCGAAAACCGGGAGAGTCTCGGAGGAGACAAAATGAAGTACATCGCCTCGACGCACGGAGCCCATACGCCCTGCAGATCAACGCTCTTTGCTCTAGGAAGACTCGCCATCATGGTCATGATGCTGAGCTTCGCATCCATGGGATGGGCCACGGAGACGGATTGCGACGGAAATGAGCAGGACACATCCGGATACATGTGTACGCAGCATCCCTCCGGCGTCATTCCGGACATCTCCGCCAGCGGCACGGCGGTCTCGTCCTGGAGCCCCAAGAGCTGCTCAGGCGATGATTGCTACAAGCTCATCAACTTCACCAGCGCCACCTTCACTTGGTATGGCTCGACCTATTCCAGTGTCTACATCGGAAGCAACGGCTATATTTCGTTCAATCAAGGCTATACGAATCCGGCGGACACACTATCGATCCCGGCCGCCGGGGATCCCAACAACGCCGTCTACGCTTACGGCGATGATTTGGACCCCTCCGATGCCGACAGCACCGGTGATGTGCGCTACCAGGAAACCCCGTGTCTGACCGACAACGATTCCGACGGGACCAACGACGATTGCTTCGTCGTTCAGTGGACGAACATCGTCCCCTATGGCGGTGCCGCCGGCGATCGCGTCACCGTTCAGGTCGCCCTCAATTTCGCGACCAACCGAGCACTCGTGGAAATTGATGCCGACCCTCACGTCGACAAGCCGCGCGTCGTCGGCACCGAAAATTCCGGGGGAAGTTCCGGGCTATGGTTCAAGGGTGCGGGCGATCCCGACTCGCGAGATGCTTCATCCACGACGTATTCGCGTTTCACCTTCGGAGAGAGTGCCCCATCGGTCACCTCGGTCACGCCGACCGACGATTCCACCGGAGTAGCGCTCGGCGCGGACATCGTCTTCACTTTCGACGAACCGATGAACACCGGTAGCAATACGCTGACCGTCGTCAGTGGAACCAATCCCGGTGGATGGGTTCCCACTTGGTCGAACGGCGATCAGACTTTGACCTACACACACAACGATTTCTCCGACTCCCAGACCATGGAGTTGCAACTCACCGCCCAGGACCTCTCCGGAAACAACCTCACGGCGGCAAGCAACGGCGTCACCGGATGCGCGGGGAATGCCTTCTGCTTCAATTTCGACACGATCGACACCACCGCCCCGAGCAACGTCAGCAAGGTCACCTCTTCGAGCGGCGATTCCTCCGTCACATCAAACTGGGTGAACCCCTCGTCGGATTACTCGGGAACGCTGGTCGTCCGTCGTGCGGCGGCAGCCGTCAACGCCGCACCGACCGACGGAACGACCTATACGCCCGGTGACTCCCTCGGCAGCGGTAACGACGTCGTCTGCGTGACCTCAGGCGTGACCGCATCTTGCGCCGACACCTCCGTGACCAATGGAACGGTCTACTACTACAAAGCCTTTGCTTTCGATGCATCCAAGAACTACGCCGGCGGCGTTGAGATTCAAGGATTCCCTCGCGCCACGACCAACTTCAAATGGGCTTACACCACGTCGGCCTCGGTCCTCGCTCCCTCAGGGACCATTGCCGGAACCTACGTCGTCACCGCCGGTAACGACCGCTTGGTCCACCGCATGGCGGAAGCCGATGGTGCACGCGGATCTTGGGAACCGCCGGTTCTCGGCGGCAACGCTCAGGCTCGCCCGATGGTCGGCGACATCAACCCGGGCGGTGCAGCAGACAACGTGGCATTCATCAACGCCCAGGACGGCTACGTCTATCGCTACGGATTGAGTGACGGCGTGCTCGACGGCAGTCGCAATGCCACCGGCGATGCCGGCTGTTCGAGCGGTTTGCTCCAAGGCTCGCCCGCCATCATGCTCAACGCCTACGATTCCAACAGCAATGCCGATGACGACGTCGTCATCGTCGGAACCCGCTGTGGAGCAGCCGACAACAAAGTCCTGATCTATGACCACGCCCTTTCCGGTGCCCCTCTCGACACCTATGACGGCGACGAGGATGGAGACGGAACGGGTGCGGACCTCGGAATCATCAACGGTGCGCCGAAGATCTACTACCGCGATTCGGCCAACAACCTCGTCTACGTCCCCGTCCGCAGCGACGGTGCCGACGGCGAGTCCCTTCTCGTGCTCTCCGTGGGAGCAGGCCCGACGATCGAATCGCCGGTCTACTCCGAGACGACCGGGCTCGGCGACATCGACACGACACCCGAGGTCTTTACCTTCGGCACCGGCACAGATGTTCGTGTGGTCTTCGGCAGCACGGCCGGCGTGATCTACTACTACGACGGAATCAACCGCACGGGCGGAGCGAGCTCTCCGCTGGTTCAGAAGGATACCTATACTCCGTCACCGAGCGACGGCGCGGTCAAGGCCGTCTCGGTCAGCGGCCGCGTTCCGAACGGCAGCGGCGGCTTCGATCATTGGGTGGTTTGGAGCACCGACGGCAAGGTCCATGGTATCCGAGCATCCAACGGCGGCGCCGAACTGACGACCAGCACGTATTGGTCTGCGACCGTGGCCGGAGCCTCTGCCCCGCTGGTGCTGCGCAACGTCGACGGCAGCAACAACACCGTGGCCTACGTCGGCTCCTCGGACGGAAACCTCTACGAACTCAACGCCACCGATGGCAGTGTGCTGCGCTCGTGGACGCTCGAGTCGGGCAAGACCATCGGCGACCCGACCTTCGACTACAACACGGGAAGCAACCAAGGTGTGGTCGCCGGCTCGAGCAGCGGCGCTATCCACTGGGTGAAGATCAACTAGGAACTCACTGCGGCGCAGGGCGGCCGGAATTCTCGGCCGTCCTCAGCAGAAAGGATCTCGATCATGAATCTCTATGACAGAAATACCTTCGAGAAGTCGGCCCTAGCTCTTCTCATCGTCGGCGCAATCGGCGTTTCTTTCGCCGGACCGTTGCGCGAGGATTCCCCACTGCGCTCCCGCATTCCAGAGAAAGCTCTGCAAGTCGACCGGAGCTCGCGGGCGAATTCTGCTCCCGGCGATGGAATGATCATCTCCACCCTTGTGACCAGCATCGATCCGGACGCCGTCATCGAGATGAATCGCGGCGAATTGCTGCGGGTCAGCACCGGCCCCTTCGATGCCCCCGAAACCCTGCAACTCTTCGTCGTGACGGTCTATGACCGTCGTGCGGTGGGGACCGAGGATTTCGATCAGGTCACGCGTTTCATCCTGCCGGACGGAAGCGTCTACGAAACGCGCACGACGCCGGTCTCACCGACCGCACTCCCCGGGGAAGTCGTCGATCGAGAGGACCTTGCCCCCTACCCCGTCGCCGTGCAGAATACTCCCCGCGCTCGACGTTTGGCTCGCATGCTTCCCCAGGAGACCATCCCGCGGATGCAGAGGCGTCATGCGACCTATACCAAGGTCACTTTGCCGGTGAGTGGAACGTGGATCACGCAACACAACCTTTACGGCATCTGGCAGGTCGAAACTCTCATCGTCAAAGACGATGAGGTCGTTTCCTCCTCACAGACCACCTTCGAACTCGGTAGTTAGAAAGCACGAGAGGTCGCGCATGAAAGTCGAAAGAGAAAGCCAAAAGACCAAGACTTGGGCCAAGCCCTCGATCGAGTGGGAAGAGCCATATGAGCCGGTGGTCTTCGCCGGTGCTTCCTGCACGAGTCAGGCGTTCAACTGCGGCGCGGGCGCGCGCTGATCGACCGAGCGTCGCGTTCCCGAGCATAGCGCCTTCGTCGCGTCTTAGACGCCGAAACGACGGGGAGACTCCCTTGCGGAAGGCTCCCCGTTTTTTCGTGATGCGCAGCGGATTCTCGAGCGCGACCGACGGATGTTGAGGTGAGCATGCAGCCGTTGGACCTTGACCTTGGTGGTATTCATCTTCGTGTCACCGTCGACCAACCGGCGATCAGAGGCCATGCCCTAGAGCGTTACGACGGCTTCTTCCATCTCGCCCCACCGAAGCAGGCCGATCTCGAGATACACTTCCGTATCGATCTCGAGAGCAGGCCCCATCGCTACCACCCGGTATGGGTCGATTCTCCCCCCATCACATCGCGCGGCTCCATGGAGCACGCTTGGATCGAGGGTGAAGCATTCTCGGGCGAGATCGACTGGCAACGGGGAAACGGCACGGCCGTCATACCCAACTCGTTGGCCCACCTCGATCTCTTCGTACGTATTGCGCTTGGTGTCGAGCTGCTTCGCCGCCGGTCCACGCTCCTGCACGCGGCGGCCGTCGTTCGCGATCATTTCGGTATCATTTGCTCGGGGCCCTCAGGAGCCGGTAAATCAACGATTGCCGACATCTGCCGAGATCTCGGCCTTCGTGTGCTTGCCGACGAGATGGTCGTTGCCCGCATGCAGGGTGCTTCATGTCGAGTGATCGGTTCACCTTTTTGGCATGGCGAGCGGCGATCGGCACCGGCAGGGGCCGTCTTCATCCTCGAGCAAACGGAGACCCCGCGTATCGAGAGAATTTCCGCCGCTCGAGCGCTTCCGCGCATGATGGAAGCCGGCGGCGCGCCGCTCGCACTTCCGGATGTTCAGGCGGCGTTCTTCGAAACCTGCGGCATGTTGCTCGAACGCATCCCCGCCTACCGTTTGGGCTTTTCCAAGAACCCCGGCTTTTGGGAAGTCGTCGATCGCCTGCCGGAGTTCGCTTTTTTCAAGCCGAACACGCGGCAGCCCCTAGCGCCGTCGACGACCATGAAAACGTTGCCGTCCCTTCAGTCGGCGCTTTCCTCAGCAGATCCCTCTCCGACGCGCCCCCCACGGACGCCGACTCCTCAGCATGGAGACTCGAAATAATGGTCAACCGCATGGTCCACCTACTCAATGACGCGATGGATCACTTCGTCCCGCTGTCGGTGACATTCGAATTGACCAATCGTTGCAACGAAGACTGCAAGCACTGCTACGTCGATCTCGGCGATGTCGACGGCCAGCTCGGAACCGACGAGGTCAAGCGCATCTTGCAAGAGCTGCGGGACGCCGGCACCTTCTTCCTCACCTTCAGCGGGGGCGAGATCTTCACGCGCAAAGACATCAACGAGCTGATACGCGAAGCGCGGCGCCTCGGCTTTTCGCTGCGCCTTTTCACCAACGCCACCCTGATGAAGCAAGAGCATTTCGACCTCATCGCCGAGGTCGGTGTGACGGCCGTCGAGATTTCCGTTTATGCGGGTGACGCCGAAACGCACGACGGCATCACGCGGATCCCCGGCAGCCACGAGCGCACGCTCGCCGCCATTCGCAAATTGCGAGAGATGAATGTGCACGTCGTGCTCAAAGCCCCGATTCTCGAAGACAACGCCTCGGCGTATGCCTCCGTCATCGACTTCGCGCGCGAAGTCGGGGCCGAGTATCGATTCGATCCGACCCTGGTCGCGCGCTATGACCTCGACGACCAACCGCTGTGCCTGAGAATGAAACGAGCCGATCTGCTCAATGTATGCACCGATCCGGAACTCGGTTTGGCGATCGAACCAGGAAGCGGCAGTACCCCGGACCCGGACCAATCGCTCTGCGCCACGGCTCGTCGCGTCGCGCTGATCTCGGCGCGTGGCCGAGTCTATCCCTGCTCACAGCGCTTTCCGCCCGCAGGATCCCTCCGGGAGCACTCCTTCGCGGAGATCTGGTCGACTTCCCCCCTGCTGCTGCGCCTGAGAGCTCTCTCCGCGCAGGATCTTCCTCACTGTTCCACCTGCTCGAGCAACTCCTTCTGCGGCCGGTGTTCGCTCGACGCGCTCCTCGAAGACGGCGATTTCTTCGGAGCGAGCTCTTGGGCCTGCCAACTCGCCGAGGTACGACAGGAGGCCTACGAGAAGGGCGGCGTCACGATGCGGCAAAACCTCGGTCAGCGCTTCGGCGGAATCACCGACGATTGCTAGCAGCCTGCAACCGAGAAGCGCACGCCACCACCGATCAAGGGCCGACCGACGTCCCTCCTCGGCGCCGGTAGGCGGAGGCGAGACGGAAGCGGCCACGCCGACCGACGTCCAACGCGATGCGTCCGAAATTGCGCCACCGATCTACGGCCAAGGCGGCAACCACCCAGCGCCCGATCGTTCCTCCGCGACCGCCCTCTAGACGAGAACCGATTTCGTTGGCGCAGCGAGCGCGCAGGCACGCCTCGTGAGGAGATCGCCCCACCTCCCCAAAGAGTTCCATGGCCCGCAGGCGAGCGGCGTCGAGCGCGACCACGCCTCCGACTTCCCGCGCCCTCTCGTAGCTCGTCTCCCATGCGCCCCCACCGCCTTCATCCACATGCCGATGCAGTAGAGCTTGATCGAGCCACCAAATCCAGCGCCCGGAACCACCGTGAAAAGCCACGGCATGGAGTGCCAAGTGGACGAGAAGATCGTCTCGCGTAAGGCGCAAGAGACCCGATCGCCCCGGAAAGGTCTCGGCGCGCTCGAAAACCGCCTTCATCTGCCAAAGCGTGCGACCGGGCCTGCCGAGATCCCAGTGCAGATCGATCACCACCCCGGGATGCTCGCGTGAGCGATAGGTCGAAGCGAACCAATGCGCGTGCGCCAAGGCCGGGTCGGGATGCG
>Ga0256830_1002608_pt1 | contig 11744 bp, 12 predicted proteins | sample 128326metaG_FD_190537 | JGI IMG/M metagenome (GOLD analysis project Ga0256830, IMG submission 190537) | Hydrothermal vent microbial communities from Lau Basin, Pacific Ocean - 128-326 | ecosystem: Environmental > Aquatic > Marine > Hydrothermal vents | place: Pacific Ocean: Lau Basin | collected...
AAAAGGGGGTGCGGCTGGTGGGGCCAAACTGCCCCGGTATCATCACGCCGGGCGAGGCCAAAGTGGGCATCATCCCCGGCGACATCGCTATTCCCGGCAACGTCGGCGTGGTCTCCCGCTCGGGAACGCTGACCTACGAGGTGTTGTACGCCCTCAAACAGGCCGGCATGGGGGCCAGCACCTGCGTGGGTATCGGGGGCGACCCGGTGCGGGGAACGGATTTCATCGACGTTTTGCAAATGTTCGAAGAGGACGCGCAAACCGATCAGGTGGTGCTGATCGGCGAGATCGGCGGCACAGACGAGGAAAAGGCCGCCGAGTTCATCCAAAAACACATGTCCAAGCCTGTGGCGGCCTTCATCGCCGGGCAGACCGCGCCGCCGGGCAAGCGGATGGGGCACGCAGGCGCAATCGTCGAGGGCGGCTCCGGCACCGCTGCCGACAAAATCAGAGCGTTGGAAGCCGCCAACGTGCGCGTTGCCAAACACCCCGAAGAAATCCCGGACTTGTTGAAGGCCTGACTCCCAAACAAAAAAGCGGGTGCTCCTCAGCACCCGCTTTACTTTTTCCGTAGCTAACCTGAGCTTCGGATAAAAGCCCCCCTTCGGAATTGTCATTGCGAAGCCCGCAAGGGCTGCTTGCCCTGAGCCGTGCCGAAGGGAAGTAATCTCCTGCATGTCCAGGCCGGAGACGGCTTCCCTTCAACGTTGTTTATGCAGGCAGGTACGGTGTGCCCTCGCCATGACACTTTCCATGTATGTGCATCACTCTACCGTGGTGCGTGAAACGCTGACGCGGATCTCTACAAAGCCGCCTCCGGCGTTGTACGTCATGCTGACGGTCAGGCTGTCCTCCGCTTCATTGATGCGTGCCATCGAGGCCAATGAGCCGACAATGGAATCCCGCGAAGTGGTTTCCTGCCAACCGGCTTCCAACAAGGCTTCCTGATAGTAGGCCAGCGCGGTTTCGATGTCGGTATCCACCCGGTAGGTCATATCGAATCCGTTGCGGGTGCTCGATACCCGAATCTCGTAGGCATTCTCCATGACAGGAACATCCTCCGGGATTTCGTTCTCCGGGGGCGCGGGCGCTTCCTCTTGGCCGCCCCCCTCTCCCGAGGGCGATTCAGGCTGGGCGTCTCCGGCGGATGCGGGGGCCGAATCGGGCCCGGATTCCGGCGCGGATGTGGCCCCGCCTCCACAGGCGGCCAGCAACAACGCGGCCAGCACACTCAATACGGCAACATAAAACAACGTCTTCTTCATCTTCTTCGCTCCTGGAGTGGTTTCTTTGGTTGAACTATAAACACAATCCGCCAAACTGTCAACGGCGCGATACAAAAAAGAGGCACGCCGTGCTCGTGCCTCTCCAATGACTTCACGCTGTCGGGGAAATCGGCTAGAGGTTCTTTTCAATATACGCCACTGCCTCACCCACTGTGGTGATGTTCTGCGCATCCTCATCGGAAATTTCAGCCCCAAACTTGTCCTCAAACGCCATAATCAGCTCAACCAGGTCCAGCGAGTCTGCTTCCAAATCCTCACGAAATCGAGCGGTGGGCGTAACCTGCGCCTCATCGACGCCGAGCAAATCTACAATGATGTCCCGTACCGAATTAAAGGTGTCTTCAGCCATAAGTGGTCCTCCGAAAAGTTGGTTTCCAGCCAAATGCGCCGCCAATTGTAACGCCCTTCACACAGATGTCAAGCGTTCGTTGACAGCTTAATTCTCGACTGGTAAGATCATTCACGATTCAGGAACACTTGGACATGCAAAAAGTTACGCCTGTCAGTAAAAGAAAAGCAGACCACATTCGGATCAACCTGGAAGAAGATGTGCGTTCCGGCCTGAGCACAGGTCTGGAACGCTATCGTTTTGTCCATCGTGCCTTACCCGAGCTCGACCTTGCTGAGGTGGATTTGAGGCTGACGCTCTTCGGGCGACAACTGCAGGCCCCCCTTTTGATTTCTTCCATGACCGGGGGCACGCTTGAGGCGCAAAATATCAACCGCATTTTGGCCGCCGCGGCTCAGGAAACCGGCATTGCGATGGGGCTGGGTTCCCAACGGGCTGCGGTGGAGCAGCCTGAACTGGCTGGCACGTTTCAGGTGCGCGACATTGCCCCGGACATTTTGTTGTTTGCCAATCTGGGCGCGGTGCAACTCAATTACGGTTACGGCATCGACGAATGCCGCCGCGCGGTCGAAATGATCGAGGCCGACGCGTTGATTTTGCACTTCAACGCGCTCCAGGAAGCGGTACAACCGGAGGGGGACACGCGTTTTGCCGGGCTTTTGAACAAAGTCGAACAGGTGTGCCGCGCGCTGCCGGTACCGGTGATCGCCAAGGAGGTGGGGTGGGGCTTCTCCGAAGAGGATGCCCGGCGGCTGGCACAGGCGGGCGTCGCGGCCATCGACGTGGCCGGCGCGGGGGGAACTTCCTGGTCCCAGGTGGAAATGCACCGCGCCAAAGACGAGAGCCAGGCACGCTTGGCCGCCGCCTTCATCGATTGGGGCATCCCCACCGCGGAGGCCATCCGCAACGTGCGCCGTGCCGCGCCCGGTCTGGTGGTGTTCGCCTCCGGCGGCTTGCGAAACGGTCTCGACGTTGCCAAATGTATCGCGCTGGGGGCCTCGCTGGGCGGGTTGGCCAGCCCCTTCCTGAAGGCCGCGGCACGCTCACCGCAGGCTGTGCTTCAAACCATTCAGGAAATCAAACGCGAAATCCAGGTCTGTATGTTCGCGGCTGGCGCGGGAGACATCGCCCACTTGCAAAACACCCGCCTGGTGGAGAGATAAGCCGCCCCCTCCCCTTCCCCCTCCATGACTTCCCTCGCCTCCCTCACCTCCAGCCTGCTGCCCGCCATCGAATCCGAAATGCGGCGGGTTATAGCGCGCGCAAAAACGCGGCAAACCGCGGAAATGTACCACATGATGGCCTATCATCTGGGCTGGGAGGGTCAGGGCGCGGGGCCAAGAGCGCGGGGCAAACGCATCCGTCCCCTGCTTTTGCTGCTCACCACCCAGGCGGCCGGCGGCAACTGGCAGCAGGCCCTACCGGCAGCCGCTTCCGTCGAGCTGCTGCACAACTTTTCTCTCATCCACGACGACATCCAGGACAACAGCCCCCTGCGACGGGGCCGCCCCACGGTGTGGAAAAAATGGGGCACCGCGCAGGCCATCAACGCCGGAGACGCCATGTACACCCTGGCCTACGCCGCCATGCTGGACCTGCAACGCACCTGCTCCCCCCAGACCACCTTACAGGCAGCCGGCATCCTCCATCGCACCTGCACCCAACTCACCCAGGGGCAGCACCTGGATATGGCGTATGAGACCCGGCCTACCATTACGGAACAGGAATACTGGGCCATGATCGAGGGGAAAACCGCCTCTTTGTTGGCTGCCTGCACCGAGCTGGGCGCGCTGATCGCCGGCGCCAACCCCTTCCGGCGGGCGGCCTTCAGCGAGTTTGGACGCAACCTGGGGTTGGCTTTCCAGGTGTTGGACGATCTGCTCGGCATCTGGGGCGATTCGGCCCTGACCGGCAAATCCGCGGAAAGCGACCTGGTGGCAGGCAAGAAATCGATCCCCATCCTGTTCGGCCTCCAGCAAAACCGCGCTTTTGCCCGCAGGTGGAGGCAAGGCCCCATCCCGGCCGGGGAGGTACAGTCTTTGGCGGCACGTCTCGAAGAGGAAGGCGCCCGGGAATATACCCGCCAAAAAGCCGATGCCCTGACCGCGCAAGCACTGCAATCGCTGGCCGCGGCGAACCCCCAGGGGGAGGCGGGACAGGCACTGGTGGAGCTGGCGAACATGCTCTTGAAAAGGCAGGTGTAACTGTGCAGCCAGCAAGTTGGCCTAAACAAAACGCATAAACACCCGGTTGCCGAACATCTTGCCCCGCGCTGTCAGGCGCAACCGGCCTTGCGACCATTCCACCAGCCCCTGTGTGCGCAATTCGTGGATTTCCTGGGGAAACGCGGCCTCGATGGACACCCCGAATCGCTGGCGAAACGCCCGATCCGGCACCCCCTCCTGCACCAGCCGCAGCCCCATCATCATGGTTTCGGCCATTTCGGTGGCGCGGTCGATGGGCGTGAGATGGACGGTCGCGGGGGTGCGCGGGAAAGGGCGCGCGGCCCCATTCCGGCAGCGGTTGATATAGGCCTGGGGGCCGCGTACGTTCACGGTGCGGCAGCCGGCCGCAAAGCCGTGCGCGCCCGCTCCCAGCCCCAGGTAGGGCAGGTTATGCCAGTATTGCAGGTTGTGCTGGCAAGCCAGCAGGCGGCCATCCGCACTTCGCCGCGCCCAGTTCGATATTTCGTACTGCTCGAACCCGGCCTTCTCCAGCCGCGCCATCGCCCATTCGTACATCTCCGCGGCCAGGTCGCTGTCAGCCGCGGGGAGCAGGCCGCGTTGCACCCAACTGTTCATCGGTGTGCCGTGCTCCAGAGTCAGATGGTAGAGCGAAAGGTGGTCGGGACGCAGATCGAGGGCAAGCTCGAGGGTGCGTTGCCAACTTGCCAGGGATTGGTAGGGCAGGCCAAAGATCAAATCCAGATTCAGATTCCCGAACCCGGCCTGCCGCGCCCATTTCACCGCCTGTACCACGTCGAAGAAATCGTGCCCGCGCTCCAGGATGCGCAAATCCTCCGGGCTGGCCGACTGCATCCCGAGCGAGAGCCGGTTGACGCCCAACGAACGCAGCCCGCGCAGGTATTCCCGCGAGAGCGTGCCGGGGTTGGCCTCCAGGGTGATCTCCGCGCCGGAGGTGAGGGGAAACCCGTCGCGCACCGCGGAGAGCAAACGGGACACTTCGGAGAGCGGCAGCAAAGAGGGGGTGCCGCCGCCTAAAAACAGTGTGTGTACCCTGGCGTTGGGCGGCAGGCCCGCGGCCGCGCAGCCAAGCTCCGCGATCAGGGCCGTGACGTAATCCGCGATCAGGTTTTCCATGCCCGCGTAGGTGTTGAAATCACAATACGCGCAGCGATGACGGCAAAACGGAATGTGCAGGTACAGGCTGAGAACATCCATGTGAAAAAATGGGCAAAAAAGCGTGTTTCGGCGAGTATATCACGCTATGTACGCTTGCTGTAATAGTGGTATAATCGCCGCGCCGGGTGCTCCCCGGTTTTTGTTTGTACAATAAGGAATGATTCACTCGATATTCGTATGACTGACACATCTACAACTGAAGTTTGTCCAACTTGCGGCACCCGCATCAGCGAAGGGGCCTCCAAATGCCTGGTGTGCGGCACAGATTTGCGCAAGAATGGGGGCACTCAGCCGAATGAGGCCAGCGTGGTGCAAAGCAGCCGAATGCCGACGGTAACGTTGAACCTGCCGGTTGCGCTGGGTTTGCTGGCCCTTTTTCTGGGAATCGGGGCCGGCAGCGTGTTTTTCCTGGTGCGCCAGGAGCCGACCATCGCCGTACCCCCCACCGAAACGCCCACCCCCACCGTGACCACAACACCCACCCTGACGGCCACCCCGGAAACACCTACCCCCACCAACACCCCCGAACCCAGCCCCACACCGTTGAGTTACATTGTGCAGGATGGGGATTTGTGTACCTCGATTGCTTTTGCCTTCGACGTTTCCGTGCAAAGTATCATTTTGTTGAACAATCTGGATGCGAATTGCACGCTCTTCGTGGGGCAAAGTTTGCTCATTCCCCAACCCACCCCCACGCCGACGCCGTTCCCCACCGCGACGCTGAACCCCACAGAGGCTTTCGCGGCCGAATGCGACCAGGTCAGTTACGAGGTGCAAGAGGGGGACACGCTCAGCACCATCTCGGCCAACTATCAGGTACCCATCGAGGCCATCAAAAGCTGGAATGGGCTGGTGGGGGATTCGGTCTTTTCCGGGCAGCAGTTGCTCATCCCCTTGTGCGAACGCGAATTGGTGGGCGGGCCGACCCCCACGCCTACCCCTGCGCCGCCCTACCCCGCGCCCAACCTGCTGCTGCCGGTGGACGGCGCGCAGTTCACCCTGGCGGACGACGTGATCACCCTGCAATGGGCCTCCGTAGGCGTGTTACGCGAAAACGAGGTCTACATGGTGATTATCGAAGACATCACCGCCGGTGAAGGAGAGCGGATCGTAGACTACGTGGTCGATACCAAGTACATCGTTCCCGAAGAGCTGCGCCCCACTTCCGGCCAGCCGCACCTGTTCCGTTGGTGGGTGGGAACCGCCCGCCAGTCCGGGACGGACGAAGACGGCCTGCCGGTCTATGAGGAAGCTGGCGCACTGAGCGCGCCGCGCGGTTTCATTTGGACGGGTGCGGCGGGGACTCCCGCGCCATAGCGTTCACGGGAAATTTGTGCCGGCCGCGCCGGCGCGGTTCTTCAGAGCAACCGGTCGAGTTCGTCGTCGGTTACATCCAACTCGAGCATTTCCCCGGTAACCACGAAAATGGTGCGTTCGCAGATGTTGGTCACCCGGTCGGCCATACGTTCCAGGTTGTGGGCCGCCCAGAGCAGGTTGTTGGCGCGGTCGATGGTGGCAGGGTCGGAAATCATGAACGTGAGCAGCTCGCGCTGCACCTGATTGTACAGGTCATCGATCATATCATCCTCGCGGGGGATGGCGCGCGCTACCTCCGCGTCCTCTTTGACAAAGGCATCCAGGGCACGGTGTAACATGCTGACAGTCAGTTCGGCCATGCGGGGGATGTCGATCAGGGGTTTGAGCAGCGGTTCGTTAGCGATGTTGATGGTAATGCGGGCGATGCCTTTGGCGTAATCTCCCATGCGCTCCAGTTCGGTGATCACTTCCAAAATAGCGGCCAGGATGCGCAAATCGTGCGCCATCGGTTGTTGGGTGGCGATGGTGATCAGGCAGGCGTTTTCGATGTCGAAACGTTTCTGGTTGATCCGCTCGTCGTCACGATACAGCTGGCGCGCGGCCTGAATGTCTCTGTGTTTCAGGGTGTTTACCGCATCCAGCGTGGCCTGCTCGACCATGCTGCCCAGAATGAGCACGTTATCACGCAGTTCTCGAATGCGGCGGTCCAGGATTTCTCGGGACATGGGGTTGCCTTTCGGGGGGGGAACAGAAGAAGCGGTGCTGTAAGTATACTGAAAAACACGATTTTGGAAAGCAAGGGCGGAGAACCGGCGGCATCCAGGGACAGATTACCCCCAGGGGGGAGACATCCATCCTAAAAGCGCAGACGGATTGGGGCGCGGCGGTCGAATTGTAGGGGCAGGCGGTATACGTTGTCGTGGAGGGGCAGGATTGCGCCCAGGCGGGCGTTTCCGGCCTCAACGCTGCGCGGCGCAACCGGCAGGTACAAGTCGACGTGTCCCTGTGCGAGGCCCGGGCGGGTGAGGGTGAACGCCAATTCTTCGTCCGCGGGCCGCCACTGGGCAACTTCCAGACCCTGGGAGATGTGCAGGTTGCCGCCCAGGTATTGGGGCACGGGGCGAACCGGGCGCAAGGCGAGCACGACGCTGCCGTGGGGGGGCACGTCACGAAACGGGCGTTCCCCGCCGGGGGGCAGCCGGAGGGTCTCCCCGCGCCAGAAGGTTCGGACGTGGTAGGCCTGTTGGGTGTCGAGAGAAAAATCGGCGGCGCGCAACAGGAGGTCTTGGGGGTGGTCTTCCCAATTGAAGAGGGCGAGCAGATGCCAGTGCCCGGCAGGGCCTTGCAGGTCGATTCGCAGGCGCGTGGGGATGGGGTTGTCGAGCCAATCCAGCAGGTGGGGGGACTGGCCGATGAGCGGCAGCAGGGCCTGGGCGATTTGCAGGCGTTCCGGCGGCAGGCGGTCGAGGTCGTCAGAGAGGAGCAACGAGCCGCCGGTAAAGGCGATCACAGTGGCGAGGGTTTGTACTTCAGCCAGGGTGAGTTCGGTTTCGGGCCGCAGGAGCAGGCAGTCGGGGTCGTTGGTCCACCAACGGCGGTGGAGCGGGGCACGGGTGAGGGCGTTTTGGGCGGCGTTACGGGCTGCGGGCAGGGATGTTTCGGAGGCGAAGAAGAGGTGGGTGTTGAAATGTCTGGGCAGCCAGTGGGGGGCTACGTCGGGGCTGATACGCATGAAGTCAAACAGGCCGAGAGCGGACCCGAGGGGGCAGCCGCAGGCGAGCAGCGCGGTCTGCTCTCCGGCGGCGCGGCGGATAGCCTGCAATGCCCCGCGCAGGGTTTGGGCGCGGGTGCGGGTGGGGTCGCGGCGGCGCCCGGGCAGGGCCGCGGCATAGAGGAAATCCAGCTTGAGGTAGGAAAAGCCCCATTCGTGGACGGCTGTATGAATGACCTGGCGCACGTAGTCGAGGGCCGCGGGGTGGGTGAGGTCCAACGCGCGGGTGAAGGTGTTCCAGACGAAACCGGCGTTGACGGGCAGTCCCCAACGGTTTCGCAATACCCAGTCGGGGTGGTCGGCGGCCAGCCGCGCGCGGGGGTGGAGGATGAAGGGGGCCAGCCACAGGCCGGGGGTGAAGTCCGCGGCGCGGATCTCCGCGGCCAGGGGAGCGGGGCCGTGGGGGAAGGTCTGTTTGAAGGTCAGCCAGTCACCGATCTGGGTCTGGTAGCCGTCGTCGATCTGGATCAGTTGGAGGGGCAGTTGGTGGCGCAGCCGGCGGGCGGCCTCCAGGTTGTGGCGGATGACGCCGGCAGAGATGTTTTGAAAGTAGTGATACCAGGAACACCAGCCGGTGGGGGTGGGGTGGCGATGGGCGGGGAGGTGGTGTTCGCGGGCCGCGGCGTCGAGGTAGGGTGCCATGGGGTGGGGTGTGTCGAGGTGGAGAAAGTGCAGACAGGCCCAATCGGTTTCGATCCGTGTGCCGGGGTCAAGGCGGGCGTGGTCGCCGTTGGCCCACATACGCAGGGCGGTGGTGAAGGGGAGGAGCAGGGCCTCGATGCTGCCGAAATGTTGTTTTTGGGAGAGAAAACCCAGCAAGAGGCCGGTACGGTGGGTTCGGTCTCCGATCACGGCAAACATGTCGCTGGCGAAATGGCCGCGTCTCCGCGGCCGGGGAGTGCCCGGGTTGAGCCACATGGGCGCGGTGAGCGGCCCCAAACGGGTGCGGGGCGGCCTGTCCAGGGCGCGGCAGGTGCGGCTCAGGCTCCACGATCCCCATCCCTGCGAGAAAAAGGCCAGTTCGGCGTTCCTGGCGGGGTACAGGCGGAAGCTCCCCAGGGGAGTGCGGGGGGACGCGCCGCGCGTGGTGGGAAGCTCGCTCAGACGGGCAAAGCCGACGCGCAGCATTTCGAGGCGCTCGATGTGGACAGGCCGGTTTCCGCCATTCTGGATGCCAATTTTCCACAGCAACAGGGGGTGTTGCTGCGCGACCGCGAAGGTGATGACGAAGCGCAGGCCGTTGCGATCCGGGCCGATGTGCAGAACGCGCTGCTGGAGGCTGCCGTGCGGGGAGGTGGTCTGTTGGGGGTCGCTCACCGAGAGGGGGTGCCAGCGCGCCAGGGCTTGAACCCGCTGGCGGCCGCGCGAGTACACCACGCTGAGGCGCGAGTCGAATATGGCCGGGCCGATCACGCCCCGGGATTCCACGCTCCAGGTGGATGTGGAAGGATTCAGGCGCAATTGCAGGTACGGGTTGTCGAGGGTGAGAGACATGGGGGGTTCGTTGGCTGGGGGCTTGGGGTTGACAGTTTTCCCCGCATGTAACATTATGGGGCGCAGGCGCATCTAACGTTTAGGGAAGATGTCCCCATCCCCATCTCTACTATCTCTCTGGAGGCAAATTACATGGACGCGAGCGTAACCTGGCACGGCAGAATGACTTTTACGGGAACCGCCAACACGGGGTTCGAGGTTCCGCTGGGCGCGCACCCGGATGTAGGCGGCGACAATGATGGCTTTCGCCCCCTGGAACTGATGGGTGTCAGCCTGGCGGGGTGTACGGCGATGGATGTGATCTCCATTCTGCGCAAAAAACGGCAGGATGTGACGGCGTTCGAGGTCAGGGTACACGCGGATCAGGCGGAGGAGCACCCACACGTGTTCACGCATGTGAAGATCACGTATATTGTGACGGGAAAGAACGTCGATCCGAGGGCGGTAGAGCGTGCCATCGAGTTATCGGCGACCAAGTATTGCCCGGCCTCAGCCATGCTGGAAAAGGCTGTGAGCATCGAGCACGAGTATCGGATTGTGGAGGCGGGGGCGGTTGAGTCCTGAGTGCGAGTTTTCAGTACCTCACTCCCCCAATTGCGCAACCTGCCGTAAAAGGCCTAACACCAGCAACCCTAGTTTGATCCCCTCTCCCGCGGAAAGCTCTGGCTGGCGTCCTTCTCGCTCGGCACGCTGTACGAGCAGATAGGCGGCTCCCAAACCGGCAAGCACGCCGATGGCGGCCCCGATGAGCAGGGTTTTGGTTTTCCAATCTTGGCTGGTTTTCATTTCGTCACGCGTCATTCCTGTTCACTCCGTGTTCGATGGTGATGGGATGGCGTTTCCTGCGCGGCAGCAGAACACGCAGCCGTGCCTGTAGCTGGTGCAGGTTGATCACAACTGCGGCGCTTTTATCCGCCAGGGCGCCAACCCGTATCTGGATGGCTTTGAAGAGCTGCTGGGCGCGGAACAGGTACCCGGGCACAACCCCGATCAGGCGGGTGAGGCCATAGGTGATCGCGGCCAGGAGAGCCAGCGGGATGAGGGCGAATACCATGGTGGGGAGAATGAGCCAGATCAGGGAAATATCTGCCCAGTCGCGCACTTCGCCGCCCCGAGCGATGACGACCACCGGCAGCACACAGGCCGCCAAAATGGCTATCGCGCCTACAGTCAAGGGAACGGTGATCTGCCAGAATACTTCGCGGCGGTGTTTTTGTTGGGTGTCCGGGTTACGTGTGGGGATCAGGTGAGAGAACTCCAACGTTTCCATAGGCGTATTGTAGCACGATTTAGACGGGCAATGCCCCAATGGTCAATGCTTGACAGCCTGGGGGGTGCAATCTATACTTGCGCGTACGAACGGAGGTTTGCAACCGCAAGGCATGGCTGTAAAGCGAGAAGATACCATCTGGTGGGCGTACTGGTTAATGTGGGTGCTGGCGACAGCAGTAGGGTGGATCGTCGGCATGTCTTTATTGTGGATTATCAGTTTCGTGATCGACCCCTTCACCCAGGGTGCCTGGAGGGTGATCGGGTGGGGCGTCGCTGGAGCGGTGGTGGGGGCGGTATTTGGGATCAACCAGTGGTTTCTCTTCCGCTTGTTGGGGGAACGGCGGCTCGCGGCGTGGGCGCATTGGTGGGTGCTGGCGACGATTGTGGGGTGGGGGATCGGCATCGCGGTCATTGTGGGGTTGGGCGCCGGTGAGGAGTTAGGGTTTGCGGTCGCGGGCGCGGTGTTCGGTATTGGCAGCGGTATTCCCCAATGGTTTGTGCTCCGCCCACACCTGAAACACGCTGAGTGGTGGGGGTTGGTGAATACGGTGGCCTGGATGGCGGGGTTGGCGCCTCTGGCGTTAATCGATCTGGCGATAGGGTTTTCGCTCGTTGGGGTGATCAGCGGTTGTATTTCAGGAGGGGTGATGATCTGGCTGCTCCACCATCCGCTTTCGGAAAATGGGCATCCATCCAGTTGACAGGCTCAGGGCTGGGCGAAGAGATCGTTTTCCAGTTGAATGAGGTTGTTCGCCAACACGCCCAGGTCGGATTCCGCGGCCTGGGGGTCGCTGTCGATTTCATCGAGCACCAGGTCCAGTCGCTGCACCATTTTGTCCACGCGTTCTTTGTGCGCCGCGGGCACACTGTTTTCGATTTCGCCTAAGGTCTTC